>Ga0164243_10001305_pt1 | contig 42542 bp, 41 predicted proteins | sample OricompcompostOP_FD_108781 | JGI IMG/M metagenome (GOLD analysis project Ga0164243, IMG submission 108781) | Organic Plus compost microbial communities from Emeryville, California, USA - Original compost - Organic plus compost (OP) | ecosystem: Engineered > Solid waste > Mixed feedstock >...
GGCCGCACTCGGCCTTCGCCCATCTGACCGGCCTCGGCACCGACAAGGAGCCCGATGCCGTTCTGGTCCTCGAGCCGACCGACAGCGGCCACGAGGCGACGCTGTACTTCAAGCCGCGGGCGCCCCGGGACTCCGAGGAGTTCTACGCCAACGCTCGGTACGGAGAGATGTGGGTCGGCAAACGCGAGACGTTGGAGGAGATGGCGGCCCTGTCGGCATTGCGCTGCGTGCCGATCGAGGAACTCGAGGACGCGCTGGCCAAGAACGCCGACCAGACCGCGATCCGGTTGTTGCGCTCCGCCGACCGGGCGATCGCCGAGCTGGTGGACAGCATCAGGTCCCGGCATGACGTCGATACCGAGCAGGCGGCCGAGGCCGACGAAGAGCTCGAGGTGTTCCTCAGCGAGCTGCGGTTGATCAAGGACGAGTTCGAGGCCGATCAGCTGCGCGAGGCCTGCGCCCGTACCGTCGACGCCTTCGCTGAAGTGGTCAGGCAGTTCCCCGAGGCGGTGCGCCGCGGCCGGGGCGAACGCTGGGTGGAAGGCATCTTCGGGCTGCACGCCCGGCACGTCGGCAACGCGGTCGGCTACGACACGATCGCCGCGGCCGGTGATCATGCCAACACCCTGCACTGGATCCGCAACGATGGTGACCTTCGGGAGGGCGACCTGATCCTGATCGATGCCGGTGTGGAGATCGACACCCTCTACACCGCCGACGTCACCCGGACGCTGCCGATCACCGGCACCTTCACCGACGCCCAGCGCAGGGTGTACGAGGCGGTGCTGGAGGCACAGCAGGCCGGGATCGAGGCGGCCAGGGCCGGCAACAAGTTCGCCGACGTGCACCAGGCGGCGATCGCAGTGATCGCCAGGCACCTGGCCGACTGGGGCATCCTACCGGTCAGTGCCGAGGAGTCGCTGTCCGACGACGGCGGCCAGCACCGGCGCTGGATGGTGCACGGCACCTCCCACCACCTGGGCATCGACGTCCACGACTGCGCCCAGGCACGCCGGGAGAACTACCGGGAGGGCACCCTGGCGCCGGGCATGGTGATCACCGTCGAGCCGGGGATCTACTTCAAGAGCGACGATCTGCTGGTGCCTGAGGAACTGCGGGGCATCGGCGTACGGATCGAGGACGACATCCTGATCACCGATGACGGCAACGAGAACCTGTCCGGCGGGCTGCCACGAGGTGCCGACGACGTCGAGGCGTGGATGGCGAAACTGCTGAAGGGCTGATCGGCCGATGAGCCCCAAGCCACGCCAGCCGAACCGTGACCGCTATCTGTCGCTGGGTGTGCTGGGGCGCAGGGGTCCCGCGCAGCAGTCGGCCGGTCCGGCCGAGCCGCCGCCGACCTCGGTGGTCGACTGGGGTTGGTACGTCGACGGCATACGACAACCCGCGACCGACGTGTTCGCAGCTGCCCGGCGGGCTATCGCCGAGAAGCAGGGCTTCGTCTGGCTCGGGTTGAAGGATCCGACGGACGCCGACCTGCATGCCCTTCCCCAGCAGTTCGACCTGCACCCGTTGGCGATCGAGGACGCCGTCGAGGGACACACCCGGTCGAAGATGGAGATCTTCGGCGACGACATGTTCGTGGTGATCTCCACCGTCGCCTACGTCGAACACGAGAAGATCAGCGACGCCGCGGAGATCGTCTCCACCGGACAGGTGATGATCTTCCTCAGCGAACATTTCGTGATCACCGTACGCAAGGGCGAGCACGCGCCGTTGGGCAACATCCGGCGAACGCTGGAAGCGGACCCGGAACGGCTCGCCCGGGGCACCTGGACGGTGCTGTACTCGATCGCCGACATGATCATCGACGACTACCTCGACGTGGTCGCCGAGTTCGAGACCGACGTCGATGAGGTCGAGGCGATGGTGTTCGCCGAGGACGGCGAACGCAAGATCAGCAACGTCTACCAGCTGAAGCGGGAGCTGATCGAGTTCAAGCGCTCGGTGGTGCCGCTGGCCCAGCCGCTGCAACGGTTGGCCACCCGGGACTATTCGATGATCCCGGTCGAGGCGCGGGCGTACTTCCGGGAGCTTCATGATCATCACATCGCGGCCGCCGAGGCCGTCGCCTCCTACGATGAGGTGTTGACCTCGATCATGCAGGCGGCGCTGGCCAGGCTGTCGGTGAGCGACAACCAGGACATGCGGCGGCTGGCTGCCTGGGCGGCGATCATCGCCGCGCCGACGGCCCTGGCCGGGATCTACGGGATGAACTTCGACCCGCTGCCGTGGAGCCACGGACCGCTGAACTTCTGGATCTTCATGGCGCTGATCGGCGCGGTGATGGTGGCGATCTACGTCGGCTTCAAACGCAACCGGTGGCTGTGACCGCGGCGGCGTACCCGGCGGCCCGGACCGCAGTCAGGTAGCTACTGGAAGTACGCCGCCCGGGCGCCGGGCATCTGCTGCAGCATCTCCCTGGCCTTGGCCGCCACCTTGTGCTCGCAGAGCACCTCGTACTTGGTGGCGACGACCTGGGTGATCGAGGTGAAGTCGCGGCGCCCGCGGGTCATCGCGTAGCCGAGCGCCTGGAAGCCGACACCGAGCAGGATGCCGATGCCCAGGGCGACCAGGATCAACGCCACGAAGTTGCGTACCGGGGCGAAGAGCAACATCACGAAACCGACGACGACACCGGTGGTCAGCCCGGACTGCACGCCCTGCCCGATCACCGTGCCCCAGTTGCGCCGGCCGAGCACCCGCTCGACCTGCTTCAACTCGGTGCCGACGATGGCCAGATTCTGCACCTCGAACTTGTTGTCGGCGAGGTAGTCCACGGCCTTCTGCGCGTCCTCGTAGCTGTTGTAGAGCCCCACCGATTGCGGGAACTCCAGCTCGAAGAGCGAACTCATGTTCGGGCGGCCGAACCCGGGGTTGGATAGTGACATCTGACGCTGCCCTCCCATCTGGGGTCCACGCTACCGTGAGAACACGCAGAATTCGTTACCTTCGGGGTCGCCGAGAACGTCCCAGTGGATTTCCTCGTCGCGGCGGCGCAGCAGCGTGGCGCCGTCGCGCAGGAAGTCCTCGGTCCTGCCCCAGACATCCCAGTGCAGCCGGTTCTTCACGGTCTTGGGCTCACCGACCGGGTTGAACACCCACGGCCAGGGCAGCGAGCCGCCCTCGAGCCACCACCACGGGTTGTCGGCGTCGTGTTGCGGCTCAAGATCGAATCGGGCGCCCCACCAGCGGCAGACGGCTTCCGGGTCGACGGAATCGACGACCAGCTCGTACAGCCGGTAATCCGACAGTTCTCCCGGTTCCCGGAGGAAGGCGCAGAACTCGCCGCCCTCGGGGTCGAGCATCACCGTCCACCCGTCGTACCGGGTGGACACCGTGGCGCCGAGCTTGATCAACTCATTGACGTCGGCGGCGTGCAGATCGAAATGCACGCGCTGTTTGACCGTACGCGGCTCCGGTACCTGGTTGACCCACACGGTGTGCTCCGGGCGGGATCCCTTGAGCACCGCGTCCCCTTTCGGGGAGGTGGGCTCGGCGGACAGGCCGATCGCCGCTGCCCAGAACTCGGCCATCCGCAGTCCATCGGTGGCATCGATCACGACGTCCTTGAACGCCGGTGTGGATGCCGAGGTGCCGCCATGGGAGCTCATGGCGTCTCAGCGTAGCGTTCGCCCCAGTGCGTTCGGCGCAGTGATCGCTGCCGCCGCGCGGCACGGTGCCCACCGGATGGATGACCATTCCGGTTGGCGGACGCGGTAATCTCACCGCGTGAACGGGTCCACTTCTTCGGTATTCATCTCGAGGATTCGTGGATTGCCGATCCTCGACGACGCGGGCGACACGATCGGCAAGCTGCGCGACGTCGTGATCTCCGAACGCACGTTGAGTAGACCGCCCCGGGTCAAGGGGCTGGTGGTCGAACTGTTCGCCCGGCACCGGATCTTCATCCCGATGGCCCGGGTGCGCAGCATCGACGCCGTGCAGATCGTCACCACCGGGGTCGTCAACACCCGCCGGTTCGCCCGCCGGGAGTCGGAGACGCTGGTCGTGGAGGACCTCTTCGACCAGCAGGTCAGCCAGCCGTCGACCGCCGGGCCATGGGTGATCTTCGATGTGGCCATGCGCCAGGTCCGCAGCTCGGACTGGGAGGTCTCCGAGGTCGCTCTGCGGGAGGTGACCCGGACCGGTCGGTTCGGCCGCCCGTTCACCCGCAAGGGGCAAGTGATGATCGTCGACTGGTCCGACATCGCGGCAATGCTGGGCTCGTACGGCCAGGCGATCGAGCAGTTGCTGGCCGAGATGGAGGACATGAAGCCCGCTGACGTCGCCCGGGAGCTGCACGATCTCAGCCCGGCACGCCGGTCTGCGGTCGCCTCCGCGCTGGATGATCAGAAGCTCGCCGACGCATTGGAAGAGCTGCCCGAGGACGAACAGGTGCAGCTGATCCAGTCGCTCGACGTCGAACGGGCGGCGTCAGTGCTGGAGGAGATGGATGCCGACGACGCCGCGGACCTGATCAACGAACTGCCCGACGAGATGGCCGAGCGGCTGCTCGGTGAGATGGAGCCCGAGGATGCCGACGACCTACGCAGGTTGTTGACCTACGAGGAGTTCACGGCCGGCGGGATGATGACACCGGAACCGGTGATCGTCCCGCCCGATGCGACGGTCGCCGATGCGCTTGCCCTGGTGCGACAGGAGAAGTTGTCCCCCGCCCTGGCAGCGATGATCTTCGTCTGCCGGCCGCCGCTGGAAACCCCCACCGGACGCTTCCTGGGCGGCGTACATTTCCAGCGTCTGTTGCGGGAACCGCCGTCCACCCTGGTCTCCGGGCTGGTCGACTCCGAGATGGAACCGCTGACCGATCGGGCCGACCTGCACGACGTGAGCCGCTATTTCGCGACCTATAACCTGGTGAACGCCCCGGTCGTTGACAAGGAGAACCGGTTGATCGGGGCGGTCACCGTTGACGACGTACTCGATCATGTCCTTCCTGCAGACTGGCGAGGTGATCAGCTCGACGCGATGAGCGACGCCGAGGAGGTGAGCTGATGGCACGAGCACGGCAGCACGACTCCGAGCGACTGAACACGCCCGGCGGGTCCCGTCACTCGATCGTTCCGCGGATCAGGGTCTCCCACGACGCGTTCGGCGAGTTCGCGGAGGGGTTCGCGCGGTTCATGGGCACCGCGCGCTTCATCCTCTACATGACCCTGTTCGTGATCATCTGGGTCGCCGCGAATCTGATCGGCCTGTTCGGCTTCCGCTGGGACCCGTACCCGTTCATCCTGCTCAATCTGTTCTTCTCCACCCAGGCCAGTTATGCCGCGCCGTTGATCCTCCTCGCCCAGAACCGGCAGGAGGCCCGGGACCGGATCGCCATCGACCGGGACCGGCAGCAGGCGGCGCAGTCCCGGGCGGACATGGATTACCTCGCCCGGGAGATCGCCTCACTGCGGATGTCGGTCGGTGACCTGGCGACCAGGGACTATCTGCGTGCCGAACTGCGCAACGAACTGCGCTCGATCCTGGCCGAGCTGGACGAGCCCGTGGCAGGTCACGACCGCTCCTAGTGCGCCCACCGACCGGGGTCGTCGGCAGCCGCCCGCGGCCGTCGAATCGGTAACACGCGGCGCCAAATCTGGCCCGATCCGGCCGCAGCCGCCGAATTGGTAACACGCGGCACCGTTTCGAGCCGAACCAGACCCCGGCGCGCGGAATTGGTAACACGTGGCACCGTTTCGATCGGCCCGTACGCTCCCCAGGCCCCGGCCGCCGAATCGGTAACACGTGGCACCAAATCTGGCCCGATCCGGGCCGCAGCCGCCGAATTGGTAACACGTGGCACCGTTTCGATCGGCCCGTACGCTCCCCCGCACCGAAATGGCGGCTCGTGTTACCAATTCGACCGGCCGGCGGACCGGTGCAGGCCGGGCCGAGCCGGGCCGACCCGGGCGGGCGAGACGGCTGTGGCCGGGCGGCCGGGTCGGGAGGCCACTGGAGCTGCACCGGCCGAGGACTGGGCGGAGGCGGGACGGTCGAGACCGAGCGATTAGTCTGGTGAGCATGCCGGATGTTGAGACGCTGACCCCCGAACACCCGTTGGTGACCGCCATCACCAAGGCGCTGGCCGGGGTGAACGACCCGGAGATCCGCAAGCCGATCACCGAGTTGGGAATGGTCAAGCGGATCGACATCTCCGACGGCGGACGCGCCGACATTGAGGTCCTCCTTACCGTCGCCGGCTGCCCGCTCAAGGACACCCTTCGCCGGGACGTGACGGCCGCCGCGTCCGCAGTTCCGGGCGTCGAACAGGTCGAGGTCAGTCTCGGCGTGATGAGCGACGAGCAGCGCGCATCACTGCGGGACTCGCTCAAGGGCGGTCAGACCGAACGGGACATTCCGTTCGCCCGGCCGGACTCGCTGACCAAGGTGATCGCGATCGCCTCGGGCAAGGGCGGCGTCGGCAAGTCGTCGGTGACGGTCAATCTGGCGCTCGCGCTGGCGGCCCGCGGCCAGACGGTTGGTGTGTTGGACGCCGACATCTACGGCCACTCGGTGCCGGCCATGCTCGGCGTCGCCGATGCCCGGCCGACGTCGGTCGAGGACATGATCATGCCGGTACCCAGCAACGGGCTGAAGGTGATGAGCATCGGCATGCTCAAGCCGCGCCGGGACCAGGTCGTTGCCTGGCGCGGACCGATCCTGGACCGCGCCCTGCACCAGATGCTGGCCGATGTCTATTGGGGCGACCTGGACTACCTGCTGCTCGACCTGCCGCCCGGCACGGGAGATGTGGCGATCTCGGTCGGCCAGAAGCTGCCGAACGCCGAAGTGATCGTGGTGACCACGCCGCAGCAGGCCGCCGCGGAGGTTGCCGAACGGGCCGGGACGATGGCCTCGATGGTCAACCAGCGAGTGATCGGCGTGGTGGAGAACATGTCGTTCCTGGTTGCCACCTGCCCGCACTGCGGCGAGCAACACAGCTACGACGTGTTCGGTTCGGGTGGTGGCGAGGAGGTTGCTGCGACCCTCAGCAACCGACTCGGGTACGACGTCCCGCTGCTGGCACAGGTGCCGCTCGACCCGAAGCTGCGCGCCGGCGGGGACGCCGGCGTACCGATCATCGCCTCGGATCCGGAGCAACCGTCCGCTGCCGCGCTCGCGACATTGGCCGAGTCGTTGGTCCGCAAGGGCCGAGGACTCGCCGGGCGGAAGCTCAATCTGCAGCCCGTCGCCCACTGACCTGGCCCGGGCACCGACCAACCGGCCGGGCCAACCGGCCGGGCACGGCGCGGCGCGGCGAACCACCCTTGAGGACCGCGCGGCTACGTCGCGTCGGGGTCGTACGGCGTGGTTATGATCCGGGGTGCGGTCAGCGCCGGCATCACCGTGGCGACCACACCGTCACCGGTGGTGATGGTCTTCTTGGCTACGTGCTGTTTGGCCTCGTCGATCGCCGTCGTGGCCTCGGAAACAGTGGCCTTGCCCAGACTGCTGATATCGGTGAGCTCGTTCTTCATGTCCGAGACCAACGGCTCGACATCACTGAAGAGATGCTTCTGGACGAACGCCTTGGGGTTCAGGTCCCGGAAGTCGAGGTCGTCGAACTCGGGGCCAAGCTCGCTCTTCAGCTGGTTCTGCGCGTTGCCGGCCATCTGCCGGACGTAGCTGATCGCCTTGGCCGCCTTGCGGGCGATTCCGGGCAGCTTGTCCGGCCCGAAAACGATGATCGCGAGGATCCCCAGCACCAGCAGCTCCGGTGCCCCCATATCAAACATGGAAGAAGGTTAGCCTCGTTTCGACCGCAGCCGGACCTCGGCTGAGTGACTGTTACCGTTCCGCTCGAATTCGAGCGTCACCACGTCCCCCGGACGGTGGTTGCGGATGGCGACGATCAGATCCTCGGTCTCCCGTACCGGATGGCCGTCGACGGCGGTGACCACATCGTCGGTTCTCAGCCCTGCCCGGTCCGCAGCCCCACCGGGAGTCACCGTCGCCAGCCGCACCCCGGTATCGGAGCCGTTGCCGGTGACGGTGGCATTGATCACCGGGTACGTCGCGTGGCCGTCGCGGACCAGCAGCTCACCGATCTGCTGCGCCTGGTTGATCGGGATGGCGAAGCCGATGCCGATGTTGCCGGACTCCTGTTGACCCGAGGAACCGGTGAGGATGGCGGAGTTCACCCCGATCACCTCACCGGCACCGTTCACCAGGGGCCCACCGGAGTTGCCGTGGTTGATCGGCGCATCGGTCTGGATCGCGTTCAGGTACGCCTGGCCGCTGGTCGAGTTGGAGTCGCCGACGGCCACCGGCCGGTTGACTGCGGAGACGATGCCTTCGGTGACCGTACCGCCGAGGCCGAGCGGGGATCCGATCGCAATGGCAGCCTCGCCGACCTTGGTCGCGTCGGAGTCTCCGAGGTCGGCCGGGTGCAGGTCGCGATGGTCGGCGACCTGGATGACGGCCAGGTCGTAACTCGGGCTGCGGCCGAGGATCTCCGCCCGGGACCGGTGGCCGTCGGAGAAGGACACCATGATGGACCCGCCATGTGCGGCATCAGCCACCACGTGGTTGTTGGTCATGATCCGGCCGCGGTGGTCGAGGACGAACCCTGAGCCGAGTTCGCCCTGGCTGCCGACGGTGACCGTGATCGTAACCGTGCTGGGCAGGATCCGCTCCGCGATGGCCACCGCATCGGCGCTGCCGCGGGTCGGCGGGATGGGCGTGACTTCCTGCCGGGGCTGCGAAGCCGGGCCGGGCTGGGTCGTGGCCGAGGACGCCGGAGCCGAGGGCGCGGGCCGCACCGCCACCGGAGAGCTCGCCGACGGACCCGGCGATCCGCCGAGCCTGGCGCCGAGGTATCCGGCACCGCCACCCAGCACCACGGCGAGCAGCGCAGCAGCGAGCAGTACGGCTCCGGTCCGGCCTGGGCGCACTGGTTGCCCGGACCGGGCCACCGGCCCGCCGGGTGCCGTCGGGCCGACCGGTCGCAGCGGAGGTGGCGCCGGAGGTCGGCCGTAGCCGTACGGCTGCTCGGGACCGGGGAGCGGCTGCGCCGGCCGGTACGGGTCGGCGTACGGGGAACGGAAGTCGGGCACGAACCGCGGCGGCTCGACAGGATCGAGAACCCTGCGGGGCGTCGGGGACGACGTCGGGAACGAACCGGGGCCGGGAGACTCGCCGTTCTCCGAACCGGTGCTCTCGGACAATGGCCTATCCCAACGCGTGCAGGATGCGGGACCAGCCCGCTTGGATGCGGCCCATCGTAGTGGGGCCGGCGGCCTCTTCGTGCGGTAGCGCGTGGACCATCGCATCGCGCAACGCGGTCGGCCCGTCGGTCGCGACGGTGAAGACGGCATCACCGGACTGCCAGGTCGCCGCATTGACCAGGGCATCGGTCCGGTAGGCGCCCAGCGTCGGATCCCAGGTCGAGGCGGACGGCGGATCGGCGAGGTCACCGCGGCGTTCGAACACGCTGACCGTGGAGAGGCCGTCGGTGTAGACCATGTGCAGGACGCCCGGTTCGGCCGGGGCGTCCGCGCGGAGCCGGACCAGTTGCAGCCCGGCGAGCCGGGCATGGCAGAACCATCCCTGACTGGACAGCGCCCCGGCGCTGGCGGTGGTGAAGGTCGCCGTGGTCAGCGGCCGGGTGAGCAACCCCGCAGACGCCGTGAGCTCCCGGCCGACCGGCGAGCGCACGGCCGCAGCCGACGCCGACCGCCGGACGCTGAGCGTCGTGTAGTGGGCTGCCAGCACCAACCGACCGGTGTGGTCGTACAGCTGCTGGCGGAGGACCAGACCGGTCGCCGTGTCGATCCACCAGCCGGCCGCCGGCTTGTCGGTGGTCGCATCCTTCGCCCAGGCCCGGACCAGGGCCACCGGTCGGCCGGCGACAGTGCCGCCGGTGATACCGGTGAGCCGGTAGCGGGCAGCGAGCGCGGCGATCACGTTGTTGCCGGCGATCCGGGAGGCGGCCGGGGTGGGTACCAGTCCCCCGGCGACCTGGTCGCCGGCCAGCGTACGGACGGCGATCCGGCTGCCGGTCGCCGGGGCGAAGTCGACGGCCACGTCAGCGGCGGTGGTGCGATCGTCCCGCGGCGCCACCACCTGCTGGACTCCCGAGTACGGCACCCGTGCGGCGGCCCACGCGGCCCGGTGCAACAAGCTGTCGATCTGCCCGGAGTCCAGCTGCGGGCCGGTCATCGTCGGATCGTCGTCGACCTGCACGCCGGAGGCCCGCAGCCGCATCGGATCGACCGTCAGTGCGGCGGCGACGGCCGCGCTGGTCAACGGAAGCTGGGCGATGACGGCCGAGAAGTCGCTGCGCACCGCCGCGGTGGGGTCGGGGACGCCACGCCGCGTGGTGTCGGGCGGCGCCGCGGCATAGCCAACCCCGGCGATCAGCACCATCAGCAGCGCCACGCCGACCAGCGGCATGGTGCGGACCATCACGGCATGCGTTCGCCGATCCGATGACCCGGCGCCATCGGAGCGGGCGATCGCCGCCAGCCGGTCGGTCAGCGCGTCGGGCACCGCACCGGCCTGCCGGCCGGTGTCGGTGAGCAGCGAGCGGAGTCGCTGCAGTGCGGCCACCTCGGCACGGCAGTCGGAGCAGTCCGACAGGTGCGCGAGCAGCGCCTGCCGTTCGTCCTCACCGAGGTAACCGTCGACGTACGCCGAACGAGCTTCGGCGAAGTCCCGACACGATCGTCGCTTCACGCCGTACCCAGGGCTCCCATCATCGGGTGGCCCTTCTCGGCCTCGACGCCGAAATACCGGGCGTGCCCGGCCGACGGGCTGCGGTGGGCCAGCGCCGTCCTCAGTTGGGCGCGGCCGCGATGGATCCGGCTGCGAACGGTGCCGAGTTTGACCCCAAGCACGTCGGCGATCTCGTCGTAGGACATGCCCTCGATGTCACAGAGCACCACCGCCGCACGGAATTCCGGTGCCAGGTCGGCAAGGGCGGCGGCCACGTCGTGGTCGAGGATCGCGTCGGCCAACTGTTCCGCAGGCGCCGGCAAGCGACTTTCCAGCCTGTCGTCGCTGCCCTCGGCCAGGCCGTCGAAGCGGATCTTCTTGCGCCGCCGCGCCCCGTCGAGGAAGAGATTGGTGGTGATCCGATGCAACCAGCCCTCCAGCGTTCCGGGCTGGAACTTGTGCAGCGAACGGAAGACCCGGATGAAGACGTCCTGGGTCAGGTCCTCGGCGTCGTGAGGGTTGCCGGTGAGCCGGTAGGCGAGCCGATAGACACGTCCACTGTGCTCACGGACGACCTCGTCCCAGCTGGGCGGCGTCCATTCCGGCTCGACGGAGGGCAGCTCACGGTTGATCGTGGTCACGCCGGAATTCTTGTGAACCAGTCTGGTAAACCGCTGTGAGAACACTGGTAAACCGCCCAAGTCTCCGCCCCGTTTTCTTGGCCAACTCTCATCCGCTCGTCTGAACCAACGAGGGGGCGGACTCCGTTGTTCCCGTTCGCCTCCGAACGCGAGGGTTCCGGTCAGCGACAGGCCGGCCTCACAGACCTGCCGCGGTCAGCGCCCCGTCCAGAGCGGCCCGCTGCTCCTCGGTGGCCGGCACCATCGGCGACCGCAGCCCGCCGACCCCGCGACCCCGCAGTTCGAGCCCGGCCTTGACCAGGATGCAGCCCTGGGTCGCGAAGACGCCGGTGTAGATCGGCAGCAGCTGACGGTGCAGCCGTACGGCTTCGTCGTTCTTGCCGTCCAGGAAGGCCTGGATCAGCTGCTTGGTGCCGCGGCCGCTGAAGTGGGTCGACGTGCCCACCACGCCGACGCCGCCGATGGACAGGATCGGCAGCGTCATCGCGTCGTCGCCGGCGTAGTAGAGCAGGTCGGTCGCGGCCAGCACCTGCGCCGACGCCGTCAGATCGCCCTTCGCGTCCTTGACCGCGACGATCCGCGGGTGGTCGGCGAGGTCGATCATGGTCGCGGTCTCGACCGGGGTGCCGGTCCGATGCGGGATGTCGTAGATCATCAGCGGCAGCTCACTGGCGTCGGCGACCGCGCGGAAGTGCTGCAGCAAACCGGTCTGCGGCGGCCGGTTGTAGTACGGGGTGACCACCAGGGCACCGTCGGCACCGGCCTGCTGGGCAGCGGTCAACAACTCGATCGTGTGCCGGGTGTCGAAGGTACCGACACCGGCGATCACGCTGGCCCGGTCTCCGACCGCTGAGACCACCGCGGACAGCAACTCTGCCTTCTCCGCATCGGAGGTGGTCGGCGACTCACCGGTCGTGCCGCTGACCACCAGCCCGTCGTTGCCTTGATCATCGACCAGGTAACGGGCCAGCTCCATGGCGCGGTCGATGTCCAGCGTCAGGTCCTCGGCAAACGGAGTGACCATTGCGGTCAGCATCCGGCCGAACATCGGGCCACCGGTGTTGATCATGCAGGTCAGCTCCTATGCCTCGTCGATCACCACGAGCGGATCACCCTCGGTCACGACATCACCGGCCGTCGCGACCACTTCGGCAACCACACCGTCGACCTCGGCAAGCACCGGGATCTCCATCTTCATCGATTCCAGGACCACCACCGGATCGGCCGCCTTCACCTGCGCGCCGACCGCGACCTCGATCTTGAGGACGTTGGCGACCAGCTCGGCCGTCACGGTGTGGCTCATGACGGCCATCCTAGAGCCTGGACCCGTGGTGGCCGATGGTGCTTTCGCTAGGGTAAGAAGCGTGAGTACCTCCGACAGCGAGTACGGCTCGCGCGCTGCACAGGTCGGTGCGGAATACCCGACCCAGGACACCTGGACCTACGCCGAACTCTTCAACGAGGAGAACCCGGCGGCCACTGAGGCCAGAGAGGCGGCCAAGCAGTTCGGCGCAACGCCGATCAGTCGGGGTGCTGCGAGCACCCTGACCGTGCTGGCCAAGGCGATCAACGCTCGTGCCGTGGTCGAGGTGGGCAGTGGCGCCGGGGTGTCGGGTCTTGCGCTCTTCGCGGGAATGCAACCCGACGGCATCCTGACCTCGGTCGACATCGAGCCGGAGCACCAGAACGCTGCCCGCCAGGCGTTCCGCAGCGTCGGGATTCCGAACCAGCGGTTCCGGCTCATCGCCGGCGCGGCACTGAACGTGCTGCCCAAGCTCAGCGACGGTGCGTACGACATGGTGTTGGTCGATGCCGACAAGCTGGAGTATCCGGAGTACGTGGAGCAGGCGCTCCGGCTGTTGCGGCACGGTGGCCTGTTGGTGATCGACAACGCGTTGTGGCACAACCGGACCGCCGATCAGGGCAACAACGACGACGAAACCGAGGCGATCCGGCAGGCGATCCGCGACGTCCGCGAGAACGAAGGGCTGGTGAGCACCCTGGTGCCCACCGGCGACGGCCTGCTGATCTCGGTGAAGTTGTAGGTTCCTTCTTTTCCGGTCCATCCGGGTAGCGCTGCCGCGGTCGGGCGCCACCGGTCGCCAGTTGCAGGGGGACGACCCCCTGCATCCCCGTGCACCGGCGTCCATGATCAGCTTCCGGTCGGCCCCTCCGCTTCGCTCGGGGCCGGTCTTCGCTGCGCTCGACGGGTGCGGTTCCCCGGTTCGGATCGTCGAGCCCACGAACCGCTGACATTCGGGAGTCTCGGCCCTGCGGTCCCCGGTGTTGGGTTCGGAAGTGACCTCAGGACGGTTGACCCGGAGGGCGGCGGCCGATCAGGAAATAGAGCAGCGGGACGAGGCCGGCCGAATTCACCGTGGTGATCGCCGTCGCCCAGGCGATCTTGTTGCCGCGGACCGCCTCCGGACGACGGCGGATCAGATCGATCAGGGCGATGATCTTGACGACCGTCTCCGCGGCGCCGACCGCGATCATTGTTCTTTTTACCCGCGGATCAAGATCGATCCTCCGTGCAGCCATCGAACCTCCTACGCCGGGGGCACTGTCACACCCTTGCCGACGACGGTGATCCCGGCCGGGGACACGGTGAACCCGCGGGCCAGATCCGCCTCATGATCAACACCGACCTGGACGCCCGGCGGTACGATCACGTTCTTGTCCAGGATGGCGTTGTCGACCACCGCCCCGCCACCCACCCGGACTCCGCTCATCAGCACCGAGCGGTTGATCTGCGACCGTTCCTGGAGCCGGATGTCGGGTGCGAGCACCGAGCTCTCCACCTGACCGCCGGAGATGATGCATCCGGGGCTGACGATGGAGTCCTCCGCCGTGCCCTCGAGCACGAACTTGGCGCCGGGCATCTGCACCGGATAGGTCCAGATCGGCCAGGCGTCGTTGTACAGATTGAACACCGGGTCGACCGAGACCAGGTCCATGTGCGCCTCGTGATACGCGTCGATGGTGCCGACGTCGCGCCAGTAGTTGATGTCCTTGGCGGTGGCCCCGGGCACCGAGTTCTCGGTGAAGTCGTACACCTGGGCAGAGCCCTTGGCGACGAAGACCGGGATGATGTCACCCCCCATGTCATGCCGCGAATCGGTGTTGTCGGCGTCGGCCTCCAGGGCGTCGACCAGTGCCGACCGGGTGAAGATGTAGTTGCCCATCGACGCATAGGAGGATTCGGGATCGTCGGCGAGCCCTGGTGGATCCGCGGGCTTCTCCAGGAACGAGTTGATCTTGTTGTCGATGCCGGCGTCGATCACACCGAACGCCGACGCCTGGTCCCGCGGCACCCTGATACCGGCGACTGTGCATTCCAGCCCGCTGTCGATGTGGGCGTCGATCATCTGCGAGATGTCCATCCGGTAGATGTTGTCGGCGCCGAACACCACGATGTAGTCGGGATCCTCGTCGGTGATCAGGTTCATCGACTGGAAGATCGCGTCCGCGCTGCCTTGGTACCAGCGCGGGCCGCGACGTTGCTGGGCGGGGACGGGGGTGACGTAGTTGCCGAGCATCGTCGACATCCGCCAGGTCAGGGAGATGTGCCGGTCGAGGGAGTGGGATTTGTACTGGGTGAGCACACACACCTGGACCAGTCCGGAGTTGGCCAGATTGGACAGGACGAAGTCGATCAGGCGGTAGGTCCCGCCGAACGGCACGGCGGGCTTGGCCCGGTCCATGGTCAGCGGCATCAGCCGCTTCCCTTCGCCGCCCGCCAGGACAATGGACAGGATCTTCGGACGCGCTGCCATGGCCCGAACCTAGTGCACGTGCAACGATGCCGCTATGACTGCGGCGAAGTCAGGAGCAGGGTCGAACGATCTGAAGGTGTCGGTGTTGACCCGGGAGTACCCGCCGACGATCTACGGCGGAGCCGGGGTGCATGTCGCCCAGCTTGTGCCGCAGTTGCGGGCGCTGATCGACGTCGACGTCCAGTGCATGGGCGAGCCGAGGGAGGGTGCCACCGCGCATCCGGAGAACTTCCCGGCCGGGGCCAACGCCGCCCTCCGGGTCTTCGGCGCCGACCTGTCGATGACCGCCGCCATCGGTGAGGACATCGATCTGGTGCACAGCCACACCTGGTACGCCAACCTGGCCGGCCACCTGGCCGGGCTGTACCGGGACATTCCCCATGTCGTGACGGCCCATTCGTTGGAGCCGCACCGGCCCTGGAAGGCCGAACAACTCGGCGGCGGGTACCGGCTGTCGTCCTGGGCCGAGCGGACAGCGTTCCTGGCCGCGGATGCGGTGATCGCGGTCAGTTCGGGGATGCGGGACGATGTCCTGGCCTCCTACGGTGATCTTGATCCGGACAAGGTGCACGTGGTACGCAACGGGATCGACACCGAGGAGTTCCGACCCGATCCCGAGCGGACGGCGCTGGAGACGTACGGCATCGACCCGGATCGGCCGTCGGTGGTGTTCGTCGGGCGGATCACCCGGCAGAAGGGTCTGATCCATCTGGTCCGGGCGGCGGCGCAGTTGGATCCCGACACCCAGTTGGTGCTGCTCGCCGGCGCGCCGGACACCCCGGAGATCGCCCGGCAGATCGGTGATGCGTTCGCCGAACTGGAGAAGACCCGGGGCAACGTCATCTGGGTCGAGAAGATGTTGCCGCGGGCCGAGGTACGGCAGATCCTCAGCCACGCAACCGTCTTCTGCTGTCCGTCGGTGTACGAACCGCTCGGCATCGTCAATCTGGAGGCGATGGCCTGCGAGACGGCGGTGGTGGCCAGCGCGGTCGGCGGCATCCCCGAGGTCGTGGTCGACGGCGAGACCGGCTTCTTGGTCCCGTACGACCCCGCCCGCGCGGACGATCCGGCGGCCGTCGCCGGGTTCGAGGCAGGGCTCGCCGAACGGATCAACGAGCTCACCCGGGATCCCGGGCGGGCCGCCGGATTCGGCCGCGCCGGCAGGCGACGCTGCGTCGAGGAGTTCTCCTGGTCCCGGATCGCCGCGGAGACGGTGGCGGTGTACCAGCGGGCGCTCGCGGTGCACGCACCCGGCTGAGGTAGGTTCCGGCTGCTGAAGGTTGGAACGGCAATGAGATTCCACGATCGCGCACACGCCGGCCGACTGTTGGCCGACCGGGTCGCTTCCGTGCTGCAGGACAAAGGCATCGGGAACGAGCGCATCCGGGACGACGGCACACCCGGTATGCAGGTGCTGGCTCTACCACGCGGCGGCGTACCGGTCGGCCTGCCGATCGCCGAACGGCTCGGACTGCCGCTGCGGGTGTTGCTCGTCCGCAAACTCGGCCTGCCCGGTCATCGTGAGCTGGCGATGGGTGCCGTGGCGATGATCGGCGACCGCTCCTTCAGTGTCGCCAACGAGGACGTGCTGCGGACCTATCGGATCGACGAAGAGACGTGGGACGAGGTGCTGGCCGACGAGCAGGCCGAGCTGGAGCGCCGCGCGGCCCGCTTCGCCGGCTGGACCGCCGCCGAGCCTGCCGGGGCGCCGGTGATCGTGATCGACGACGGACTGGCGACCGGCGCGACCATGCGGGCTGCCGTGGGATCGGTGCGGGCCGCAGGTGCCGGCCCGGTCATCGCCGCCGTGCCGGTCGCGTCAGGACACGCGATCGCCGCGCTCGAGGAGGACGGCGTGCTGGTCTGCTGTCTGACGGTGCCGGCTCGGCTGATCGCCGTCGGCGAGTCGTACCGGGACTTCCACCAGCTCACCGACGACGAGGTGGCCACCCTGCTTCAAACACACGAACGGCCCGGGTCCGATCCGGACCCGGGCCGCTGGTAGACCAGCAAGACTCAGCCGACGACCTCTTTGAGGGCTCCGGCCAGCTCGGCTGCCTCATCGGCGTTGAGCTCCACCACGAGACGGCCGCCGCCCTCGAGGGGAACGCGCATAACGATCTCGCGGCCTTCCTTGGTGACCTCCATCGGGCCGTCGCCGGTCCGCGGCTTCATCGCAGCCATTGCATCCTCATCTCTGTCTCAACTGAAGTCCGCACAGGGGCTTGTCCCCATTATCCCGTATCTGCGGCCTCTCGATGTATCCGGCACCACACCTGCGGTTTCGGTGTGGTGAGTATTTGCGCGCCGTTAGGGTTCGGCGGCAGGACGTTCCGTCGTCCGTGTCGCGCACCCGAGGCTCGCCGAATTTCGATCGGCCGGGCTGTCCCGGACGGAATCGGCCTTACACGGACCGGAATTGGAGTATAATAAGATTTACTGATTGTGGGGACCTTTACCGTAAATGAGTTCGCAGAAGCCGCAGATCTTCTGCTGAATCCGTTGATTTTCCCGGTGCCTGGCGTGATAGTCGCCTGGTGACAACGATTCGAATCCGGGATCTCGCGGCCGGGGACCGCGTACCGGACGACCTGCCTGCCCCACTCCCCGACGAAGACGGCCCGCACTGGCGCCGTACCCGCGTCGCAGTCGCCGACGAGCAGATCGTCGGCATCGCCCGCATCGCCCTGTCAGCAACCACCGACTCCTACTTCTGCGAGATCGACGTCCTGCCCGACCATCGACGGCAGGGGATCGGCACCCAGCTGTACGCCGCCGTCCACCAGCTCAGCGATCCCCGCTTCCCGGTGCTCGCCCGGGCGATGGACAGCTTCCCGCTGCGCCGGCTGTTCGCCGAGTCCCTGGGCTGCTCGGTGGCGGTCCACTGCCCGTCACCCTGGATCGACCCGCCGTCACCTCAGGCCCGCAGCTGGGTCGCCGAGCAGCAACTGCCCGAGGGCCATCGGACCACAGTTGTCGACGATCAGCCGTCGGACGCGGTCAAGGACGCCTGGGTGGCCTCCTGCAGCTGGGCGTACCAGACCTTCGGCACCGTCCACCCCGACCGGCTGCCGCAGGAGTGGGACCGGTACAGCAAGGGCATCGATCCGACGGTCTCGACGGTCACCCTCGACCGCGGCGACACGATCGTCGCCTTCAGCCTGGTCAGCCCGGACGCGTGGGACGGCCGGACGTTCGTCGTCGCCGAGACGGTACGCCGTGACCAACCCGATGGATCGCGGCTGCTCGGTGCCACCGTGGCGGCGTCGATCAGTGCACTCGCCGAGCGCGGCACCCGCCGCGTCCAACTCGAGGGTCACAGCACCGATCCGCACATTCCTGACGTGATGCGGAGCCTGCCGCCCGCGGGCAGCGACCCGATGGACATCCTCAGGCTCGACCCGCCCCGCTGATGCCCCGGTGAATGTCGTCGAGGTGTCGGCCGATCTCGGCCCGGAAGGCGTCGGAGTCGCGGGCGGCGATCAGCTCGGTCAGGTGGCGGTGCTGGTCGAGGATCCGGTCCCGGGCGTCCGGGCTGCGTTGCACCGAGTCGCGGGTCATCCGGCGCTGACGATCGCGTAATCCCAGGTAGAAGCCGATCAGCAGTTCGTTGCCGCTCGCTGAAGCGATGGCAGCGTGGAAGTCGGCATCGGCAACCGCGAATCCTGGCAGGTCATCGGCGGCGGCATGCTGTTGCCGATCGATGATCGCCCGCAGCTCCTCGACGAGCGCATCCGCCCGGGCCGGGTCGTCCGCGATCGCCGATACCGCGTGGGATTCGATGAGCGCCCTGGCCTCGATGACCTCGTCCACCTCCCGCGGCTTGATCGGGGTGATCGCCGCACCGCGCTTGGGATACAGCTTCATCCAGCCCTCGGCCTGCAGCCGCAGGAAGGCCTCGCGGACTGGCGTCCGGCTCATCGTGAGGCCGTCGGCGATCTCCCCCTCGCTGACCAGCGCGCCGCCCTCCAGGTCACCGGACAGGATGCGCTCCTTGACGTGGCTGTAGGCCCGGTCCGAGGCGGTCGCCCCGCCGTCGGTGATCCTGTTCGGTCGCGGCGTATCGCTCACAGCGGCAGAGCCTAATCGGCGGCGTCGCCGACGAGTCCGGCGAGTTCCACCGCGCGGTTCCGGTCGTCCGACCCGGCCCACCGCGTCGGCGTCACGTACGGTGCGGGCCGGGTGTTCCGGCCGCCGATGATCACCACGACCAGCGTCGCCAGCGCCAGGACGGTGCCGCCGAGGAACATCTCCGGATAACCGAACCAGCGGTTCAGTGCGGCCAGCGCGGCCGGTACCAGGAACCCGAGATAAGCCAGGCAGTAGTAGGCCGCGGTCAGCCGGGCGAGATCGTCCGGGCCGGCCAACCGTTGCACCTCGGCGAGCCCGGCGACCATCAACAGTCCGTAGCCGCAGCCGAGCACGGCGGCGGCGAGCAGGAAGCCGCCCGCCGTCATGGTGCTGACCGCCAAGCAACCGATCAGCAGGCCAGCCGCGCCGACCGCCAATCCCGTGGCCGGACCCGAGGCGGAGCCCAGTCGGCGACCCAGCGGCTGGACCAGGATGCCGCAGCCCAGGGCGATCAGACAGTGCAGGCCGGAGATTCCGGTGGCCAGACCCTTGGACCAGCCGGACAGCAGTTCCGGCAGGATCGCGTACGCACTGCCGGCGAAACCGAAGATCCACGGTGCCATCGGCAGCACGACCACCAGGAACCGCCGGCTGGGCTGCCTGCGCGCCGCCGATCGTTCCGGTGCTTCCCCGATCCGGGTCTCCGGCGTGCCGATCAACATCACGGTCGCCGCCGATGCCAGTGCGATGTGCACCAGGTAGGCCAGCACCGTCGGCCAGACGGCGAACTGCGCCAACCCTGCGGCCGCCCCGGCGCCGACCGCGAACCCCAACGTCAGCGAGGTCGACGCGAGCGCCGCACCCGATCGGGGACGCAATTCCTTGAGCCAACTGGTGCCCACCGCCATGCCCAGGCCGAGCGCGACACCGGACAACATCCGGCCGAGGAACAGCACCGGCTCGGAGTGCGCGCCGACTGCGAGCAACAGGCTGCCCAGCGCGGCGACGGCCGGCGCCGGATACATCAGGGGGCGGCGGCCGTGGCGGTCCGACAGCGGGCCGCCGAGCAGCATTGCCGGGACGATCCCGGCGACGTACGCCGCCAGCAACACGGTGACGGCCTGGTTGGAGAAACCGGAATGCTGCCGATACATGACCAGGAGCGGAGTGAACTGGTTGCCTCCCCAGGCGACCGTCGCGAGCGCCACGGTGACGGCGCGCCAGTCTGCCAACCTGATCCGACCCATGGATACATCATAGATACAAGTTGGATTTATGTTGTCATCGGGTCGCCGTGTGGTCAGCCGCGAGCCAGCATCCGGGCGATCTCGGCGGCGTAGGTGACCTCCGAGTCGTCCTGCGGCTCATACCCGACGACCTTGCGGGCGTTGGTGATCGACCAGAACGTCCGGGCATTTCCGGAGACTCCGTAGAAGATCTGGAACGGCACGCCGTACGGATCGTCGATCGACTCGGCCTCGATGCACCGGAGGTACAGCTGTTGCAGATCGCGTTGGCTCACCCAGCCCGCGATGTCGCGGAAATAGTCGGTCAACGATCGGTCGGCGAAGTCGGCGGCCCGGATCGGTCGCGGCGCCACGATGCGGATCTGCACATTGGGTACCGGCCGGGTCTGGGCACCCGTCGCGTACAGGAAGCCCAGCGACTCGTAGGCGGCCTTGGCCCAGCCGTAGAAGGTGTCCGGACGGGGATAGTCGAACGGGTCGACACGGTCGATCTGCTTGGCCTTCCAGGGCCGCTCGTACCACTTGCTGGCCTGATTGGTACCGGTGCAGACGACCCGCCGGACGTCGCTGTCCGCAGCGACCTGGAACACTCGGGCGGTCATGTCGAGGTTGGCCCGCTCGGCCTCGTACGACGGCCCGTCGGCGGGCCGTCGGAACCCGGCGTGGACGATGGTGTCGATCCCGCGGCACAGATCGGCGAACCGGTCCTGCGGGTCGTCGGTCAGGTCCAGCAACTCGACGCCCGGCACCGGCCGGCCCTCCCGGTCGGTGTCCTTGACGTCGACCAGCGTCAGCTCGTAGTTGTCCCGCAGCGCCGGAAGGATCAGCCCGGCGATGTAGCCGGCCGCTCCGGTCACCAATACTCGGCGGGTCATCGATGACTCCTTTGCGTCGGGAGGGTCGGATCAGACGGGGTTCGATCAAACGGGTTCGATCAAACGGGTTCGATCAGACAGGTTCGATCAAACGGGTTCGATGGTGACGAAGCAGTCGACCAGATGGTCGTCGACCAGGCCGACCGCCTGCATACTCGCGTACGCGGTGGTCGGGCCAAGGAAGCGGATGCCGTGCTTCTTCAGTTCCTTGGACAGCGCGACCGATTCCGGCGTCACGGCGGGGATCTCTGCATCGGAGGCCGGCCGCGGCCTGCCAGGTTGGGCATAGCTGAGCACCAGGTCGGCGAAGCCCTGTCCCCAGTCGGCGATCACCCGGGCGTTGCTGATCGCGGCGTCGATCTTGGCGCGGTTGCGGACGATACCCGGATCGGCCATCAGCCGCTGCACGTCGCGGTCGTCGAACCGGGCGACCGTTTCGGGATCGAAGCCGGCGAAGGCCTCGCGGAAGGCCGGGCGTTTGCGCAGGATGGTGATCCAGGCCAGGCCGGACTGGAACGCTTCCAGGGTGAGCCGTTCGTACAATCCCTGGACGGTGGTCACCGGGCGACCCCACTCGGTGTCGTGGTAGTCCAGATACAGCGGATCGCCGACGCCCCAAGGACACCGTCGACGACCGTCGGGCCCGACCACCGAGCCGGTGCCGGGATCCGCCACGCTCAGCCGACCCGTTCGCTGTCGGAGCGACGCCGACGGTCCTGACGCCGTCGACGCTTGTCCGCCTCGTCGGCGAACACCGCGGCACGGCTGTGCTTGGCCAGGTGCCGTCGGGCCGGATCGGCCAGTTCGGTCGGTCGCGGCGCGTGGTCGGCGACAAGTTGGGCGAACCGCCGCAGACTCCCGGCGAGTTGGCTCTGCAGCACAGGGCGGATCGCCAACGCCGCGACCTCGGCGGGCCGCCCGCCGGGCAGGTCGATGCGTTCGCGGATGGACAGCCAGCTGCGCAGCCCGCGCGCCTCGATGGTGAAGACACCGACACCGGTGAACCACGGGCCAAGGTGCGCCACTTCGAGTTCGTACGGCGGTTCCCAGCCGGTGACAACCATCGTGTCGCTCAGGCCGACGCGCCTGCGCCCGATCCTCGGGCCGTGCTCGGCGCGGATCCGGGACCCGATGCCTTCCACTCGCTCCTGGATCACCCGCATCGTGGTCAGCGGGATCCAGCGGGACTGGCCGACCCAGTCGACCAGATGCGGCCACACGTCCGCCGGGGCGGCCGGCACCATGGCCGAGCCGTTGAATCGCAAGGTCACCGGCCTACCCTCTCATCGACCGGTGTCGGATTTGTAGTCGAATCCGTCGGCGGATTCCCCGCCGTCAGCTCGCGGATCAGCGCGTCCCGCTCGGCGATCTCGTGGCCCAACCGGGCCAGCACGTCGTCCACCTGGTCCATGGCATAGCCGCGAATGGTGACGCCGAACTTCAGCTGCTCCAGATCGGCACCGGTCAACGGCCGGTCAGGAAGATCCTGCCGGTACGTGTCCCGCACGGGTTCCCTGCTCATCTCGCCGACTCCCCCGGCCGCCACCGCGGCCGCGCTGCCCAGCACGGCGATCACCAGGATCGCGATCGCCCACTCCATGCGGCGAGTGTAGCCAGGGGAGCCCATAAAGTTGGGGCCGTGACCGACGTTCAGAATGGCCGACCCGCCTGGGGCTGGGGCGTTGCCACCGTGCACGCCTCGGGCCAGGTGCTCGACACCTATTACCCCGACCCGCAGCTCGGCCTGCCCGAGAACAGCGACCCGCCGGAGGAACTGGCGATCACCGCGTCCGGGGTCAGCAGCAGCGACCCGATCCGTCAGGTGCACACCGATCTGGTGCGAACCGTGATCGACCTCGACCAGCCACCTACCGGTGCGGCCGACGTCTACCTGCGGCTGCACCTGCTCAGCCATCGGCTGGTCCGGCCGCGGGAGGTCAGTCTGGACGGCTGGGCAGGTCTGTTGAACACGGTGGTCTGGACCTCGATCGGGCCGTGCGCCGTCGAGGGCTTCGAGGCGATCCGGACGCGGATGCGGGCCGATCGCCGGGAGCTCACGGTGCACGGCGTGGACAAGTTCCCGCGGATGCTGGACTACGTCATCCCCGCCGGTGTCCGGATCGGGGACGCGTCGCGGGTACGGCTCGGCGCACACCTGGCACCGGGCACCGTGGTGATGCACGAGGGTTTCGTGAACTTCAACGCCGGCACCCTGGGCCCCGCGATGATCGAGGGCCGGGTCAGCCAGGGTGTGGTCGTCGGGAAGGACTCCGACGTCGGTGGCGGTGCCTCGATCATGGGCACCATGTCCGGCGGCGGCAGCCATGTGGTGTCGGTCGGCGAACGCAGCCTGATCGGCGCCAACGCCGGTATCGGCATCTCCCTGGGTGACGACTGCGTAGTCGAGGCCGGCCTCTACGTGACGGCCGGAACCAAGGTCACGCTCGTCGGACAGGACGGACAGGAGACGAGGGTGGTCAAGGCTCTCGAGCTGTCCGGACAGAACAACCTGTTGTTCCTCCGCAATTCGGTGACCGGTGCGGTCGAGGCTCGCGACCGGGCGGGAAGGACCGTGCAGCTCAACGCGTCGCTGCACGCGATCTAGCCGTGGCGCGTCGGGGGCGCACCGTCGGCACGGTCCTGGTGATCGTCGGCGTGCTGGTCGGGCTGGTGATCGCCGCCGTCGTGATCATCCATCAGATCCCCGACCATCCGCCGCTGCCGGGCGAGCAACGCTGCGTGGCGACGGCCGCCGGGCGGTCGGTGGCCGTCGATACCGAGCAGGCGCAGAACGCGTCGATCATCGCCGGTGTGTCGGTACGCCGTGGGTTGGCTCCGCGGGCCGCATCGATCGCGTTGACCACGGCCTACCAGGAGAGCAATCTGCGCAATCTCGATCATGGCGACCGGGACTCGGTCGGATTGTTCCAGCAGCGACCGTCGATGGGCTGGGGCCCGCGGGAGAAGCTGATGAAACCCGTCTACGCCAGCAATCGTTTCTACGACGCGTTGATCAAGATCCACGGCTGGGAGAGCGCCGACATCACCCGGATCGCCCAGCAGATCCAGATCAGCGGTTACCCCGACGCCTATCGCGATCATGAGTCCGACGGCCGGGTGCTGGCCTCGGTGCTGACCGGGCAGAGTCCGGCCGGGTTGCGCTGCCTGATCCGGGACAGGAGGCCCGGAGACCCGGCCGGCCTGGTGAAGGCATTGCACCGGACCTACAAGATCACCCCGAAGCGGTCCGGGTCAGTGATCACCATCTCCGCGAAATCGGGCGGCCGGGCGTGGTCCTACGCCCAGTTCGCCCTGGCCAGCGCCAGGGAGCACGGGGTGACGTCGGTGCAGGTCGGTGGTCGTCGGTACGTGATCAGCAACACCGAGCTGTCCTCGTGGCGTGCCGCGGACCGGCCGATCGGCGGCCACACCGTGCGGATCACCGTCCGCTGAGCGTCCGGGCCAGGCCGTCGGCCGCCAACACCCGGGCCGGATTGACACTTCCCCAGCCGCGATTCGGATGGACGCGGTTGGTCAACAGGATGACGTAGGCCCGCCGCTCCAGATCGATCACCAGCGACGTGCCGGTGTAGCCGGTGTGTCCGATGGTGTGCGGACCGGCCAGCTCACCCATGTACCAGCTCTGGTTGAGCTCGAAGCCGAGCCCATGATCATGCCCGGGGAAGCCGGCGGTCTGGTTGGTGATCATCTCGCTCGCCGCGGCGTCGCCGAGGAGTTCCCGGTCGATGATCGCCCGGGCCAGCCGGGCCAGATCCGCGGCAGTGGAGAAGACTCCGGCATGTCCGGCGACGCCGTCGAGGGACCAGGCGTTCTCATCGTGCACCTGGCCGTGCACCATCCCGCGGTCGGGCAGCTGCTGGAATTCGGTCGCGGCGATCCGATGCCGCAGTGCCGGATCCGGGCGGTAACCGGTGTCGGTCAGCCCGAGCGGCCGGCAGATCCGGTCGGCAACCAGCCGGTCGAGCCCGTGGCCGGTGATCCGTGCGGCCAGCTCACCGAGAGTGATCAGATTGAGATCGCTGTAGCAGTACGTCGTCCCGGGAGGGGCGACGAGTTCGGCTTCCAGGGCACCCCGGATCCGGGACCGGGGCGTGGTGTACAACCGCCACAGCGGGATCTCGGCCGGGAACCCTGACGTGTGCACCAGCAACTGCCGTACGGTGACCGCCTGTTTGTCCGCTGCCGCGAACTCGGGCAGGTAGTCGATCACCCGACGGTCCAACTCGACGCATCCCGACTCCACCAGGCCCATGATCACCAGCGAGGTGAACAGCTTGGAGATCGATGCCAGGTCGAAGATCGTGTCGGCGCTGGTCGCGATCCGTTCCTGTTCCGGTAGCGGCGTGCCCTCCTGGTCGGCGTAACAGAGCGCGAAGCCGGCGGCGCGGTGTGCGACGATCTCGTCCTCCACGCCGCAGAGCAGTACCGCACCGGGAAAAAGCGGTCGGTCGACAACCGGCGAACGCAGCGCGGTCAGCTGCTCCCACGCCACGTCCAGCGCGCCGGCGTCGATCATCGGACCACCCCGGCGCCGTAGGGGAACAGCGGATGATCGGGGATCTCCCCGACGGTCAGCGGTAGCCGACCCGTCGGTGGGACTCGTCCGAGCAGCACCCGGACCAGGGCGTCCACGGCTCCGGGGGTCGCCGAATAGGTCAGCAGCATGGTGCCGCCGCCGGCCACCATCCCGGCGTCGTACGGTTCGGTGATCGCGGCCAGGACCACCCGCGGTGCGGCTTCGCGGAGGGCGCGGACGAGCATCCGCTGCCGCTGGCTGCGCCAGCCAGCGCTCAGCACCACCACCGTCTGGAACGTGCTTCGGGCCTGTCGACGTGCCTGCTCGATGAGTCCTCGGTCGGGGTCTGTGCCGGTGATCAACTCGGTGGTCGGCACACCGGAACTCGCCAAGCCGTGCGCCAGCCGGCGGAGCACTGATTCGTCGGCGCCGACGACCAGGGCGGGCCGGTTCGCCAGCGGGATCAGGTCCTGATCATCACGGGCCAGCGTGATCGTCGCGTCCGTGATCGCCGCCGCCCGGTCGCGGTGTTCGATGCTGCCGACGACGCGGTCGATCTCCGCCGGGTCGGTCGGTGGCACGTCGAAGAACCCTCGCCGCTGTTTCAGGTCAAGGATCCGTCGGACGGCGGCATCGATCCGCTGCTCGGTCAGCCGTCCGGTGTGCACCGCGTCGGTGATCGCCGCGACCGCAGCGGTAGGATCGGCCGGCTCCAGTAGGATGTCCACACCGGCCTCCAGGGCACGGACCGCAACCTCGCCGTCGCCGTAGGCCTGTCGGACGGCGTCCATCCGCAGCGAGTCGGTGATGATCACTCCGGGATAGTCGAGGTCCTGGCGCAACAGCCCGGTCAGCACCCGCCTGCTCAGCGTGGCAGGGTCACCGGACGGTTCGACGTCGGGCAATGCAAGATGCCCGGTCATGATCATGTCGACTCCGCTGCGGATCGCCGCCCGGAACGGTGGGGCATCCAGCGACTCCCACTCGATCAGGGAATGAGTGATCACCGGCAGCCGGTGGTGGCTGTCGGTTGCCGTGTCGCCGTGCCCCGGGAAGTGCTTGGCCACGGCGGAGATCCCGGCGTCGAGTTGCAGACCGGCGACGGCGGCCGCCACGTGATCGGCGACGATGTCCGGCTCGCTGCTGAAGGAGCGGATGCCGATCACCGGATTGGCCTGGTTGACGTTGACGTCGGCGACCGGCGCGAAGTCGGTGTTGATGCCGACGGCCCGCAGTTCCCGGCCGGTGATCGCGTACGCCTGCCGGACGGCATCGCAGGAGTGCGCCGCGGCCAGCGCCATGGCACCCGGGAACTGGGTGGCCGGCGGGCCCATCCGGGCCACCCGGCCGGTCTCCTGGTCGGTGGCGATGATCAACGGCGGCAGCCCGACGCAGCGGGCTGCCTCCTGGAGTCCGTTGCTGAGCCGACCGATCTGTTGGGGATCCTCGGTGTTGCCGGCCCAGGCGAAGTAGACGACACCGCCCAGGTGGTATTTCGCGACCACTTCGGCCGGAGTGGCCACGCCGAACAATGCGGTGTTGCGGTCATCGGGTTGGTCGGCGGCGGCGCCGTAAACCAGATGGATGATCAGCTGACCGATCTTCTGTTCGAGGGTCATTGCGGCCAGGAGCCGTTGCGGATCGGTCACCCGGGCAGGCTACCTAAAGCGCGGACAGCCGCTCCACCGCGGCCTGCACCCGCTCATCCGTTGCGGTCAACGCCACGCGTACGTGATCCGCGCAGTTCTCGCCGTAGAACGCACCGGGTCCGACCAGCAGCCCGATCTCGGCGAGCCGGTCGACCGTCTTCCAGCAGTCCCCGTCGGCGTCGGTCACCCACAGGTAGAGCGAGCCCTCGGAATGGTCGACGGTGAAACCGGCCCGCTGCAGGGCGGGTCGCAGCAGTTCGCGGCGGGTCCGATAGCGCTCCCGTTGCTGCTCGATGTGCTCGTCGGTGCCCAGGAGGGCGATCATCGCCTGCTGCACCGGCCGGGAGATGATCATGCCGGCGTGCCGGCGGATCATGGTCAGCTCGGCGATCAGTTGCGGATCGCCGCCGACGAAGCCGGCCCGGTAACCTGCCAGGTTGGCGATCTTGGACAGCGAGTGGACCGCCAACAGGCCGGTGTGATCACCGCCGCAGACGCGGGGGTCAAGCACCGAGATCGCCGGTGCCTCCCAGGCGAACTCCAGGTAACACTCGTCGGAGGCCACCACAGCCCCCAGCGAGCGGGCCCGCTGCACGCGGTACCGCAACTCCTCCACCTCGAAGATCCGGCCGGTGGGATTGGACGGTGAGTTCAGCCAGACCAGCTTGGGCCGGAGGTCTTCCAGAGCGTCCGGATCGTCGGTGGCCACCACCCGGCAGCCGGCGATGGTCGCGCCCGCCGCATAGGTCGGATACGCGGCCTGCGGGATGACCACAACATCGCCGGGTCCGAGCGCCAACTGGGTCGGCAGCCAGGCAACGAACTCCTTGCTGCCGATCGTCGGCAGCACGGCATCCGGATCCACCGTCGCCGACGCCCGGCGGCGCAGGTAGCCGGCGATCGCCGACCGCAGTTCCGGCGGACCGGCGACGGTCGGGTAGCCCGGGCTGTTGCCGGCGGCCGCGAGCGCTTCCACGGCTGTCGCCGGGGTGTCGTCGACCGGCGTGCCGATCGACAGGTCGACGATCCCGCCGGGGTGCTCGGCAGCCCGCTTCTTGGCGGCCTGCAGGGCATCCCAGGGGTAGTCGGCCAGCGCGGCCGCCAGCGGGTTGGTCACTCGTCGTGTTCCTGGGGCGGCAGCGCCGCGACGATCTCGTGGTCCTTGTCGATCGGGCCGAGCTTGGCGGCGCCACCCGGCGATCCGAGGTCGTCGAAGAACCCGACGTTCGCGTCGTAGTAGCTCTTCCACTCCTCGGGCACGTCGTCCTCGTAGAAAATCGCCTCGACCGGGCAGACCGGTTCGCAGGCGCCGCAGTCGACGCACTCATCGGGGTGGATGTAGAGCATCCGCTTGCCTTCGTAGATGCAATCCACCGGACATTCCTCCACGCAGGCCAGGTCCTTGAGATCAACACATGGCTGCGCGATGACGTACGTCACAGCGTCCTCCTCATATCTGCAACAACAACAGGTCACTAGTATCACGCCTTACCTGTCACCCTACGAAGGAAGCCTCGCCTAATGGACACCGATCCCCTGGCCCGCATCGTCCCCGCGGCGCGGGTCGACGATCGGGTGACGATCCGCTACCGGCTCGACGACGGTTCGGCGACCGATGTCGTCGGGTGGATCACCAGGCTGGGATCCGACGTGGTGGAGGTCGTCTCACCCGGCAACCGTCGGGCCGTCGTGGAACGCCGGCAGATCATCCTGGCCAGGCGGGTGCCGCCGGCCCGCGGCGGGCGACCGCCGGAGCGTTGGTCGGCCGACGAACTGGAGCGCGCGGCGGCGCGCGGATGGATCGCCGATCACCGCCCGCTCGGATCGTGGCTGCTGCGGTCGGGCAACGGGTTCACCAACCGGGCGAATTCCTGTCTCGCCGTCGGGGACCCGGGGACGGAGCTGCCCCGCGCGGCCGGGATGATCATCGACTTCTACACCGCACACGAGCTGGAACCGAAGGCCCAGGTGGTCACCGGGTCCGCCACCGAACGGCAGTTTCGTGAGCTTGGCTGGCAGCCGACCGGGATCGAGACGACGGTGATGACCATTCCCCTGTCGGAGCTGATCGGCGATCACCGCCGGGATCAGGACGTCCGGCTGGATCCGGAGCTGGCCGACGACTGGTGGCAGGGCTACCTGGAATACCGCCCGATTCCTGATCATGATGTCGCTCGACGGCTGCTGACCGGGCCGCCGCCGGTTGCCCTGGCCGCCGTCCGCCGCGACGACCAGGTCGTCTCCGTTGGCCGCGGCCAGGTGAGCGACGAATGGCTGGGCATCGCCGGACTGTGGACCCGCCCCGCCTACCGCCGCCGGGGTCTGGCGACCAAGATCATCATCGAACTCGGACACTGGGCGGCCCGCACCGGAGCCCGGAACGCCTACCTGCAGGTGGAAACCAAGAACACGGGCGCGGTCGCGGCCTACCGCTCCCTCGGGTTCCGGCCCCATCACGAATACCAGTACCTGCGGCCCGCCGACTGAGCCGGGTCGGCGAGCCGAACGAGATTCGAAGGATCTAGACGAGCCCGGCGAAGAGGTCGTCGGCCCACTTGTCGGACTGCGGGAACGGCGTCCCCGACGCGAAGCGGAAGTGTTCGCTCGCCCAGAAGTCGTCGATCGTGTCGGCGGCCCGGAAGAACCAGCTGTTGTCGGCGATCTGCGTGCGATGCGCGTGCAGCGCGGCAAGCTTCTGCGCGACGTGTTCGGGGCCGTGGATCTCCGCGACGATCAGATCGTCGGTGACACCCATCGGCAGCGAACCGGCGACATCCGGGTCGACCCCGGCCCACGTCTCGGTGTCGCCGGCGGCGCGCAGCTTGCGGATGCCGTCCCGCATCCGGCTTTCGCTGAGCGAGGTCCAGACCACCCGGTCGACGGTCCACGGCTCGCCGAGATCGGGCCGGAAGCCTGGAACCCCGGCCAACGCCTGACCGTAGGTGGCGACACGGTGCGCCTGGATGTGATCGGGGTGACCGTACGCGCCGTTCTCGTCCTGGGTGATCAACACCTGCGGTCGGCGGTCGCGGATGATCTTGACCAGTTCGCTGGCCGCCTCCAGCAGATCGGCGGTCCAGAAGATGCCGTCACGGAGTACGTCGCGCGGCACCGCGCCCCGGCGATCCTCACTCCATTTCATCCCGGAGTCCCGGTACCGGAAGTCACCACCGAGCCGCACATAGTCGGTCACCTTCAGCGCGGCCATTGCCTCGTGCAGTTCCTCCAGGCGGTGCGGACCGAGCGCATCATCCCGCTCCGCGGCCAGGTGCTCCAGCTCCGGCACCAGCACCTCGCCCTCCTCACCGAGGGTGCAGGTGACGAGCGTGACGGCCGCACCCTCGGCGACGTACTTCGCCATCGTGATTCCGGTGCCGATCGACTCGTCGTCGGGATGGGCATGCACCACCAGCAGCCGCCGGTCGGTCACGTCCTGGTTCGCAGTGTGGTCTGAAGTCACAACGGCGATCCTACGAAACCGGGGAAATCACCAGCGACCGCTCATCCGGATCGCGGATCGCGTCGGTCGCCCAGCCGATGTACCGGTCCGCGGATTCGGCGACGACACGGCGGGCGTCGGAGTCGATGCTGCTGCCGAAGGCACTGTAGATCCGGTCGTAGGCGTACGGCTCGACGGCGTCGACGATCTGCCGGACCAGCCGGGGTGAGAGCGGGAGGTAGTTCGGATAGGAGCGCATGAAGGTCGCTGTCCGGTTGGCTGCCACGGCGATCGTGTCGCCGGTCAACAGCACGCCGCGGCCGTCCGCGCCGTCCGCCCAGTGCGCCACCGAGCTGCCCGGGAAGTGGCCGCCTGCCTGGACCAGGGTCAGCCCAGGCAGGATCTCCCGACGGTCCTGCCACAGCTCGATGCTCGGGTCGGGATGGGTGATCCAACGCCGGTCGTCGGTGTTGAAGTAGAACGGCGTACCGAACTCCCGTGCCCAGACCACCGCCGCACCGACCAGGTGCGGATGACTGGAAGCGACGGCAGCCACCCCACCCCGGTCGGCAACGGCCTGCAGCATGGCGTCGTCTGTGTAACCGCTCGGTTCCCACAGCAGGTTGCCCCCGTCGGTGGTGATCAGCATGGTCTTCTGGCCGATGCCCGACTGTGGTGTCACGTCGATCCGGGTGGCCCGTGGTTCGGGCTCGACCAGGGTGAACTCGTGCTCACCGACGATCTCCGAACTGCGCAGCCACACCTGTCCGTCGTCGCGGAGGTATTGCCGTTCGTCGGCGCAGATCGGGCAGACCTGGGGCAGGTCGTCGTCGGCGGGATAGGCGTTGCCGCAGGTCCGGCACAGGATGATCTCCAGCATGGGACCATCCTCCGTCCTCGAGCCGCCTTCAAGTCAAGGAATTGGGGTCCCGAACCCGTCCGACGATGCCGGTTGGACGATGCGGCCCTGCAGGATGCCTGGGCGATGCGGCCCTAGACGATGCGCCGCGGTTCGGCGAAATGGCAGGCGGAGACGTGTTCGCCGATCCCGTCCGGCCGGGCGATCAATGCCGGCTCCTCGATCGAGCAGCGCTCCTCCGCCTTCCAGCACCGGGTGTGGAACCGGCAACCACTCGGCGGGTTGGCCGGGCTGGGCACATCCCCGGTGAGCACGATCTGGGACTTGTTCTGCCGCTGGGTGGGATCGGGCACCGGCACCGCGGACAACAACGCCTGGGTGTACGGGTGGGTCGGGTGCTCGTAGATCTGCGCGTCGTTGCCGATCTCGACCATCTTGCCCAGGTACATCACGCCGACCCGGTCGGAGATGTGGCGGACCACCGAGAGGTCGTGGGCGATGAAGATGTAGGCCAAACCCAGCTCGCGCTGCAGTTCCTTGAGCAGATTGACCACCTGGGCCTGCACCGAGACGTCGAGCGCCGACACCGGCTCGTCGCAGATGATCACCTTCGGATTCAGCGCCAGGCCACGGGCGATGCCGATCCGCTGCCGCTGTCCACCGGAGAACTGGTGCGGGTAGCGGTTCAGGTGTTCGGGATTCAAGCCGACCAGTTCCAGCAGTTCCTGCACCCGCTTGCGACGCTGCCCCCGCGGCAGCACCGACGGATGGATGTCGAACGGCTCGCCGACGATCTCGGCCACGGTCTTGCGCGGGTTGAGCGAGGTGTACGGGTCCTGGAAGACGATCTGGATGTCGCGCCGCAGCCGGCGCATCGCCGCGCCCTTCTGGGCGTAGACGTCGATGCCTTCGAAGGTCAGCTTCCCCGCCGTCGGCTCCTCCAACCGCATCAGCAGCCGGCCCAGTGTCGACTTGCCGCACCCGGACTCGCCGACGATGCCCAGCGTCTCGCCCTTGTACAGCTCCAGATCGACGCCGTCGACGGCCTTGACGTGGCCGACGGTGTGCCGGAAGACGCCGGCCTTGATCGGATAGTGCTTGACCAGGCCTTCGGCCTTCAGGATGACCTCATCGGTCGCTGTGCTGCCGGTGTTCTCGACATCGGTTGCGGTCACTGGCGTACTCCTTCGGCGAGAACGTCCTGGGCGAAGTGGCAGGCGGCGTGCCGGTTGTGGCCGACCTCCAGCAGCGGCGGCGGGGCGCCGTCCCGACAGACATCCTGCGCGTACCGGCAGCGCGGATGGAAGGGACACCCCGGCGGAATGGCGAGCAGATTCGGCGGAAGCCCGCCGATCGCCGCCAGTTCCTGACCCTTGAGGTCGAGCCTGGGGATGGACTCGAGCAGACCCTTGGTGTACGGGTGGGCCGGGTTGGCGTACAGGTCGAAGACGTCGGCCTGTTCGACGATCCGGCCGGCGTACATCACCGCGATCCGGTTGGCGACGTCGGCCACCACGCCGAGATCGTGGGTGATCAGGATCAGGCCCATCTTGCGCTCGTCCTGCAGATCGGCGAGCAGTTGCATGATCTGGGCCTGCACGGTGACGTCCAGTGCGGTCGTCGGCTCGTCGGCGATCAGGATCGCCGGGTCCAGAGCGATCGCCATGGCGATCATGATGCGCTGCCGCATGCCGCCGGAGAACTGGTGTGGGAACGCCTTCACCCGTTGCCTGGCGCCGGGGATCTGCACCCTCTCCATCAGGTTCACGGCCCGCTCCAACGAATCGGCACGGTTCATCCCGCGGTGTTTGCGGAACATCTCCGCGATCTGCCAGCCGACCGGGAACACCGGGTTCAGGGCACTGAGCGCGTCCTGGAAGATCATCGAGATCTCCGGGCCGCGGACGGTGCGGCGCTGGGCCTCGGGAAGTTTCAACAGATCGGTGCCGCAGTATTCGACCGCTCCGCTGGTGACGAAGCCGGGTGGCGAATCCAGGATGCCCATGATCGCCTGCGCGGTCACCGATTTGCCGGAACCGGATTCCCCGAGGATGGCCAGTGTCTGGCCCTCGTACAGGTCGAAGGTGACGCCGTTGATGGCCTTGGCAACACCCTCCCGGGTACGGAACTCGACCTGCAGATCACGGACGTCGAGCAGCAGCCCGTCCGGTCCCGGCTCCCAGCGGCGGCCGATCCCGGAAACGTCCTCGGCGATGTCAGTCATGATCAGCCACTCCTCATCGCAGCTTCGGGTCGAACGCGTCACGGACCGCATCGCCGAGCAGGATGAACGCCAGCACGGTGAGGGATAGGAAGAGACTCGGGAAGAGCAGCATGTTGGGCGCGGCCCGGATCAGGCCGAGACCGGAGGCATCGGAGATGTCGCTGCCCCAGGAAATCGCCGGTGACTGCAGGCCGATGCCGAGGAAGGACAGGGTGGCCTCCGCGGCGATGTAGACGCCGAGGTTGATGGTGGCGACCACGATCACCGGCGCCAGCGCATTGGGCATGATGTGGCTGAGAACGATCCGCGACGGCCTGGCGCCCAGTGCCCGCGCGGCCTGCACGTAGTCGGCCGGTTTCACCTGCATCACCGCACTGCGCATCAGCCGGGCGATGTTCGGCCAGCCGAGCAGGGCCAGGACCAGAACGATCTTGAGCACCTGGACGATCAGCGGCGCGTCGACGCTGGTCGGGAACTTGTACAGGAACAGCACGCCGCCCAACAGCAGCGGGATGCTGAAGAAGATCTCACCGAGCCGCTGCAGCACCGAATCCACCCAGCCGCCGAAGAATCCGGCGAGCAGGCCCATGGTTAGGCCGACCACCGTGGTGGCCAGGGTGCCGAGCACACCGACGCTCAGCGACGCCCGGGCGCCGTAGATGGTGCGTGCGTAGATGTCCCGGCCCTGGTTGTCCCGGCCGAAGATGGAGCCGTGCAGGGACGGCTTCTCACGGGCCTGGGCAAGATTGGCGAACCGCGGGTCGGTGTGGGTGAACAGGTGCGGGAACAGTGCCATCAGCACGAAGATCACGATCAACACCGCGGAGATCCAGAACAGCGGTTTGTGCCGCAGCTCGATCCAGGCGGCCGCCCACTGCGACCGGCCCTCGGCCGACGGGCCGACCTCGGCGGCCGGAGCCAATGATTCCTCGACGGCTGCTTCGCTCATCACCGACCTCCCTTCCGCTGACGTGACGTGATCATCGGTTCCGGCCCGCCCACCGGCCGCCGGCTAGTCACTGGCGATCCTCGGATCGAGGACCCCGTACAGGATGTCGACGATCAGGTTGACCAGCAGGAACACCAACACCAGGATCGTCACGGCGCCGACCACCGACTGGCCGTCGTGTTGGTAGATGCTGCGATAGATGAAGTTGCCGATCCCGTTGACGTTGAAGATCCGCTCGGTGACGATGGCGCCGCCCATCAGCGCACCGACATCGGCACCGACGTAGGTGATCACCGGGATCAACGAGTTGCGCAGGGTGTGGACGCCGACCGTACGGCCACGGCTGAGACCTTTGGCGCGAGCGGTCCGGACATAGTCGGCCCGCAGGTTCTCCACCAGGCTGGTCCGGGTCAGCCTGGCCACGTAGGCCACCGACAACGAGCCCAACACTAGCCCGGGCAGGATCAGTTGTCCGATGGTGCCGTCCGAGGCTGTCACCGGGAACCAGGCCAGCTTCACTCCGAAGACCAACTGCGCCAGCGCACCGATCACGAAGATCGGGATCGACACCACGACCAACGTGCTGACCAGAACGAGACTGTCGACGAACCCGTTCTTCCGGATGCCCGCCAGCACACCGGCGGCGATCCCGATCACCAGTTCGAACAGGATCGCGATGATCGTCAGCTTGATGGTGATCGGATAGCGGGCGATCAGTTCCTGGCTGACCTGGTTGCCGAAGAAGTTGGTGCCGAGGTCACCATGCACGAGTTTGCCGAGGTAGAGGACGTACTGCACGACCAGCGGCTTGTCCAGGTTGTACTCGGCGTTGAACTTGGCGATGTACGCCGGCGGGCACGGGCGCTCACCGCACCGGCCCTTGGCCGGATCGCCCAGCCCGAAGACCATCGCATAGATCAGGAAGGTCGTTCCGATGACGACCGGGATCATCTGCAGCAGGCGCCGGATGATGTATCTGCCCACGAAGGATCGCCCCTTCTACGTGTGGTCCTGAGGCTACGCCGCCGGAGCGTCCCCGGGGCACGGAACCGATCAGGGGTGGGCCGCCGGCCCACCCCTGACCAGCTTCACTGCTCAGGACTTCTTGAGCTCGATCGCGGACAGATCGACCTGCTGGAAAGCGTCGACCTTGACGTTGGTGACGTTCTCCGACCAGCCGTAGCTCGTCTTCTGGAACCACAGCGGAGCGGTCGGGAAGTCCTTGGCCAGGATGGCCTCGGCCTTCTGGTACGCGGCGTCGGCCGGTGCACCGGAGTCGGCAGCGGCGGCAACCTGCAACTGGTTGTCGAACTCCTTGCTGCTGTAGCCGGAGTAGTTCGAATCGGCACCTGTGCCGTAGATCGGAGCCAGGTAGTTCTCGATCGACGGGTAGTCCATCACCCAGCCGTTCCGGAACATCCCGCTGATCTCCTTCTTGTCAAGGCTGTCCAGCAGGGTCTTGAAGTCCGGGGTCGGCTTGGCCACGACCTTGATGCCGAGGGTCTGGCTGACCTCGCTGGCCACCGCCTCACACCAGGCCTTGTGGCCGCCGTCGGCGTTGTAGGTCAGGGTCAGCGTGCCCTGGTAACCGCCGGACTCCTTATACAGCTGCTTGGCCTTGGTCGGGTTGTAGGTGCAGTACTCACCACAGGCGCCGGCCTTGTAGCCCTCGACCACCGGGGAGACCCAGCTGGTCGCCGGAGAGTAGGAGTTGGCGAAGATCTGCTTGATGATCAACGGCCGGTTGATCGACATCGAGATGGCCTGCCGCAACTTGAGGTTGCTGGGACCGGTCAGCTGCTTGTCGATCGGGCTGAAGTTGAGGTAGCCGAAGACGCTGGAGTCCTTCTGGCCCCAACGGTCGGCCAGGTCGCTCTTCCACTGATCGTTGGTCAGCTGATCGTTCGGGATCGGGTCCATCGTCCCGGTGAAGTCCAGGTTGTTGGACAGCACGTCGTTGTAGGCCGCCTCGGGATCGGTGTAGATCTTGAAGTCGACCTTATCGACATGCGGCTTGTACGGCCCGGCGTAGTATGGGTTCTTCTGCACGACGATGTCGGTGGTGGTGTTGCTGACCACCTTGAACGGGCCGGCGCCGACCGGCATCTTCTCCTGCTTCTTCCGCTCGTCCGCGCTCTTGAAGAACGAATCGGGTAGCGGTGCGAAGGCGATGTAACCCAACCGGGTCGGGAGGTTGGACACCTTCTCGGTGGTGGTGATGGTGAACTCGGTGTCGCTCTTGACCTTCAACCCCGACATCTTGTCGGTCTTCGGCGCGGTCTTGCACTCGCCGTTGTCGGTCTGCAGGTCGGCGTACCCCTTGATCGGGGTGTAGAAGTAGGAGTTCGCCTGGCCGTTCTGGCAGTTGGCCGCCCAGTTCCACGCGTTGACGAAGTTCTCGGCCTTGACGGTGGTGCCGTCGGAGAACTTGTAGTTCGGCTTGATCTTGACGTCGAAGTGTTGGTTGTCGCTGGTGGTGATGCTCTGGGCGATGTCGTTCTCAGGCTCTGAGGTGTCGACGTTGTAATGCACCAGCTTCGCCGTGGTCGCGTCCAGCACCGTGCCGCCGCAGACCTCGTTGGTGTTACCCGGCAGCAGCGCGCTCTGCGGTGTGCAGGCGCCGATCTTGATCTCTGAAGCGTTCGTGGACTTGCCGCCACTATTGTTGCTCGTACCGCCGCCGCAGGCGACCAGTGCCAGACTGGCCAACCCGATTCCGGCGACAGCAGCCATCGCGCGAGTGCGTCCTCGCATTGGATGTCCTCTCGTCCCCGCGCCCGGATCTCGGACGCATGATCCGCGCAGCAGTCACACGTGTTTGTGCCCGACACTGCTGGCGGTATAACAGACAACTTCTAACCACAAACCGGGCCCGGCAGCAAGTTGAGCGTCAGTGGCGGCACAGACACGAAACCTGATTGTGACCTGGGCCACAGGCAGGATTTTCCGTCGTGGCGCCCGTCAGCGCTGGTCAGCGGCGGACCCGAAGCGCTGCAGGGAGCGCAACGCCCGGCGGAGTTGGTCGACGTCCTCGGTGAGCACCCGGCGGATCACCGGTGAGGTGTCCGGGGCGGCCACCACGGATTCGGCGGCGGCCAGCACCGCCGGCTCGGTGACCGGGAGCGGGAAGCCGAGTGTCGGCACCCGGCCGAGCACCCAGCCGCTGCGGAACCCGGCCGTTGCGGCCATGTCGGCGAAGAAGGTCAGGGCGTACGGCCTGGTCAGTTCGACCTGCTCGGCGGAGTCGCCGAACATCGCCTCGGCGGTCGCGTACAGCTCGTAGGCGGACAGCTCGGCCGGTTTGGTGAGCAACTCGTACGCCCGCTGTTTGGCCTCGGCGCTCGGCAGTGCCGCCCTGGCTCGTGCAGCGTTCACCCGGGCCGCCGCGGACCGGTCGGCGGACAGGGTCTGGTCGATGACCTCCGGCCGGTCGGCCAGGAAGCAGAGCCTGGTGACGATCGCCCAGGTCAGGTCCGGGTCGAGCACGATGCCGGCCGGTAGATCGTCGCCCCGCCGCCACGCGTCGAGCCGGTCGGGATCCGAACTTGCGGCGATGGCGCTGCGGAAGGCGATCAGCTGTCGGTCCGAGCCGGGCGGTGCGGTCCGGAGGATCTGGTCGGCGAGCGCCCACACCTCGGCCAGTCGGGCGGCGCGCTCGCCGATCGGCGCATACGGACCCGCCAGACTCCGGTACGCCGTCTGCAGCATGATGTTGACGACGACGTCCTCGGGCTCGTCGGCCAGTTGATCACCGATCAGCGCCAGGGCTTCCCGGGGATCGAGTTCGGCGTCCCGGACCTGGTCACGGACGCTGTTCCAGAACACCACCCGGCTGCCGGATTCGGTGATCCTGCTGACCAGCGTTTTCAGCCGGCGCCAGTCCTGTGCATCGAAACGCACCTTCGCCCAGGTCTCGTCGTGAGCGTCGGGAATGACCGCAACGGCATCCTCAGGGCGGCGGTAGGACACCGGTTCGCCGGCGACGACGACCGGCTGTTCGCCGACCAGGTTCCCCTCGGCGGTCACCCCGGCAAGCCGGATCGCGTGGCTGCGATCGGCCGGGCGGTCGGCCGGCGGCCTGCGGACCAGTTGGCCGTCGCCGTAGCGCAGAGTGTCGACCCCTGCGGTGAGCAACCACTGCTTGGTCCAGTCCTCCAGGTTGCTGCCGCCGGCAGCCGACCAGGAGGCGACGAGTTCGGCGAAATCGGCGTTGCCGAAGGCGTACCGGTCGAAGTGCCGGCGCAACCCGGCGAGGAAGACGTCGTCGCCGAGGTAGCCGGCCAACTGGCGTAGGGCGGCGGCGCCCTTGGCGTAGGAGATGCCGTCGAAGTTCTGCAGTGCCGTCTGGGCGTCCTCGGCGCCGTTGCCGGCGATCGGGTGGGTGGCGTCGGACTGGTCGACGACATAGCCCCAGGCCTTGCGGGAGATGCCGAACTCGGTCCACAGCGGATAGCTGGTGGCTTCGGTGCAGCAGCGGTGCGCCATGTACTCGGCGAAGGACTCGTTGAGCCACAGATCGTCCCACCAACGCATGGTGACCAGGTCACCGAACCACTGGTGGGCCATCTCGTGGGCGATCACGCCGGCCCGTCCGGCCCGCTCGGCCCGGGTGGCGCGGGAGCGATAGATGAACGAGTCCCGGAACGTGACGCAGCCGGGGTTCTCCATCGCGCCGGCGTTGAAGTCGGGTACGAACGCCTGGTGGTATTCGCCGAACGGATACCGCACGCCGAAGATCCGGTGGTAATAGTCGAACGCCTGCCCGGTCACCTCGAAGATGTCGCCGGCCTCGCGGCGCAGCGCGTCGCCGAGACTGGCGCGGACGTGGATGCCGAGTCCGATCCCGTCGTGCTCGGTGTAGAGCGACGCGTACGGTCCGGCGATCAAGGTGACGAAGTAGGTGGACAGCGGCTGCGGCGGGGTGATCATCCACTCCCCCGGCGCCACTTGTTCGGCCGGGCCGTTGCCGTGCACGGTCCAGTCCGTCGGAGCCGCGATCCGGAAGCTGTACCGGGACTTGAGGTCGGGCTGGTCGAAACAGGCGAACCAGCGCGGCCCGGCGTCCAGGAAACTCATCGCGTACAGGTAGACCTTGTCGTCGGCAGGGTCGACGTGTCGATGCAGTCCCTCACCGTCGTTGGAATAGGCCATCACGCCGTCGACGACGACGCTGTTGTCGGCGGCCAGGTCGGTGAGTGGGATCCGGTCGTTCTGCCAGCTCGACCGATCGAGCTCGCGACCGTTGAGCCGGACCGAATTGAGCCGTACACCCTTGAAATCGAGGAAGGTCTCGGCGCCGGGACGAGCATCGAAGCGGATCGTGGTGACCGATCCGAATTCGCGTTCCGCCCTGCTCTGCCGGGTCAGATCCAGCACCACCTCGGTGGTCCGGACGGTGATGATTTCGGCACGCTGTTGCGCCTCGACACGGGTCAGACTCGGCATGCCGTGACCCTAACGCAAGAATGCTGATCATGGACTTCGAGATCCGCACCCCAACCCATCACGAGGCGGAGCGCTTCTGGCGTCTCGGCCATGAGGCCTTCGGCTTCCCGGCCGCGCCGTCGGCACCGTCCGAACCGCCCGCTCCCGGAAGCCTCGACCGGCCCGGCGCAACACCGGTGGTCGCCATGGACGGCGACACGATGGCCGGTCGCATGGTCGATCGGGACTACGACTGCTGGTTCGGCGGCAAGCTGGTGCCGACCTCGGGGATCGGCGGGGTGACGGTGGCCATGGAGTATCGCGGACGCGGACTGCTCACGCCGTTGTTCACCGAGCTCTTCCGCATCGCCAAGGATCGGGGCGCGGTGCTTTCGGCTCTCTATCCGTCATCGGTGGGGATCTACCGTCGGCTGGGTTACGAGGTGATCTGCACGGCCGATCCGGCCCGTTTCCCGATCGCCGCGCTCTCCCGGATCTCAGCACCGGAGCAGATCCGCACCCGACGGGCGACCGCGGCGGATGGTCCGGCGATCCGCTCCACCTACGACGCCTGGGCCGCGGCCAACAACGGTCCGTTGAGTCGTCGGGGTGCGTCCTTCCCGGTCGACGACGACGAACTGATCAAGAGCTTCACCGGGATCACAGTTGCCGAGCGCGACGGGTTGATCATCGGCTACACCAGCTGGAACCGGGGTTCTTCGTTCGGGCCGGACGGTGTATTGCAGGTCTTCGACCTGATCGCGACCGACCGGGACGGCTATCGGGCGTTGCTGGCAGCGTTGGGGTCCTACGCCAGCATCGTCGGCTGGATCAAGATCGAGAACGCCTCCGGTCTTGATCTTGTGCTGCAGCTCTTCCCGACCTCGGAATGGCAGGTGCTTGACTCGCAGCCGTACATGCTCAAGATCATCGACGTGGTGGGCGCGCTGCAGGCCCGCGGCTATCCGGAGGTGATCAGCACGACCCTCGAGTTCGGTGTCGCCGGTGATCCGATCACCGGCACCGACGGGCACTACCGACTGGAACTGTCGGCGGGGGTCGCGACCTGTAGCCGGTTGGGTGATCTCGACGCCACCGGTGACGTTCCGGTGTTCACCCCCAACGGGTTGGCGATGGCGTACGCGGGAGCACAGTCGGCGGCCGGGATCCGGTCCGTCGGCGGGCTGTCCGGTCCTAACGACCACGACGAGACGTTCGGTGCGATCTTCGGTGGCCGTCCGGTCCGGATCCGCGATCATTACTGAGCCACCGGCCGGTCGGAGACTGCCTGCGGGACCGCAACCCTTTGCAGTGCGCTGCGGATGTGCTTAACTTCGCGAGGGAATTTCATAACGGTTTGGTGTCGGCGACGAATGGTGGGGGTGGTACTGCGTGGCGGGTCGAGTGCGCGAGTGGATCGCTCCCGTCGTGCTACCGGCCACCCTGATCGCCGCGCTCGGCACCGGAGTGACCATCGCGGTGTTCCCGGGCCGCTCGGGACCAGTCGCCGATTCGCCGCCCGTGACGCACGCTGGTGCGCCGCACTCGCAGATCCCGGGGTGGTCCCCGGACACGACCATCACCGCACCGCGCGATGCCGGTCCGGACAACAAGATCCGGCGGGCCGGGCCGAACGCCGGTGTACCACGGACGACCGGTCCGAAGTCCGCGGCGCATCACGCTCCCGCCAGCACTGGGACGGGGTTCGGCGCGCCCGGACCCAACACGACCGGGCCCAACACGACCGGACCCAACGCGACCGGCACCGCTCGGACGGTTCGTCACTCGGATACCGTCAGCCGGTCGACAGATCGGCCGCCGATGGTGCATACCGGCTCCCCGGTCCGTCATGCGACGAAGTCCGCGCACCCGGATGCAGTGCAGACCAGCCCGACCCGATCCAGGTTCATCCAACGCAAGTCGACACACAGGAAGTCGACCCAACGCAGGGAAACCCAGCGCAGGACACCGCAGACCGACACACCGCAGAACCAGACACCGCAGAACCAGACGCCCCAGAGCAAGACACCGCGGCCCACGGTGACCAATCCCGACGCGACAGGTGCCCCGTCGGCACCGGGGACCGCGACACCGGGGACCGCGACACCGGGGACCGCGACACCGGGGACCGCGACACCGGGGACCGCGACACCGGGGACCGCGAC
>Ga0164243_10001306_pt1 | contig 42528 bp, 25 predicted proteins | sample OricompcompostOP_FD_108781 | JGI IMG/M metagenome (GOLD analysis project Ga0164243, IMG submission 108781) | Organic Plus compost microbial communities from Emeryville, California, USA - Original compost - Organic plus compost (OP) | ecosystem: Engineered > Solid waste > Mixed feedstock >...
CTGCCCATGTATCCAGCGCATGACAAACGCCTCAAGGCCCTCGCGCGCATGGGCGCCACAGTCACGCTATCTCCGCCTCCTCCCATGGCGTTCTGGCTTCAAATCTTCATCGCCGTTGCCGGCCTGTTCGTCGTCGCCCTGATGACCCTCGCAACTTATCTGCTGGTCATGATCTCCATCGCGCTGTCCGGCCTGTTCACATTGTTTCCCGCCGTCATCCTGCACGCGCTGCTCCGGTGAGTTGCTCGTAGGCGCATTGCGCGAATTCTTTCTCTTGCGCTCTCTGCCAGTCCTCGTAATGTGTCCGTGGTGAAACGCGCGGCAATCGCGCGGAGCATCGAATTCAAAACCGCTGGACATCCAAACGAGAGGCTTCCACCATGCCTGCAAAGCGCCCACCCTCCAGAGGAAGCCACATGACGACAGTGACGGTTTCACCCAGGTTCCAGGTGGTCATTCCGCAGGTCATTCGCGATGCCCTCGGCATCAAGCCCGGCCAGCGTATCCAGGCCCTCCAGTATCAGGATCGCATCGAGCTGATCCCGCTGCGGCCCATGCGCAAAGCACGCGGCATGCTCAAGGGAATCGATACCACAGTGAAACGAGATCATGATCGCGCATGAACGTGGTCGATTCCTCCGGCTGGCTGGAGTACTTCGCCGACGGGCCGAACGCCAGCTTCTTTGCTCCGGCATTGGAGAGCATCGAAGAACTGGTCGTTCCTACGATTTCAATCTATGAAGTCTTCAAGCGCATCCTGCAGCAACGAGATGAGGCAGCAGCACTGCAGGCAACAGCTTTGATGCATCAATGCGAAATTGTCAGCTTGACCGCGCCCCTTGCGCTGAGCGCGGCGCGGATTTCCCGGAAGCTGGCTTTGCCGATGGCAGACAGCATCATTCTGGCCACAGCGACATCACGGGATGCTGTGCTGTGGACTCAGGATGCTGATTTCGCCCCCATTCCGGGCATCAGGTACATCGCGAAAGCCAAGTAGCTCACGCTCGGCGCGCGGACCGAGGGCGAATCGGTGAGTTACGCTCCCGGATCCTTCGGCGTTCCCGCGATGCCTTCGTTTCTCAGCCAGTGCGTGAGAACCTTGCAGCGTTCTTCAGAGACGCCGAGGCTGCGTAGTGCGTAGTCGGTCATCTCCAGCGCGAGCTCCAGCTCGCCCATGACGGCGCGGTCGACGCCCTGGCGGATCAGATATTTCAGCTCCGAAGAACTATGAGTGCGCACGACGATGGCGATATGCGGGTTCTTCGCGCGGGCGAGTTCGAGGATGCGGCGAGCGTGGAAGCCGTCGGGGGAGGCAATTACCAGCAAGCGCGCGTGTTCGATCTGTGCGAGGTCGAGCACCCCATGGGCGGTGGCGTCGCCATACACCGCAGTGATCTTGTCCTGGCGCAACTGATCGACCACGCGACGGCTCATCTCGACGACGACGTATTCGAGGCCCTGCGCCTGCAACCCATAACCGACCACACTGCCGACGCGGCCGTAACCAACGATCACCGCGTGATTGCGCAGATTGGAAACCTTCTGGTCGCGCGGCAGCGCCGCGAGCTTGCCATCTTTGGGAGTCAGGAAGGCGAGCAGCTTGGGCCGCTCGTTCACCCAGCGCGCGATCGGTTCGATGGTCGCGAAGGCGAATGGATTGAGGGTGATCGATAGCAGCGCGCCGGCGAGGATCAAGTCGCGACCTTCCGCTGGCAGCAAGCCGAGCCCGACGCCCAGGCCGGCAAGAATGAAAGAAAACTCACCGATCTGGGCCAGGCTCGCCGAAATCGTCAGGGCGGTACGCACGGCGTAACCGAACGCCAGCACGATCGCGAACGCCGCCAACGACTTGCCGATCAGAATGACGAACAGCACGCCGAGCAGATCCAGCGGCTGACGCAGGATCACCGCGGGGTCGAACAACATGCCCACCGACACGAAGAACATCACCGCGAACGCATCCTGCAAGGGCAGCGAATTCTCCGCCGCCTGATGACTCAGATCCGACTCGGCGAGCATCACGCCGGCAAAGAACGCACCGAGCGCGAAAGACACATCGAACAGCACCGCCGATCCGTAAGCGATACCGAGCGCAATCGCCAACACCGCCAGGGTGAACAACTCACGCGAACCAGTGCGCGCGACCTGTGCCAGCAACCAAGGCACGACGCGTCGGCCACCGACCAGCATCAGGGCGACGAAAATGGCGACCTTCAACGTCGTCAGCCCCAGGCTCGCGAGCAGACTGGTTTGCCCGACCTCATCGCCCGTATGTGCGAGCGCAGGCAGGAACACCAGTGCCAGCACCATCGCCAGGTCCTCGACGATCAGCCAGCCCACCGCGATGCGGCCCTGTTCAGTATCCAGCTCGTTGCGTTGTTCGAGCGCTCGTAACAACACCACGGTACTGGCAACCGACAGCGCCAGACCGAACACGACGCCCGCCGCGGTACTCCAGCCCCACCAACGCGCCAGCCCCCAGCCAATGACCGTCGCGACCGCGATCTGTACGACCGCGCCGGGCAACGCAATGGTGCGCACCTTGAGCAGGGTTCCAATCGAGAAGTGCAATCCGACGCCAAACATCAGCAGGATCACACCGATCTCCGCCAGCTGCCCCGCCAGCCCTGCGTCGGCGACGAACCCCGGCGTGAACGGGCCGATTGCAATTCCGGCGACCAGGTAACCGACCAGCGGCGGCATGCGCAACTTGGAGGCCAGAAAGCCAAAACCCATGGCCAGCACGAAACCCATGGCGATCAGGGCAATCAGCTCGGATTGATGGTGCATGCGCTAGGAGTTACCTGTGGGTCGAGGGGCACGGGCGGAGCACCACCCGCGAGGCTCTCAATAGTAACCGCTCCATTCGAATCGTCGACCAGTTCCCGCGAGACCCGACTAACGAACCAGCTCCACGACCAATTCCCGGCTGTCGGCCCGACCGCGATCGTCCACCGTGCGCACCATGTAATGACCGGCACGTGACGGATGCCAGCCGATCGCCACGCCGGGCGCACCCGTCCCGACGTAACTTTCATCGACGAACCAGTGCAGGCGCCGCACCTCGCTGTCCGCATTGGCCGCCAACGGAATCGCTTCGCTGCCGACGCGCCCGCTGCGCACCGTGTAAGTCACAGCGATCACCGGCGATGTGATCTGCGGCGCGGTGCCACTGGGAACATCTCGTTGGCAGTCCGCCGGCGGCGGAGGGCGCCGCCGGGGAATGCCCGCCTGCTCGAACAATTGCAACAGATCCGTGGGCCAGAACTCATACACCTCGCTGCGTGTATGGGCCGGATCGTAGGGCGGGCAGGCCTGCTCGCCGGTTCTGGTGTCGATCCAGACCCGACGATGAATCTGACTCACTCGAATCGGTGACACGCCGGGGATGTACCAGGTGCTCACCACCTGCGGACACTCGGCGTTCGGCAGATCGCCCGAGGCACTGCAGACTTCGACTCGCTCCATGCGCGGCGGCTGCCGGAAAATCGGTTCGATCAGCTGTTCCTGCGCCGCCAGCCCATCGAGCAGGCGGAAGAACAACGGCGCCGCCGCCTGCACGCCGACGAATGCCGGATTGCCACGGCCGTCGAAGTTGCCGACCCACACGACCAGCACGTAAGGACCGAAAGTGCCAGCGGTCCAGGCATCCCGGAAGCCCCAGGACGTGCCCGTTTTCCATGCGGCCTGCACGCCGCTGCGACGACGGGCAAATGAATCCTCCGGCCGCGGCGCCGAGCGCAGCATATCCAAGGTCATGAAGCTCGCTTCTTCCGACAGCATGCGGACTCCCTCGGTCCGTGGCTCGTCGGCGAGATAGCGCAACGGTGCGAGGCGGCCGCGATTTGCCAGCATGGCATACAACGTGGCGGTCTCTTCCATCGTGACTTCGCCACCGCCCAGCGCCAGCGCCAGGCCGTAGTGTTTTTCGCTCGCCATCCTGCTGATGCCGGCGCTGCGCAGGAATTGGTAGAGCGAGGGTGTCGACAGTTGGGATGCGAGCGTCAGTGCCGGCACATTGCGAGATCGGATCAATGCTTCCCGCGCGGTGATCGGACCGACGAAGCGGCCGTCGAAGTTCTCCGGGTTGAAGGGGCCGAACGCAGTCGGCGTGTCTTTCAGGACGGTTTGCGGATGAATCACGCCCTGGTCGATGGCGAGGGCGTAGATGAACGGCTTCAGCGCCGAGCCTGGCGAGCGTTTGGCAAGCGCGCCGTTCACCTGACCTTCGATATTGGCCGCAAAGAAGTCGGCCGAGCCGATCATCGCGCGCACCGAAAGGTCGCGATAGTCGACGAGCATCGCGGCGGCGTTGTGAATACCGATATTGCCGTGCTCGCGAACGTAGGTCGCGACGATCCGTTCCAGCGTTCGTTGCGATCGCAGATCCAGCGTCGTGTTTACTGAATGAACCGATGCGGGGCGGGACCGCTGCAGGATCGTGTTCGTGAAGTGAGGCGCTGCGAAAGGCAGGTCGCGCAACGAGGCGTAATGTAACGGCGTGGCGACGTACTCTGCGGCGCTGGCCGCATCCGGGTGTCGCTCCACCCAACGCGCGAACAGACGCAAGCGCGCATCGCGGAGGTCGGCGGGTTCGTCGAGAGAGGGTGCGCGACGCGCGGGAGACTGTGGGATCAGCACCAGGGTCAGCGCCTCGGAGAGTCCCAGTCGCTTCGCCGACTTATCGAAGTAAATCAGGCTCGCCGCACCGACGCCCTGAATGTTTCCTCCATAGGGCATCAGATTGAGATGCGCTTCGAGCAGATCCCGCTTCGAGTAGCACAGCTCCAATTGAATCGCCCTTACGATCTGCTCGAGCTTGCCACTGATGGTTCGAGTGTTCAGCCCATACATGAGACGGGCGAGCTGCATCGTGATCGTCGACCCGCCAACCCGCGGGCCGCCGGAGTAGCTCGACACGGCGGCGCGGATCAGCGAGGCGACGTTGAAGCCGGGGTGCAAGTAGAAGTGTTGGTCTTCGTGGAGGAGCAGCGCCTCTATGAGCTCGGGCGAGATGTCTTCGAGCGGGGTCCACAAGCGATACTGATGGTCGCTCGCCAACGTGAGCCTTAGTAGTCGGCCATGGCGATCGAAGATGGCCGTCGAGGAGGCGATTCTCTCGGCCAACGGTTCACGCGGCCACAGCCGGATGGTGACGAGCGTCGCCGCTACGATCGTGATGGCTACAGCAACGCTGATTGCTCGCCGCCAACGCATGTCAGCTAGGTTCCCGGTCTTGAAGATTCAAGAAGGTTTTGCAAGGGGAAGAGAAGGCCAAGCGTGCGAGCAGCGTCGCAGCGAATGACCGCTTTCGTCGCTTCCGAGGAACTGCGCTCCCCGCGGCTTGAATGAGAGATGGCAATCGACCACTGGGCCGCAAACGCCTCGATTTCCGATCTCCGGCCAACTTCGCTCGCATCCCCGGCGCTGTCGGCAGCGGGAGGGTCAGGGAGGTCCTCCCGGCAAATGGATAAAACAGGGACGTTTTTCCATTAGCAGCTACAGGGAGGTACAGCAGCGCGCCGCGCGACAGCGCAGGCGCGGCGTGCGTCGCGGTGCCGGGAGGACCTCCCTGACCCTCCCGCTGCGAGCCACTGACGCCCTCCGAACCACCGACGCCTCTTTGCATCACGGCCGCGACACCTCAATCCGCCCGGACGCTGACCGACCAACGACGCTCCGGTCATACATCGCCTCGCCATACGCCGGCGGCGTCACATACGACCCAACGTTCGTCGCCTTGATGCGATACACGATCTCCGAAACCTCACTGTTCGCATTCGCATAGAACACCACGCGATCCTCACGCATGTCCGCATAGTGCAGCGACGCTTTCTGATTGCCGACGCAGATCTGACATCGCCAGCCGCCGTACACCTGCTCGTAACCGCCGTCTTCCTGACCTTCCGCCGCCTCCGCAAACGGCGTCTGCGCCGCTTCGGTCGGAACGACCAGCTCGAAGCCACCGGGCAGCAGATCGACCAACGCGAGATTGGAGAACTCGCCCTGCTTCAAACCTCGGAACTTCAAGTGCACATCGATCTGATCGCCCATCTTCACCTGAGTGATCGGCTTGCCGCTGCTGTCCGTGTACTCGCGCAACACTTCCAATCCCTGCTTGATCGCCTGCGTAGGCGGCTTGCGGTCGAAGCCGGACTGCTCGATCAGGTAGTACGCATTCAGATTGGTGTTGTTCGTGAACTTCAGCGCAGCCGCCTGATCGCTGAACTGCACCGTCGGGAACAAGCTCTCCGGCAACGCCAGCGCCCGAACACTCTTGTTCTTGAGCACCTCCGCAATCGCCAGATTGCGCGCCGCGCCCTCCGTCGCGGCGGCATACGCATCCAGCGCGAGCAAGGTCGTGCCCGCCGACAGCGAATGGTAGTAACCGTCCGTCACTCGCTTCGCCATCGTCGTGAACACTTCGCTCGGCACCGTCTTCAATCGCTCGGGGAAGTGCCGCGAGATGACGAACAGCAACAACGCATCGCGCGTCATCGGATCGTTGTACAGCTCATCGACCGGCGCATCGAAACGCGCGCCCGAGATCAAGCTTTCCGCATCCCGATCCTGCCGCATCAGATCCAGCGCCGCCGCCAGCCACGCAGCGGTCAGATCCTTCTCCCACTGTCCTCGATAGCGCTCTGCCAAACGCTTCCGGGCGGCGCTGATTTCCGCCGCCATGCGCTGACCCTGTCTCGTCAGCAGATAAATCGCATATGCGCTCTGCCGCTCATCGGTGAGATTGTTGCCATCACGTTGCGCGACCTGCCGCAGATAGGAGTTGCCGTTCGCGACCAGATCGCCCGGGATGGCCTGACCGCGCTCGCCCGCTTCCAGCAGCAGATGCTGGGCGTACAACGAAACGAACTCGACCACCTCATTGCCGCCCGGCCACAGCTTGTACGCGCCCGTCTCCGTCTGGCGCGAGCGCAGCTCCCCGATCAGCGAAGCAATATCGGCGCCGTCGCGCGTCTTGACGTACCCAAACTCCGGCCGTGACGTCAGCAGCACCGCCGGCATCGACATACTGACGATCTGCTCCGTGCACGCGTATGGATAGTTCGAGAGATACGCGACGAAGCCATGCGCGAACTGCAGCGGCAGCATCGACGCGCCGGTTTCCAGCCTGCGGTGATGCGGATACATCTGCCGCTCTATGCGAATCTCGCGATCGCCTTGCTCCAGCACGCCCGCGCTCAGCTGCGTCATGAACGGCGTTGCCGGGCGCACACTGAGATCGATCTTCCGTTTGCCGCTCGCGTTACCCAGGCGCGCGCTGAAGCTCATGTTCGCCGGGCCCGGCGCATCCTTCGCCCGCAATCGGAAGCGCACCGAGCCTTCGCGGCCTTCGGCGATGCCGACGTCCTGCTTCGGTTCGCCCACGACTTCCAGGCCGGCGTCCGTTTCCAATGTCACAGCAATCGTGGCGCTCGTGCCCGAGCCTTCGACGTTGTTGGACACGCCGACGCTCACATCGAACTCGTCGCCCGGCGATACCGTCGTCGGTGCATTTGGCGACAGCACGAAGTCGCCGCGAACCAGCGTGCGACTCTCGTGCACGCCCACCCGATCATCAGTCACGGCGATCGCCATGACGCGCAGCGTGCCATTGAAGTAATCAGGCACCGTGTACTTCAGCTCGCGCGTCGTCGAATCCGCATCGACGATGCCCGACCAGTACGCCACCGGCTTCTCGCCTTTGCGACGGAACGGATTGAGATGCTTGCCCAGCAAGCCTTCCGCATCGCCACCCGGTGCCGCTGCCAGGCCGAGCTGTCGGAACTCGGGCAGGATCAGATCCAGGATCTGCGTGGTCGACACTTCGAGCGCACGCTTCTGGAAGAAATACCCGAGCGGGTCGGGTGTCTTGTACGCCGCGACCTGCAGAATGCCTTCATCCACCGCGAACAACACCAGCCGCGACGGGCGCTCGGTGCGATAACGGAACGTCAGGTCTTGGCCCGGTTTCACGAGCGAAGGTGCTTCAACGGTGACCGGATTGCGCCGCGCATCCACCGCGATCGAGAACGGTTGCACGCCGTAGGACATCGGGCTGGTGTAGATCTCGGACGAGCCCGCGTCGCGCACGAACGTGACCGAGACATACGCGTTGCCTTCCAAGCCCTCCGGCAACGTGATCCGCTGCACCGAGCTGGTGGTCGAAGTCTTGAACCATTTCCAGGCATACACGCGCTCGCGCTCGATGGTGATCAAGCCCGCGCCTTCGTAGGGAGCGCGAATCGAGACTTCCACTTCCTCGCCAGGCGCGTAATCACGCTTCGACAGGGTCAGCTGGAGCTCGGCGTTCTTCTCCAGCGTACGAGTCACGTTGCCTTCGCCCGCGACCTGATAGTCGAAGCGGGCGAGCTGCTGGCCGGACGCGTCTTTCACGACGTACGCGAAATTGCCCGGTGCATCAGTGACCAGCTTGAGCGAATGACCGGCCGCTGGGATCGTCAGTGGCGTATCGCCGAGCGAGGTCTCTTTGCGACGCGACTCATATTTATAAGTGCCGTTCGCCTGGCGCATCAGCACCGAGACGAAGCGCGTTTCCAAACGCGTCAGCACCAGTCCGCTCACTTCCGTGCGCTGCGCCTTCGGATCGATCGCAATGAGATTCACGGTGCGCTCGCTGTTGCGCGACAGGTAGCCCAGCTCGCCATCCGGTTTGTAACCGACCAGGTACGGCATGTTGGACACCAGCTGTGCAGCTTCGCTCGTGACGCCTCGACCGCCGTCCGCCTCGAAGCCTTGCGAGACCAGATGCACGCGATACGTCGCCTTCGCAAAGCGCTGCAGATTCAGCGGGAGCGTCGCTTTGCCTTGCGCATCCGTGGTTGCATCGGCGAGCTGCTCGCTGAAGCCTTCACGCGCGTATTGCGGATCATGGAACTGATAGTCCGGATAGGCGCGGAACGACGGAATGTTCGGGGTGAGCGTCAGATTCGACACGATGCGCCGATTCTCGGCGGGCGTTCCGAACAGATTTTCCAGTTGGATGTGAGCTTCCAGATCATCCGGCGACACCCAGCCATCGGCGAACGTGGCGGAGAACGCCGCCTTCATCCGCAGGCGGTCCGGTTGGAAGTCGCGCACTTGCACCGTCGTCGAGCCGATCAGATCGGCGCGGTACTGATCGCGCACGATGGACAGCGACAAGGTGTACGTGCCGGTCGGCGATGTTTCTTTGGTCGCTTGCCGGATTTCGCCGAACCCGGCGGGGCCGGGCCGGAAGGTCTCGCGGCGGATCACCGTACCTCGCGGATCGGTGACTTCGAGGCGTAGCGGCACGTCGGACAGCCGGCCGCTCCATTCCTGATTGCGCACCAGCGCGCCGGCGTGAATCTCTTCACCCGGTCGATAAATGCCGCGGTCCGAGAAAATATAAGCGGACAACGCCGTGCGTTCGGCCGCGCTCTCGACGCCGCCGATTTCGAAGCGCGACAGGTCGAGCGAGCGGCCGCGGTAATCGAGCGGCAGGAACGAGCTGTCGCCGCCACGGCGTGCCAGATAGAGCACCGGCGCTTTCTCGCGCTGGAAACTCTTCAGGTCGGGGAAGCGAACGTGACCGTCGCCATCGCTGGTCTCGGTGAGCACGGGCAAGCCGTTGCGGCCGATGATCTCCACGGACGCACCCGCAATGGGCGCGCCAGTTGCGATGGATTGGACGAACACATCCTGCGAGCCGTCGACCGAGCGCTTCACGACCAGGCCCAGATCGGTGACCACGATCACGCGTGCGTCCGCGAGTTGCGCACCGATGGTTTGATTCCAAGCCTCCGGGGTGTAATCCAACGGTTGGTTGCTGTCCGGATTCCACGCTTGCACACGCAACAGGAACACGCCGCGGCGATCGCCGGCGTTATCGTCCAGATATTTGCCCAGGTCGACCGATTCGTACTGCGCTTTGCCCGGATCGCCCGATTCCAGTCGGATGACTTCGTAGAAGCGCTCGGTGATGTTCGCCGATTCGAACGCCCAGTTGTTGAACTGCGGCGTGCCGAAGCTGCCGCTGGTCTGGGTCACGAGGTGTTGCAGCTGGCGCGGCAACAACCGGCCGATCTCGACGCGAATGGCGGGCAGGTTGCGAGCAAACAAGCTCACGGTCTTCTCGCCCGACATCGACAGCAGCGAGCCTTGGTGCAGGATGCTCAGCTCGCGCGGGAACTCGGGCACTTGCATGATGCGTTCGACGCTCTCGCCGAGCACGTAGCCGCCGAAAGACTTCAGGCCCGCATCGATCTTGATATAGAGATAACGGCCGGGCGCGGCTCGATAGCGCAGGCTGTGCAGCTCGTAGTGCTCCTGCTCGCCGGGAATCTGTTCGAGCTTCAGCTCGTTCTGCGGCGTCAGCACTTCGGGACGGAACGTCGCGTCGGTCCACGGATAGGGTCGGTCGGTACGGCCTCGGAACTGCTCCTGCAGCTTCGGATCCGGATGTCTTTCCGGCAGCAGCCACACATGCACCTTCGGCGGCAGATCTTTCTCGGGCACCGAGAACGACGTGTTGATCAGCAGCACCTGATCGGGCTCGTTGCGCTCATTGCGCACGATGTCGAGCGCGAGGTTGGCAACCTTCAAGCTGTTGAGACCGGGCACCTCGACGTTGGCGGTGAGCGTGTCTTTGGATTCATTGCCGCCGCGCGCCGCGCGTGTGCCGGGCTCGATGATGATTTGCAGGCGACCGGCTTTGGGCGGCACTTCCAGCTGCGCCGAATGCACGAAAGCATTCAGCTTCAGCTTGTCATAGATCACGGTGAACGCCGGCGCGGCCAGTTCCTTTTCGATGCTGTCCGACACCTTGTTGAACATCTTCAGCTTCACGCGCTTTTCGAAGCTCGCCGGATCGACCGGATGCGTAAAGGCGATGCTCGCGACCACTTTCTTGTTGCCGGCAACCACCGGGTCCTGATGAAACTCGGTGTTGCTCAGCGTGGCGACGAAGGCCGGCGACTGGAATTCGAACTTGTAGTCCTCGAGCGTGACGTGCGCGGCCGCGAAGTGCTTGCGCGACAACTCGACCTGGTAGCGCTGACCGATGGGCCAGTCGGCGGCCGGCTGAAAACGCAGCGTGCGATCGTCATCCCAGAACCACTGACCCGCGATCGCCGGGCGGATGTCGATGCCAGCCTGCTTCGGGTCCACGGGCTGGCCGGCGCGTTCCAGCGTGGCGGTGGATGCCGAGAAAGACACGACCAGTGGATTGGGCGGGCCTGGCGGCTCGCAGGCATAACAGGTGAGACCCGGCGCATTCACAGTGAACGTGGTGAGCACGGGCTGCGGGCGATTTTTGTACCACTGCCAGCTGAACCATGCCCCGGCGATCAGCACGACGATGCTCGCCATCACCAGAGCGGCGGCGCGCGGGTTGGCACGCGCCGATGTGTTGAGCCGACCCGCACCCTGGCGAACCGCCCCAGTGGCGGCAGTGAGCCAGCCGGGCGGCCGCCAGTTCAGTTCACCGAAGATCGTCCGTAAAGCGGCACGAAACCGTTCCATTCACAACCCCGTTGCGAGACAGATTTAGGCCAGACTCCGCCAGATCGCGGCGTTAGCCGGCATGTTGGGCGGCGATTCTGCCCGAACCCGGACACGAATGTGGCAAAGCGGTGGCAAGCGCGGGACAATGCCACCCCGCCGGCTTCGGCCGGCCAGTCGGGATCGAACGGCCATGAGCGAGTACACCGCGACCATCTACTGGCGCCGTCGCGGCGCTGCATTTACCGACAACAAGTATTCCCGGGCGCACGAGTGGCGCTTCGATGGCGGAGTCACCGTGCCCGGCTCCAGCTCGCCGCACGTGGTTCGGGTGCCGCTCTCGGACCCGAATGCGGTCGACCCCGAGGAGGCGTTCGTTGCTTCCTTATCCAGCTGTCACATGCTGTTTTTCCTGTCGTTCGCGGCCAAGCAAGGCTTCGTGGTGGACAGCTACGAGGACCAGGCGGTCGGCGTCATGGCCCGGAACGAGGCCGGCAAGATGGCGATGACGGTCGTGACCCTGCGCCCCAAAGTGGTGTTTTCCGGGACGCAGCCCAGCGCCGAGCAGCTGCAAGAGCTGCATCACCGCTCGCACGATGAATGTTTCATCGCTTCGTCGGTCAAAACCGACGTGCGCTGCGAGCCGGTTGCGTAAATCCGTCCGCCGCGTAGCATTCGCCGTTCGCCTGTCGAACGGCCGTGGCCATCGACCATAGAAAATTCCTGGGTTTCGCCTGCATGAACAAGATTCGTCCGCTTTTGCCTGCCTGGCGGCTGATCGTCGGCTGTGCCGTGCTGCTGCCATTGCTGGCCGCCTGTGGGGGCGGCAGCGAGCTGGTCTGCAAGGAGAAGAACGAGCCTTATCTGGCTTCGCGTAACAATCCGATGCTAAAAGTGCCGGACGGCATGACTCAGCCGAACCGCACCGAGGCCCTGACGATTCCAGAGCCCACGGCCGGCCGTCACACCGGCACTGGCTGCCTGGATGAGCCGCCGTCTTATTTCCGCTCCACCGGCACGACCGCGCGTTCGCCCGAAGAAGTGGTCGCGAGCTGGGCCCAGGCCTGGGCAAACCGCGAAGCGGATGCGGTCGTCGCGCTTTATTCTTCCAGCTTCACCGCGCCGACGGATTCGGCCGGTAGCGCAGCCTGGCTGGAGCAGCGTCGGGAGCAGGTGGCCACCGGCCCGGTGCCCGATTCGGTGGTCGAGGGCATGCGCGTCGAACCCGATGGCGCGGACCGGCGCATCGTGCGTTTCGTGCAGAAGTTCGGCACCAACTCGTTGCGTAAGGAGTTGACCCTGGTGCGCGAAGGCGCTTCCTGGCGCATCGTCGCCGAGAAGGTGGCCGAAGTTAAATAAGAGAGGCTTTCATGGCGCAGACTTCTGCGATTCGTGTGGCGGTGCCGTTGCGCCTCGGTGCCGTCCGGGAAGCGATCGTCGATCGCTTGGAACGTGTGCTCGGCAAGTCGCCCGACAATGCGACCCGCCGCGACATCTACGACGCGCTCTCCATCGCCGTTCGTGAAGAACTTACCGAACGCTGGATTGCCACCGGCCGCCGGGTGGCACGCGCGCGCGTCAAGCGGATCTGCTATCTGTCGATGGAGTTCCTGCTCGGTCGCAGTCTGATCAATGCGCTGTCCTCGTTCGAGGACGAGTTGCTCACCGAAGTGCGCGAGACCCTCGAGTCGCTCGGGCACGATCTGGATCGCATCGCCGCGGAGGAAGAAGACCCCGGCCTCGGCAACGGCGGTCTCGGTCGTCTCGCCGCCTGCTTTCTCGATTCGCTCGCCACGCTCGGCTATGCCGCGACCGGTTATGGCATTCGCTATGACTACGGCATTTTTACGCAAGTCATCGAGAAGGACGGCGCGCAGCGTGAAGTCGCCAGCTCGTGGCTCGGCTTTCACAACTTCTGGGAGAGCGGCCAGGGCGCCGTGCGCCATCGCGTGCGCTTCGGCGGTCAGTGTCGTGCCACTCGCGATGAGCAGGGTCGCGTGCGTTACGAGTGGGTCGATACGCAGGACGTCTGGGCAGTCGGTTATGACTTGCTGATTCCGGGCAATCGCAGTCCCACGGTGAATCATCTGCGGCTGTGGTCCGGGCGCGCGATCACGCCGTTTCGCATCGAAGCCTTCAACCATGGCAACTACGCGGCCGCGGTCGCCGAACAGGTCGACGCGAAGAATCTCACGCGCGTGCTGTATCCGGACGATTCGACCCCGCAAGGCAAGGAGCTGCGCTTCAAGCAGCAGTATTTCTTCGTCAGCGCCTCGTTGCAGGATCTGCTTGGGCAGCATCTGGCCGAGCGCCGGCCGCTGAAGGACCTGTCCAGTGCCATTGCCGTGCAGCTCAACGACACGCATCCGGCGCTGACGGTCGTCGAGCTGATGCGCTTGCTGGTCGACACTTACGACATGGAGTGGGCGCCGGCGTGGAAGCTCACGCGCGAAGTGTGTGGATACACCAACCATACACTGCTGCCGGAAGCCCTGGAGACCTGGCCGGTGGCGTTCTTCGAGCGCCTGTTGCCGCGTCACTTGCAGATCGTGTATCAGATCAATCGCGATTTCCTGGAAGAGGTCAGCACCAGGTTCCCGCACGATCTGGATCGCCGGCGGCGCATGTCGCTCATCAACGAGGACGGCGATCGTCGCGTGCGGATGGCCTATCTGTCCGTGGTCGGCAGCCATCGGGTGAATGGAGTCGCGAAGCTGCATTCGCGGCTGATGCGCGAGACCATTTTCGCCGATTTCGCCGAGCTCTGGCCGGAGCGCTTCACCAATGTCACCAACGGCATCGCCGTACGGCGCTGGTTGAAGCAGGCCAATCCACTGCTGTCCGCGCTGCTGACCGAGAAGCTCGGCTCCGCGTGGGAGAACGATCTGGAAGATCTCGAACGACTGAAGTGGGCGGCGGACGACGCCGACTTCCGGCGTCGCTTCCGCGAGATCAAGCGTGCGAACAAGGAGCGGCTGGCCAAGACCATTCATCAGCTGCTCGGCGTGACGGTGAGTGTCGACGCCATGTTCGACGTGCAGGTCAAGCGCATTCACGAATACAAACGGCAGCTGCTGAACCTGCTGCACGTCGTGGCGCGCTATCAGCACCTGCTCGACAACCCGAACGATTCGACGCCGGCGCGCGTCGTGATGTTCGCCGGCAAGGCGGCGCCCGGGTATCACATGGCGAAAGCCATCATCAAGCTGATCAATAACGTGGCGCACGTCATCAACAACGACGCGCGCATCGGCGACAAGCTGAAAGTATGTTTCCTGCCGGACTACGACGTGTCGCTGGCGCAGGAGATCATGCCTGCGGCCGACCTGTCGGAACAGATTTCCACGGCCGGCATGGAGGCCTCGGGCACCGGCAACATGAAGCTGTCGTTGAACGGCGCGCTCACCATCGGCACGCTCGACGGCGCCAACATCGAGATCAAGGACGCGGTCGGCGATGAGAACATTTTCATCTTCGGCATGACCGCCGAAGAAGTGGTCGCGCGGCGCGCGCAGGGCTACTCGCCGGCCGACGAAGTGGCCAGGAATCCGGCGCTGAAACGCGCCATCGAGCTGATCGATTCCGGCTATTTCACGCCGGACAACATTTTCGATTCGAAGGTGGTCAGCGACCGCCTGCTCAGTCACGGCGAGCACTTCCTGGTGCTCGCGGACTTCCACGAATACATGGCCGCGCAAGCGCGCGTCGACGAGCTGTTCAGGAACACGGAAGAATGGACACGCAAGTCGGTGATCAACGCGCTGAGCATGGGGCCGTTCTCCAGCGATCGCAGCATCCGCGAGTACGCGGACAACATCTGGTCCATCAAGCCAGTGCTGTGATCGGGAACCCGGGCGGCCGGGCGGTGTTGTGAAGGGACAGCTTCAGGCGAGAACTTATTTCACCCCTATGACGTCCGGGCTTTCCGATCTCGATCTGCACCTGTTCGGTGAGGGCAATCATCACCACATCCACCAGAAGCTGGGTGCGCATCCGGAAGTGCATGACGGCGTGGCCGGCACGCGCTTCGCGGTGTGGGCGCCGAATGCCCGGCGCGTCAGTGTGGTCGGTGACTTCAATGACTGGGACGGCAATCGCAACGTCCTGCAGCCGCGCGGCCAGTCGGGAGTGTGGGAAACCTTCGTGGCCGGCGCCGGCGTAGGCGCTTGTTACAAATTCGAAATCATCGGTGCGCACGGCCAGCACCTGATGAAGGCCGACCCGTATGCATTCCAGATGCAGTTGCGGCCGCAGAGTGCGTCGATCATCGCCGATATCGACGGTTATCAGTGGGGCGACGAGCAATGGCTGGCGCATCGTCGCAGTTGGGACCCGCTGCGTGCGCCGATCTCGATCTATGAGCTGCATCCCGGCTCGTGGCGGCGCTCGTGGCATCGCAAGCCCGCCTTCCTGACCTGGGATGAGCTCGCCGACCAGCTGATTCCGTATGTGGTCGACATGGGCTACACGCACATCGAGCTGGTCGGAGTCGCCGAGCATCCGTTCGATGGCTCGTGGGGCTACCAGGTCCTCGGGCACTTTGCACCGACCGCCCGACACGGCACGCCCCAGGATTTCATGCGCTTCGTCGATCGCCTGCACCAGACGGGCATAGGCGTGTTCATGGACTGGGTGCCCGCGCACTTTCCGCGCGATGGTCACGGCCTCGCCGACTTCGATGGCACGGCGCTGTACGAACATTCGGATCCGCGCCGTGGCGAGCACATGGAGTGGGGCACGAAAATCTTCAATTACGGCCGCCACGAGGTGCGGAACTTTCTGATTGCGAACGCGCTGTTCTGGATCGAGCAATATCACATCGACGGGCTGCGCGTGGATGCGGTTGCATCGATGATCTACCTGGACTACGCGCGCAAGCCCGGCGAGTGGACGCCGAATCAATATGGCGGCCGCGAGAATCTCGAGGCGATCGACTTCCTGAAACAGCTGAACTGGACGGTCGGTCATTACTTCCCCGGCGTGGTCACCATGGCCGAGGAATCGACTTCGTTCGCCGGCGTGACGCGGCCGGTGCACCTGGGCGGGCTCGGCTTCCATTTCAAATGGAACATGGGCTGGATGAACGACACGCTGCGTTACATGGCGCTCGATCCGCTGTATCGCCGGCACAATCACAACCTGATCACGTTCTCGTTCGTGTACGCGTTCTCGGAGCATTTCATCCTGCCGCTGTCGCATGACGAAGTCGTGCACGGCAAGCGCTCGCTGCTGGACAAGATGCCCGGCGATGAATGGCGCAAGCTCGCCAATCATCGCTTCCTGATGGGCTACATGATGACCCACCCCGGCAAGAAGCTGCTGTTCATGGGCGGCGAGTTCGGGCAATGGCACGAATGGCGCGACTATGAAGATCTGGCATGGGCCGCGCTTCAGCATCCGCATCATCGACAGCTGCAATCCTGGTGTCGCGCGCTGAATCGTTTGTATCGCGACTATCCCGAGCTTCATGGCAGCGACAACAGCTGGGAAGGTTTCCGCTGGCTGGAAGTGGACAACGCCAACGAAAGCGTGTTCGCGTTCATGCGCCAGCGCCTGCCGGGCGAGGACGGCACGCAATTGTTGATCGCCTTCAACGCCACGCCGGTGCCGCGAGACAATTACACTTTTGGTGCACCGGCCGGTGGCCGCTACCGCAAGCTGCTCGACAGCGACGACGCTGCATTCGGCGGTTCAGGCTATGCGCCCCAGAGCGAACTACAGGCATACGACGAGCCCTGGCGCGACTTCCCGGCCCGCATCACTTTCAATCTGCCGCCCTTGAGCGTGGTGATCTGGGCGCGCGATCGAGGTGCGGCATAACCTGAAAGTGCGAAGTCAATCAGGCATCTTCGCGAATCGCTACTTTTCATGCGGCCCCCGTATCGGTCACCATTCCGCTGATGAACGCCGTACCCGCCGATTTCTCTCACGCCAGCCTGCAAGCCGGATCCCCGGGGCCCCTGGGCGCCACCTGGACCGGCAATGGTGTGAATTTCGCTGTCCATGCCAGCGGCGCCGCACGCGTCGAGCTTTGTCTGTTCGATGACAGCGGCGAGCGCGAGCTGGTCCGGCTCGCATTGCCCGAGCGCACCGAAAATGTTTGGCACGGTTTTCTGCCCGCGCCTCATGGTGTGCCGGGCGTCGTATATGGATATCGCGTGCACGGTCCGTACGATCCCTCGTATGGCTTGCGACACAACCCGCACAAGCTGCTGCTCGATCCGTATGCACGCGCGCTCGCCGGCAAGTTCGAATGGAATGCCGCGCTGTTCGGTCATGTGCCCGATCAGCCGGGCGAGCAGATAAACACCGCGGACAGCGCGCCGTATATGTACAAGGCGCGCGTCGTGCAATCCGAATTCGCCTGGAGCGAGGATTGTCCGCCGGCGGTGCCGTGGCGGGATACGGTCATTTATGAATTGCACGTCAAGGGATTCACCAAGCTGCACCCCGCCGTGCCCGAGCGCGAGCGTGGCAAGTTCCTGGGCCTGGCCCAACCCGCCGTGATCAATTATCTCAAGCAGCTGGGCATCACCGCCGTCGAGCTGCTGCCGGTGCAGGCGTTCGTTTCCGAGGAGTTCGTTGCCAAGCGCGGCCTGGTGAACTACTGGGGTTACAGCCCGCTGGCATGGTTCGCGCCCCATCCGGATTACGGCATCGACGATCCGGTCGCTGAATTCCGCACCATGGTGAAGGCGCTGCATGCCGCCGGCATCGAGGTGATTCTCGACGTGGTGTTCAATCACACCGTCGAAGGCAACGAGCGCGGGCCGACGCTCAGCTGGCGCGGCCTGGACAACGCCGCTTATTACAAGCTCGACAGCACCAACCTGAGTCGCTATGTCGATCGTTCCGGCACCGGCAACACGATCGCCATCGGCAATGCCGCGGCCCGCAAGCTGATCATCGATTGCATGCGTTACTGGGTCGAGGAGATGCACGTCGACGGCTTCCGTTTCGATCTGGCTGCCGTGCTGGGTCGTGACAACGCGCCGTTCCGCACCGACGCTGCGTTCTTCAAAGCAGTCGCGGCCGAGCCGTCATTGCGCTACGTGAAGCTGATCGCCGAGCCCTGGGATGTGGGGCCGGACGGCTATCAGCTCAGCCACTTCCCGGCCGGCTGGTCGGAATGGAACGACTTGTATCGCGACACCATGCGCGGCTTCTGGCGTGGCAATCCCGGCATTCTCGGCAACTTCGCCGAGCGCTTCGCCGGCTCCAGCGATTTGTTTCGTGCCAGCGGCCGCCGGCCGACCGCGAGCATCAATTACATTGCCTGTCACGATGGCTTCACCGCCTTCGACGCCACGGCGTACGAACAGAAGCACAACGAGGCCAACCTCGAAGACAACCGCGACGGCCACAATCACAATCTGAGCTGGAACTGCGGTGTCGAAGGACCGACCGACGATCCGGCGGTGGTCGAGCTGCGCGAGCGACAGATTCGCAATCTGCTCGCGACCCTGCTGCTGTCGCAGGGCGTGCCGATGCTGCTGGCGGGCGATGAGTTCGGGCGTTCGCAGCGAGGTAACAACAATGCCTACTGCCAGGACAACGAGCTCAGCTGGATCGACTGGTCGCTGGCGGAACGGCGCAGCTGGTTGACCGCATTCGTACGGCAACTGCTCACGTTGCGACGGTATGCGGCCGGCCTGAGACGCGATACCTTCCTGAAAGGAGCGCGCCAGGTCGATCGCGAGCACAAGGACATCAGCTGGCGCCATCCGCTCGGTCACGAGCTGAACGCGGGCGACTGGCACGACGCCAACGCTCGTGCCATCGGCGTGCTGATCGGCCATGCTTTCACCGATCCCTATGGAACACCGAACGGACATCTGCTGTTTCTGTGCAATGCTGGTGACCAACCCTGCGAGTTCCTCTTGCCCGCGCCGACCACCGGGGTCGTGTGGCAGACCGTGTTCGACACGGCACGCTGGCGCGCGAACGATCTCGGCGACCGGCTCGGCGCCGGTCAGAACTGCGTGGTCGCACCGCATTCGTGTGTATTGCTCGCCGATGGCGCGGCACCCGTCACCGTTCGTAGCGGATTTGCACTGAAAACGTAAATGGACAACCCGATCCGTGAACTTGCCCGGTTGTACGGAATCGCGGATTCCTATCTCGATTTTCGCGGCCAGCCGCGGCAAGTCTCGGTCGAATCGCAAGCCGCCATTCTGGCAGCGTTGAGTGTCGATGCCGCCGACGCTGTCGCGGCCGAGAAATCCATTCACGAGTTCCGGGCCCGTCGCTGGACGGGATTCGTGCCGCCGGTCGTCGTCGGCCGCGAAGCGCAGCTGATTACGGTACCGATTGCGGTGCCCGTGGATCTGGCCGCGAAGCGGGTCGAATGGAGCGTGACGCTCGAAAATGGCGAGCAGCGCACCGGGCATGCGTTGCTCTCGAAGCTGCAAACGGTCGAGGAAGCGAACGTCGACAATCGTTTCTACGTCCGTCTGGCCGTGCCGCTGCCGGAGTTGCCGCTCGGCTATCACACCGCATCGTTCGTGCTCGATACCGGCCTGGAAGGGGCGTTGCGACTCATCGTGACGCCCGAGCAGTGCTTCGAAGCGCACGCGATCGCCGAGGGCAAGAAGCTCTGGGGCATCGCCGTGCAGCTGTATTCGTTGCGCGCCGATGACAACTGGGGCATCGGCGATTTTCGTGACTTGCGCAATCTGATCCGCCTGTCGGCGCCGCTCGGCTGCGGCATCATCGGCTTGAATCCGCTGCACGCGCTGATGCCGGCCAATCCGTCGCATATCAGCCCGTACAGTCCTTCGAATCGCCAGTTCCTCAATGTGCTGTATGTCAGCGTCGAGGACGTGCCCGACTTCGCCGAGTGCGAGCCGGCGCGTCAACGCGTCGCCGAGGAGCAGTTTCAGGCGACGCTGCGGGAGCTGCGCGCGACCAGGAACGTCGATTACGTCAGAGTCGCGGCCGCCAAGTTCGAGATTCTCTCGTTGTTGTACGCGAACTTTCGAACGCGTCACCTTGCCGAGAACACCGTGCGCGGTCAGGCCTTCCGACAGTTCCAGGAGATGCAGGGCGATCCACTGCGGCTGCACGCGATCTACGACGCGCTCGACGGTCACTTCCGCCTGCAGGGGCCGCAGTACTGGGGCTGGCCGAGCTGGCCCGAGGAATATCGCGACTCGACCTCATCGGCTGTGCAACGGTTCGCACGCGAGCGCGCCGAGGATGTCGAGTACTTTGAATATCTGCAATGGCTCGCGGCCGAGCAATTGGCCGCGGCACAGAGCACTGCTCGTGAGTGCGGCATGGCCGTTGGTATCTATGGTGACGTAGCCGTCGGGGCGAATCCGGCGGGATCGGAGACGTGGTCCAATCGTCATCTGTATCTGCAGGGCGCATCGGTCGGCGCGCCTCCGGATGCGCTGGCATTGAAAGGCCAGGACTGGGGTATTCCGCCGCAGGATCCGGTCGAGCTGCGCGCCCAGCAGTACCAGCCTTTCATTGGCCTGGTCCGGAACATGATGCGTTACGTGGCGGCGCTGCGCTTCGATCACGTGATGACCTTGTATCGCCTGTGGTGGGTGCCGCGCGGGCTGCTGTCGAAGGACGGAACCTATGTCCACTATCCGCTGGCCGATCTGATCGCCATTCTCGCGCTGGAAAGCCAGCGCAATCACTGCATCGTGATTGGCGAGGATCTGGGCACGGTGCCGGAAGCGATGACCGAGGCGATGGAGCATTACCGCACCTATCACTACAAGGTGCTGATGTTCGAGCAGGCGCTCGACGGTACATTCAAGCGACCGGATCAGTATGTGCCGCACGCGATGGCCGTCATCACGACGCACGACTTGCCGACGCTGCGAGGCTGGTGGGAAGGCAGCGATGTGACTTTGCGGGCGCAGCTCGATCTGTATCCGACCGATGAGTTGCGTCAGCAAGCACAGGATGCGCGCGTACGAGATCGCGTCTGCTTGTTGAGAGCCTTGGTTGCGGCGGGCTTGTGGCACTGGCACGACGGCGAGCCGCTGCCACCTTACTCGGCGGCGCTGTCGCGGGCGGTACATGCGTTCATCGGCTTGTCCAGCTCGAATATTGCGCTGCTGCAGATCGAAGATCTGATCGGCATGACCGATCCGGTCAACGTGCCCGGCACGGACACCGAGCATGCCAACTGGCAACGCAAGGTGACCGCGTCACTTACTGACATATTCTCCAGCCCCGAGACTGCAGATATTCTCGCGGCGATGGATTCGGCTCGCAAAGGTGTGAACCCGAACGCCTGAGTCGCATCCTGGTTCTGCTATCGTGCGCACCGTTGAGGGGAGCTCCATGCATCGCAGCCGACTCGCTGGGTTCATCATCGATTGCAAGACCGACGATCTCGAACAGGCCGCGCAATTCTGGTCCGCCGCGCTCGGCTATGAGCTGCGGCCCAAGCACGAAGAGCCCAGTCCCCTGTACCGTTGCATGCTCACCGACGAGCTCGGGCTGCACGTCGAGGTGCAGGCGGTGCAGCACGACAGTCGGGTACACCTGGACATCGAGACCGATGACATCGAGGCGGAAGCGCAGCGACTGGAGGCCCTCGGCGCCAGGCGCATCCAGCAGGTGCATACCTGGCTCGTCATGGAAGCACCTACAGGCCAGCGATTCTGTATAGTCCGGCCACAGAACAAGAACTTCGCGGACACCGCGAACCAGTGGAAATGAGGCCGCGGACCGGTCAATCCGTATTAGGGGATGCAAAGTTTGGTGTTGTCGGTGGATCCATTTCGGCGTGTGGTGCGTTAACCGCCGGCGAGGGATCACACCGTCTGGGAGGATATGTGATGTTTAGAGTGAGCAAGCCCGATTCTTTGCCGGTGCGTCCGCGAGTGACCCCGGATCCAGAGCGTGCCGCCGAGTTGCAGCGCCGGATGGATGCACTGCAGTACCGGCCCGAAACAGGGTTCCATCGCGATCGCCTTCAGGGGAAGACCGAGAGACCGGCACTGCGGCTGGTGAAGTAAAGAACAAACCGCAGTAGGGACGGACAAGGGCGATCGAATCGATCGCCCTTTTCATTTCAGGTGGCGATCCACCACACGACGCCGCTGGCGAGCACGATGCCGGGGAGAATGCGCCAGGCCGGCACCGCCCGCATCGGACGCACAGGCACGTTGCGGCGATGACCGGTGAGCATGGCCACGATCAGGTTGTCCTTCTTCACCAGCAGATAAAACAAGATCGCGGCGATGTGCAGCCCGACGAAGCCGAGGATGACGTTGAACACCAGCTCGTGAATGTCGGCCAGCGTGCGGCTGGTATCGAAGCTCACCAGATGTGACAGCGGGCCGGATTCGATACCGTCCACGTCGCTTACGAACAAACCGATAACCACCTGCGCCAGCATCAACGTGAGCATCGCCGCGACGCTCCAGCCGCCGAGCGGATTGTGACCGGCATCCCGATGCTCTTCGCGCGACTCGCGCAGGTAAGCGACTATGCCGCTCGGGCCGCGCAGGAAATGTGAGAAGCGCGCGCTCGAGCTGCCGGCGAACCCCCAGTAGATTCGAAACACCAGCAAGCCCAGCAGCGCGTAGCCGCTGTAGCGATGCCAGTCCATCATGTTCTCCTCCGCGGTCCACCACGACAGCGTGATACAGAAAACAAACAACCAGTGCGTCAGTCGCACCGGCCAGTCCCAGACGCGAATGGCTGTGTCGTTGGCGGTATCGTTCACCACGTAACCCCGATGATTCCTGATCCGAAGCCCCATAGCATCGCATGAAACTCCGCTGAAAGAAGCGCCCCGTCTGGGAGGCGGCCAAGCTGACGTCGCTGTCAGCGAAGACGGATTTTCTCCCACGCGCCGGAGCGCCAGCGAATCAGCAGCACCATGGAGATCAGAATGATGTAGATGAGCGCCGCGAGCCACCCGCCGAGCGCGCCCAGGCCGAACTGCGGCAGGCCATCGATCCAGCCGCCGCCCGGGTCGAACGAGAGCATGTGCGCCAGGGGCACGAACACCAGCCAGGACAGCACCAGCACGCAGATCGCGGGCACCGTCGCGTCACCGGCGCCACGCAGGCTGAAGGAACAGGCGAAATTCAAGCCATCGAACAACTGATAAGCCGCGGCCACCCACATCAGGGTGCTGCCGAGCTGGATCACCGCCAGCGCTTGCGGATCGTTGTCGGCGACAAACGTCGGAATCAGCCACGGCGCGGTGAGTCCGAGCAACAGGCCGGCGCTGCCCATATAGGTCATGCACATCACCACGATGCTGTTGCCGATGCGACGGGCCCAAGCGCGATCGCCCATGCCGATGGATTGACCCACCAGCGTCGTGCCCGCCATCGCGATGCCGATCGCCGGCATGAACGAGATGGAAGTCAGCATCATGACGACCTGGGTCGCGGCGCCGTCCACCGTGCCGAGATGCACTTGCATGAGCTGAAACATCGCGAAGCCGAGCACGTCGGCCGCGATCAACATTCCCATCGGCAGACCGAGCTTCCACTGCGAGGCGATCTTGTCGACGCGCGGCCGCCACATCAGCCGGGATTGGAACGCACGATGCATGCGGGGACCGACGAAAATACTCAAGCCCACCAGCAAACCCAAAGTCTGCGCGCAGTTCGTGGCCCACGCCGCGCCGGCGATGCCCCAGCCGAGCTGAAAAATAAACAACTGCGCGAAGCAGGCGTTGCTGATGCAGACCAGCGCGTCGACCATGAACGAAATCCTCGGCCGGCCGATGCCGTTGAAGAATCCGAGCATGCCCCACAGCGCGACGCCCAGGGGCGCACCAAACATGCGCGGCTGCCAGAACTGCACAGCCAGCGCCTGCACGTCGGGCGCCAGGCCGAAGGGGTCGAGCAGGGCATTGCCATTCACCGCGATCAGCCAGAACAAAGGGGTGACCAGCAACGCCGCCCACATCGAAATCCAGCCCGCTTGCGAGGCGCGCTTCAGCCGTCGTCCGCCGAAGGCTTGCGCCACCAATGTTTGTCCGGCCAGGCCGACGCCGCCAAACAATGCGATACACGCAATCACTGGCCAGTGAATCGCGGCGATGGCGGCGAGCGCATCGGTGGAGATGCGCCCGACGAACCACGTGTCCGTAAGATTCAGGATCGCTTGAATGGCGCTGTTTGCCGCGAAGGGCACGGCGAGCGCGATGATGGCTCGCACATCCACACGCGCACGACCCGACGCGTCCAGCCGCTGCGCGGGCAAGGACGTCATCGGAGCGGTCGGTTTGGGAAGGACGGTGTCCATGCCGGGAGGGGAACAAAAAAGACGCGCAGGGTAGCGTCAACGCGCGCCGCCGTCATCCGCGTGAAGATGACAGAACCTGACGGCAGCTGAAGCGCGTACCGGCATCGTCGCCGCTGCACACGCCGGTGCAAATAAAAAAGGCGGCCCGAGCGGGCCGCCTTTGGTTACGTCTGTGTTACGTGGCGGGTTAGTTCGGCGCCGCCTGCTGCGAGAACTTCAGGCGCACCATGGCGCGCTGCTCGACACGCTGACCGTTGCGCTCGACCGGCTCGAAGCGCCACTGGCGCACGGCGCGGATCGCAGCATCGTCGAATACGTCGGCGGGGCTGGCATTGCGCACTTCCACCTGATCGACCGTGCCGTTGGTCTGCACGGTGAAGGCCAGTTCCACCCAGCCTTCGATCCCGCGTTTGCGGGCCGAATCCGGATATGAAGGCGACACCATGCGCACGCGCTTCAACGAAGCGGCGGACACGATGTTGGTCTGCTGCAGGTTCGCATCGCGAGCCGCGGCCAGATCCGCTTCAGCCTGCGAGATGGCCGGGCCGTTGAAGCGCTGACCGACATCCTTCGCGGCGGCGATCAGCTGTGACGAACGCTCGAACGCTTTCGCGTTCATCGCCTGGCGGCCGGAGTCGAGCAGACGGGTCGAGAGCGTGCGCGACAGTTCGTCCACTTCCGGACGATTCGGCGCGGCAGTGCGCAGACTGGCCAGCAGATCGCGAGCGCTGTCGCCCGGCGGATCGATCAGCTTGCCCTCGGTGATGCGCTGGCGAACATCGGAGATCATCGTGTCGACATTCGGGCCGGCGCCGGCCTGCGAGGCACCCGGTGCGTTGCTCGCCGGACGGCGCGCGCCGGCCGACTGCGCCGGCGCACCCGCCGCCGTGTTCGGGCCCGCACCAGAAGCAGCGGTGCGAGTCGCTTCAGCGAGCGAACGTTCGACGGCAGCGAGCGCGCTGCCTGCCGAACCCATCTGACGCGCGCCCTGCACATATGCGATGGCCGTGTCGATGTTGCCGCCTGCGAGTGACTTGCGGGCTTCTTCAGTCAGCTGTGCGCTGAACTCACGAATCGTGGCCAACACCGTGGGATCGGTTGGATCCAGCCGGCGCGCTTCGAGCAACGCATCTTTCGCGCTGCCGCCGGTCGGCGTCAGCAGCCGGCCGTTGGCCATGCGATCGTTCGCCGTGTTGATCAGCGAGCGCACGCGATTGCCGACTTCCTGGGCCTGCGACAGTTTCAAACGTTCGCGTTCGCGCGCGACCTGGGTGTCCAGGAACGCCAGACGCGGATGGGTCGAGTCGATGTCACGCGCGGTTTCGATGGTGCGGATGGCTTCTTCCAAACGTTCGGCCAGCAGCGCGGCTTCGGCGCGTTCCAGGATCTTGTCGACCACGGCGCGGATGCCATCCTTCGCGTCCTGGCTGTTCGGATCCAGCGCCAGCGCGCTTCGATACAGATCCAGCGCGCTCTCGCCCTGCGGCTCGATGAATTTGTTCTGATTGAACGCCTCTTTGGCGAGCGCGAGCTCGGCTTTGACCGGATCCGGACGTTCCGGCACGCCGCCCGGCTGCTGCGCTCCGGGCGCGGCGGGCACGTTCACGACCGGCGGAACTTCGGGCTCGCCGGTAAAGCGGTTGACTCCGAACCAGATACCGCCGATGACGACCAGCAGACCCGCGGCGAGCGCGCCGTAGGTCATCACGTAATTTTTGCTACCCCCTTCGCCTGCGGCACCGCCCGTGCTCAGGCGCTGGCCGGCGGCCGACAGGTCCAGGTGCTGCTTGACCGCCGCTTCCAGCGCGAGGCGCGTCTGGCCATGTGACAACGGCGTGAGCAGGAAGCGGAAGATCCGGCCGGCGGCGGTGAGCTGCATCAGGGCCGAGCTGTCCTCGCGCTTGCCCGCAACCACCACGACCAGCTCAGGGAAATGCTGAGTCAGCTGCGCAACCATCGAGGCCACGTCGGCGGTGCTCGCGGTGTCCGCGACCAGCACGCCCGGCTTCAGGTTGGAAAGTTTCTCCGCAACATGGTCCAGGTCGGGTGCAAACGCCACGGAAACGCCTCGAGGCGCCGCCTTTTTGACCGTTTCTACCAAATTGGCGTCACGGCTCAGGACCAGGATGGGCGGCGACGCGCCTTCTTCCAACTGCCGCAGGGCTTGTGAATCGTCGATCTCCAAGTTGACCTCGTCCTGAGTGTTTCCGTGTCCTGAGGAACGACTATGTTGCGCGTTGGCCATAGACCCCTCCGGGGGTTTTGCTTGTCGCGTAATACTACTTATGCAAGATGGAACAGCTGAGAACTGTATCTGGCTTTGCTGGCCGGCTCGCGTGAACTGCCGCGCAAAATTGCCACGCGCCGTTCAGCAAATGTCCCTGCGTCAATTCCTCTCCTGCCTGCCCTCTGTAGACACCCGCCAGCCGTTTGATATCGATACGATGCCGCTGATCCGGCAGGTCGGGTGGCCGGTCCCGCGCATCCGTGCGCGCCCGGCTTTGGGGCATCCTGCCCAACACCGGCGAGATCCTACCCCTTTGTCAGCCGCATGCCACCGGTAAAGGTGTTGGCAAGTGGCTACGCGGTCTCATTGGAGCGCGAATGAGGGATTGGATGAGGACCACAGTTGCCACGCCGCCTCCGGCGCTGCACGATCCGTTCAGTCAACCGTTTTTTTGTTCAGCAATTTTTTCGTACCAGTACTCGTGTCCAAGCCGCCCCTAGCATCGATGCGATCACATCGCGTCGCCTCTCCCAATGGCGCGCGCGATGACGTCTTTTACTGGCTCCGCGACGACACGCGCAGCGATCCGGATGTGCTGAGCTATCTGAAGGCGGAGAATCAATACACCGAGGCCATGCTGGCCCCGGCCCAGCCGCTGATCGATCGGCTGTACAGCGAGATCGTCGCGCGTTTGAAACAGGATGATTCGACCGTGCCGGTGCGTTATCACGGTTACTGGTACGCGATCCGTTACGCGACCGGTCAGGAATATCCCATCGTGGTGCGCTGGCAGGACGCGCCGGGCGCCGAAGAAGTCATATTGCTCGACGGCAATGCGCTCGCTTCGGGGCAGCCGTTCTTTCAACTGGGCGGTTACGAGATCAGCCCGGACAACCGGCTGCTGGCGTACACCGAGGACACGGTCGGCCGCCGGCAGTACCGGCTGCGTGTCAAAGATCTGGCGACCGGCACGTTGCTGCCGGACGTGATCGAGAATGTCGACGCCGGCGTCGCCTGGGCCGAGGACAATCGCACGTTGTTATATGTCGAGAAAGATCCAGTGACGCTGCTCGGCCGGCGCATTCGCCGGCACCGTCTCGGCGACACCGGCGAGGACCCGCTGGTGTATGAAGAGCCCGACGAGAGCTTCGATCTCACCGTCGAGCGCAGCAAGTCGGAGCGTTATCTGCTGATCGCCTCGGAGAGCACCACTTCCTCGGAATGGCGCTACACGCGCGTCGACGATCCGAATTTCGATTTCCAGGTGATCGTGCCGCGCGAGGAGGATCACGAATATCAGCTCGATCACGTCGACGAGCGCTTCGTGATCCGCACCAACTGGCAGGCGTTGAATTTCCGGATCGTGGAAGTACCGGTGGCGCAGGCCGCCGATCGCAGCCAGTGGCGCGATGTGATCGCGCACGACCCGGACGTCTTCATTCAGGACTTCGAGTTGTTCCGTACCTTCGTCGCCGTCAGCGAGCGCTCGCGCGGCTTGATGAACATTCGCGTGCAGCGCTGGGGCGAAGCGCCGTTCCATCTGACCGCGGACGATCCCACGTACACCATGGCGCTCAGCTCCAATCCCGAGCTCGACACCACGCGGCTGCGTTACGTGTATACGTCGCTCACCACGCCGGGCACCACGTACGAATACGACCTTGCCGGCGGCTCACGCGTCGTGTTGAAACGCGAGCCGGTGCTCGGCGATTTCGATCCAGCCAATTACGTGAGCGAGTTCGTCTGGGCGCCAGCTCGCGATGGCGAGCGCATTCCAGTCTCGATCGTGTATCGCAAAGGCACGCCGCTGAACGGCACCGCGCCTTTGTATCAATACGGCTACGGCTCGTATGGGTTGAGCATGGAGCCGGCGTTCAGCTCCTCGCGGCTATCATTGCTCGATCGTGGCTTTGTGTATGCGATGGCGCACATCCGCGGCGGTCAGGAGCTCGGCCGGCGCTGGTACGACGCCGGTCGTCTGGAACAGAAATGGAACACCTTCAACGATTTCGTGGACGTGACCGATCATCTCGTCGCGCGAGGCTATTGTGCGCGCGATAAGGTTTTTGCGGCCGGCGGCAGCGCCGGCGGCCTGCTGATGGGCGTCATCGCCAACGTCGCGGCCGATCGCTACGCGGCGCTGGTCGCGCACGTACCGTTCGTCGACATCGTTACCACGATGCTCGACACCAGCATTCCCTTGACGACGCTCGAATACGACGAGTGGGGCAACCCCAACGAAGCCGCTGCCTACGAATATATGCTTTCTTATTCGCCTTACGACAACATCCGCCGCCAGGCTTATCCGGCCATGCTGGTCACCACCGGACTCTGGGACAGTCAGGTGCAGTACTACGAGCCCGCCAAATGGGTCGCGAAACTGCGACGGCACAATACGGGCACTCGCCCGTTGTTGTTACACGTTAACCTGGAGGCTGGCCACGGCGGCAAGTCGGGGAGATATGAGCATATGCGCGAAGTGGCGCGAGAGTACGGATTCGTGATCGCACTGGCGGAAGGTGCGAGCATTGGGGAGGCGTCGTGAGTCACACCGGGTACATACTGCTCGCTGATGACAATCCGACGGATGCCGAGCTGACGATTCGCGCGCTGGAGATCGGCGGCGTTTCCCAACAGGTCGTGTGGGTGCAGGACGGCGAGGCGGCGCTCCACTATGTGTTCCGCCAGGGCGTGTACGCGCAGCGCGTCTCGGGCAATCCGAAACTGATGCTGCTCGATCTGCACATGCCCAAGATCGACGGCCTGGATGTGCTGGCCCAGATCAAGGCCGATCCCAAGACGCGCTCGACGCCGGTGGTGATCATGTCGTCCTCGGATCAGGAATCGGACATGGCCCGCAGCTACGAGGCGCATGCCAACAGCTACATCGTCAAGCCGGTGGACTTCAAGCAATTCACGGATCAGGTGTCGTTGCTCGGACAGTACTGGACGCGCATCAATCGCGCCGGACCCTAGCACTCGTCAGCCGCTGGTGGTTCTCGCCAATCGCAGCTGCCAGCCGCTCGTCAAATGTGCTCTGCGTCTCCCTTTGTCGTTCAGAGTTCCCCCTAATCGTGCCAAGCGGCGCCGTCGCCGGGCATACTTCGGTGGCTCCGCAGGGACTGTTATTTAGGCTGGCGCGCTCGCGCCGGGAGACTGGGCATGGGTGTCATCCTGATCGCATTCGAGCGCGAGTCAGAGCAAAGCGCGCTCGAGACATTGCTGTCGGGTCGCGGTCATCGGGTTTTGAAATCCTCGAACGGACTCGCGGCCCTGGACACTGCGCGTCGCGAGCCGCCGCAGGCCATCGTTTCCGACATCGTCCTGCCACGCATGGACGGCTTCGCCCTGTGCCGCAAATGGAAGCAGGACGAGCGCCTGCAGAGCATTCCGTTCGTGTTCTACACGCGTCGTCACGACGATCCGAAGTACGAGCGCTTCGCGTTGGAGCTGGGTGCCGAGCGCTTTCTGTCGCGTTCGACGGCGCCGGAAGCACTGCTGGGCGCGCTCGATGAGCTGTTGCCGCCCGGTCATGTGAACGGTGCGCGGGCCAACGGAGCGCATGGCAACGGCAGCAGCGGCAACACTCGTCCGATGAACATGCTGGACACGGCGGCCATGCAGCGCTTCGCCGTGCTCGAAAAGAATCAAGCCGAGGCGCTCGAACGGGCGCAGGCGGCGCAACGTCAGCAAGCGGCCCAAGCCGAAGCGCTCGAGAAGGCGCAACGCCTGCAGGCCGCACAAGCGGAAGCGCTGGAGCGTGCTCAACGCGCACAGGCGGCGCAAACCGAAGCTTTGGAAAAGGCACAACGCGCGCAAGCCGAAGCGATCGAGCGCGCCGAGCGCCTGCAAGCTGAAGCCCAGGAGAAGGCACAACAGGCGCAAGCTCAGGCCGAGGCCATGGAGCGCACGGTGCAAGCTCATGCGCGATTGCGCTCGCAGGTCAGCGAGCTCGAAGCAAGCAATCAGCGGCTGGCCGCGGGCGAAGCACGATTCCGCCGCGTGTTCGAGAACAATCCGCAGCCGATGTGGATCGCCGATCACGCGACCGGCGGCTTCATTGCCGTCAACGATGCAGCGCTGGCGATGTATGGCTACTCACGCGCCGAATTCCTGGGTTTGAAAGCGTCGGCTCTGACGATGCCAGGCGCCGACTCGCGCGACCCGTCGATCAGCCTGCACCAGCGCAAGAATGGCAGCGCGCTCTGCCTGTCCATCTCCTCCCAGCAGATCGAGTTCGACGGTCGCAATGCCGACCTGGTCGCCGCGTTCGATCTCACCCAGCGACTGGAAGCGGAACGTCAGCTGCAGGAACAGGCGAAAGCCGGCAATGCGCTGCTCGACGCGGCGGCCGATGGCTCGTGGCTGCTCGGCAGTGACGGTCAGATTCGAGATGTGAACGCGACCTACTGCCGCATGTCCGGCTACAGCAAGGAAGAGCTGTTGGGCATGAATGCCGCCGACATCGAGGATCCCACGTCCGGCGAGACCACGATGCGGCTGCAGCTGGGCCGCGTTCGCGGTGGCGGTCGCTACGAGACCAAGCATCGTCGCAAGGACGGCACGCTGTTCGACGTCGAAGTGAGCGTCGGTTTGCTGGAGAACACGCGCGGCGACAGCATCGTGCTGATCCGCGAGACCGGCCAGCGTCGTCGCGAGCTCATCGCGAACCGAGTGGCGCAACGTCAGTCCGAGTTCCTGGTCGATTTGTTCAAGCAGGCCGACTCGTTCGACGAGTCCGCGATCGTACGCCGGGTCATCGATCAGGTCATGGAGCTGACGCGCAGTCCGCTGGGCTATCTGTACTTCGTCGATAACGTGCAGAAGACCATGACGCTGGCCGCCTGGCGCGATGGCAGCCGGCCGCAGGTGGTGATGCCCGATTCGGAGCCGCAGCCGATCGGCCGCGCGATGATGCTCAGTGAATGCGTGCGCGGCAAACATGCGACCTGGACCAACGATAGCGCCCGCAAGCCGCAGAACGATGGCCTGCCGGACCTGACGCGGTTTCTGGCCGTGCCCATGCTGTCCGGTGACGAAGTCGTCGCGGTGCTCGGCGTCGGCAATCGGGATACGAACTATGGCGAGGAGGATCAGCGCGCGCTCGCGACGCTCGCCGACGGCGTCTGGCGGGTTTTGCACTCCAAGCGAGCGCATGTGGTCACGCTGAGTGCGCTTCAACGCACCGATGTGGCGCTTCAAGGCATGATCGATTCGTTCGTGCGCATGAGCGAACGGCACGATCCGTACACCGCCGGTTCGTCGCGTCGCCTGGCGGCATTGGCGGTCGCGATCGGTCGCGAAGCGGGTCTCGATGGCGAGCGTCAGCACGGATTGCGAGTGGCCGCTCTGTTACATGACGTCGGCAACATCGCCGTGCCGGCCTCCATTCTCGCCAAGCCCGCACCGCTGACCGAGACCGAGCTCGCGCTGATGCGCACTCACGTCGAGGAAGGTTGCCAGCTGCTGGCGGACATCGATCTGGGCGCGCCGGTCGCCGACATCATCTATCAGTCCCACGAACGATTCGACGGCAGCGGTTATCCGCGCGGCCTGAAGGGCGAGGAGATCATGATCGAAGCTCGCATCCTCGCGATCGCCGATACGGTGGAAGCGATGTGCTCGCCCCGCCCGTACCGGCCGGCCGCGGGCATGGAGGCCGCGCTCGAAGCGATCAATCGCAGTGCCGGAAAACTTTACGATGAGCATCTGGTGGCCGCCTGCACGCGGCTGGTGCGACAGCACGGGTTCACCCTGCCGGAATGACGAATATCCCAAAAAAAACAGGCTTTTGATGGGTCCGGGATCAGCTTCCGGATGGCCCCTCGTTAAGCGTCGCCATTAAGCGTCGCTGGAACTTCCTGGCGCGCGCTTGCAGGTTTTCCTGAACGCGTTTGGGGGCTGGCCCGATATGTCATATTCCACGATTGCAGCAGAATGCGGGCCGTCTGTAAGGGCAAAGCCGTTCGAAAGACGGTGACGCAAAGCCTCCGGTCCTCAGGTTCCGCTGTTCCAGCAGCCGTCCCAAAGATAGCGGGGTTGCCGTTACAACCCGACCAACAGGTTGTCTCGTGAAGTTTTTCGGCCTGCCGCCCGCGCCCCCCGGCGCCGGCCCAGCAAAGCCAGCTTCCCTTGCCAGACACAGGTGCTCGTGCACGACACGCCATAGATCCGTGTCGTGGGCGCGAGCTGGCATCGGAACACAGTGCTTTGCTGGAGCTGCTCATGCGCTTGTCTTGCTCTTTCGCCGCGATCGCGGCGTTGGCTACGTTCGCGGGTCTCGCATCCGCCCAGACCGTCAATCGTCCGCCGACCATCAGCGGCACGCCGCCGTCGGTCATCAAGGTCAACACTTCGTACAGCTTCTTCCCGACCGCGCGCGATCCGGAAGGCCGGCCGCTGAAGTTCAGCCTGGTGAACAAGCCGGGCTGGATGGTGCTCGCGCCGAACAGCGGCCAGTTGATGGGTTACCCGAAGTCGCCTGGCACCTATAACAACATCATCCTGCGCGTCACCGATGGCGTGAACACCGTGTCGCTGCCGCCCTTCTCGGTCACCGTGAACACCACCGGCACGATTGCCAATCGCGCGCCGACGATCAGCGGCACGCCGGCGACCACCGCGACGGTCGGCACTGCTTATAGCTTCCAGCCGTCCGCTACCGACCCCGACGGCAACACGCTCGGCTACAGCATCACGAATCGTCCGAGCTGGGCGACGTTCAACACCTCGACCGGCCGGCTGAGCGGCACACCGACGGCGACCGGCACCTTCGGCAACATTCAGATCCGGGTGAGCGACGGGACGGCGACGGCGTCGCTGCCGGCATTCTCGATCAATGTCACCAATGGCACGAATCGCGCGCCGGTCATCAGCGGCACGCCGGCCCGCTCGGTCAGCGTGGGCAGCGCCTACAGCTTCCGTCCGACCGCGAGCGACCCGGATGGCAACACGCTGACCTACTCGATCGCGAATCGCCCGAGCTGGGCCACGTTCAACACCAGCACCGGTCAGCTGTCCGGCACGCCGAGCGCCTCGCAGGTCGGCACGTACAACAACATCACCATCCGCGTGAGCGACGGTCGTGCGACCGCTTCGCTGGCGGCGTTCTCGATCAGCGTGGTCGATGTGTCCAACGGCGGTGCGACGTTGAGCTGGACGCCGCCGACCACCAACACCGACGGCAGCTCGCTGACCAACCTGGCCGGTTACCGCATCTCGTACGGCACGAGCGCCAATGCGCTGACGCAGACCGTCCAGGTCGCCAACGCGGGCATCACGCGCTACACCATCAGCAATCTTTCGCCGGGCACCTATTACTTCTCGGTGCGTGCGTACACGAGCAACGGCACGGAGAGCGCGAACTCGAACGTCTCGTCGAAGGTCGTGCGCTAACCCGCACTGGCTGATTCGATAGTGCAGCGGCGGCTGGAGCGATCCAGCCGCCGCTTTGTTTTTTCGGCACGGCTGAATGTTTGCGCGCACGCATGCTGATAACGCACTGCACGCGCGACTGGATTCTGGCGTGGTTATGTGAATTCACAGTGACATTTCGATCGTGTTGCTGTCGGTCGCCACCGACAATTGCAAAAACAAAATCGCTACGATTTACTCCGCTCCGACCACGAAGTTTTGTTCAATCGAGCTCGTCGAATCGCATCGGCTCTACTGGACGCGGCCTCAATGGCGGCGAGGGTGGATGAGAGACGCGAACCGAACGAACAACGCTTCACCAGGGCATAACCGTCGAAAGACGGCGACGCAAAGCCTCCGGTCCTACAGCGATGCTGGGGATAGCGGGGTTGCCGGCCAGCTCTTCAGCGTCACCGAGCTTGCCGTCATCCTTCCTCCTTTTGCTGCTGTTCGATCGTGCCTTGCGGCCCTGGGGTCGACTGACCACAGGTACGTCGAAAGGGCCTCGGCCGCTTTCGACCAGATAACTAAATCTGGGAGCAGCAGAAAGTGATATCGGCAAACCCGTCGAAAGGCGGGGACGCAAAGCCTCCGGTCTACTGGAACACTGCGTGTGACACGCAGCGCGCCTACGACAGCGGGGTTGCCACCGTCGCCACCGTCTCGATGCTCGCAAGGCCCCTTGCGAGCGCGTGCACGCGCGATGTCGTGAAGAACAATGACAAAAAGCTGCCGATAGCGCACGCCTCCGTGCGCGCCAATCTTTCCCTGCGCTTCGAGCGTCGCGGCTGCGTCGCGACGACTGCCTTTTTTCCGGAACACAGCAGCGCGATTCAGCGCCGGTCCTCGGACCGTCGTTGTCGCGCGCGAAGCCAAGGTATGAGCAATGATTCCAACTATTTTCGGGAAGACCTTCCTGCAGCGGGCCCTGCTGGCATTGATTGCCGCGTCATTGGGTGGATGCTTCGATGGCGGCTCGAGCGATGAAGGCGCCGTAGCGGGAGCCGTTGGCGAGCAGCCAGCCCCAGCCCCAGCCCCGGGCGGCACTGCCGACGATCCAGCGCCGGGGCTGCCGGCACCGGCGAATCAGCCGCCGGAAGTGGATGGCATTCCGGCCGCCACGGCGACCGCCGGCGAGCCGTATCGGTTCGAGCCCAAGGCCGTCGATGCGGACAACGACTTCCTCGAGTTCTTCATCACCAATCAGCCGTCATGGGCCAGCTTCGATACTGAAACCGGCGTCCTGAGCGGCACGCCGCAGGATGCCAACGTCGGCGACTCCGAAGAAATCACGATCAGCGTCACCGACGGCCGCGATACGCGCTCCATCGGTCCGTTCACGATCAGGGTGAATGGCCGCACGCAGCCGCCGCCCGCGACCAACAATCCGCCGACCATCTCCGGCACGCCGGCCACGTCGGTGATCGTGGATCAGCGCTATCTGTTCCAGCCGACGTATTCCGATCCCGACAGCGATCGTCTGCGCTTCACGGTTTCCAATCGGCCGTCGTGGGCGACCTTCAGCACCCTGAGCGGCGTACTGAGCGGCACGCCGGGCGAAGCGAACGTCGGTACGTATTCCAACATCCGCATCAGCGTCAACGACGGTACCAACACGGTCACGCTGCCGGCGTTCTCCATCCAGGTTCGTGGCCTCGACAATCGTGCGCCCACCATCAGCGGCACGCCGTCGACCAGCGTGCAGGCGATGCAGACGTATACGTTCACTCCGCAAGCCAGCGATCCGGATGGCGACACGCTGGTCTATCGCATCAACAACCGGCCGCGCTGGGCGACCTTCAGCAGCGCGACCGGCGTGTTGACCGGCACGCCGGCCACCACCGATATCGGCACTTACTCGAACCTGATCATCAGCGTGAGCGATGGCCGCGTGTCGACCTCGCTGCCGGCGTTCTCGATCGTGGTCTCGGCCGCGCCCAATCGCGCACCGACGATCTCCGGCTCGCCGGCAACCAGCGCGACGGTCGGTGCGGCGTATTCATTCACGCCGACCGCCAGCGATCCGGACAACAACACCATCAGCTTCTCCATTCAGAACGCACCGAGCTGGGCGCAGTTCAGCACGGCGACCGGTCGCTTGAGCGGCACGCCCACCGCGGCCGGGACGTTCTCGAACATTCGCATCAGCGTGACCGATGGCAATCTGACGGCGACGCTGCCCGCGTTCTCGATCAACGTCACCGGCGCGAGCAATCGCGCTCCGACCATCAGCGGCACGCCGGCGACGACCGTGTCCTCGGGAGCCGCCTACAACTTCCAGCCGACCGGCAGTGACCCGGATGGCAACACGCTGACGTACAGCATCGCCAACCGACCGTCGTGGGCGACGTTCAACACGTCGACCGGACGCTTGTCGGGCACGCCGACCGCGTCGAATGCGGGCACGTACTCGAACATCGTGATCTCGGTGAGCGACGGAACACTGACTGCCTCGCTGCCGGCGTTTGCGATCACCGTGGTCCAGGCGTCGAGCGGCAGTGCGACGCTGTCCTGGACACCGCCGACCCAGAACACCGACGGCTCCTCGCTGACCAACCTGGCCGGCTACCGCATCGTGTATGGACGCACCGCCACCAGCCTCGATCAGACCGTCCAGGTCGCCAACGCAGGCACCGCGAGCTACACGATCACCGGACTGACTTCCGGTACGTGGTACTTCCGCGTGAAGGCGTACAACAGCGGCGGCGCCGAAAGCGACGTGTCCAACGCAGGCTCGAAGACCATCCCGTAACCCAACCGCCCGCGCAGAACCCTTCCAAGGCCCGCCTCGCGCGGGCCTTTTTTCGTCGTGAGCCCGATCTGACGCGCCTGTCAGGATGACCGATGGGCCGAGTCAATGATGTATTCTCGGCCGGATCTGCAATCCCAAAGCGGCGCGAGCCGCGATACGGAGTGGTCATCATGAGACCCCGTCGATACGGCGTCTGTCTGAGTCTCGCCTTGGCACTGCTGCCTGCCTTGCCAGCAACTGCTGCGACTCCCGCGGCGGTTCGTGTAGATTTTTCCGAGCACACCTTGAAGAACGGCCTGCGCGTGCAGCTGGTCGAAGATCGCACCACTCCTGTGATCGCCGTGAACGTTGCGTACGACGTTGGCTCTCGCAACGAGCGCCCCGGGCTCACCGGCTTCGCGCATCTGTTCGAGCACATGATGTTCAAGGGATCGAAGAACGTCGGCGACGGCGAGCACTTCTATCAGGTGCTCACCAACGGCGGCTCGATGAACGGCACCACCAGCTCCGACATCACGCTGTACTTCGAGGCGCTGCCGGCGAACCAGCTGGAAATGGCGCTGTTTCTCGAAGCCGATCGGATGCGCTCGCTGGAGATCACCCAGGCCAAGCTCGACAACCAGCGCCAGGCGGTCCAGGAAGAGCGCCGCATGCGCATCGACAACCAGCCCTACGGCCGTTCGTACGAGCGCTTCGATGAAGTGTTCTACGACAAGTTCGGCTACAAACATTCCACCATCGGCTCGATGGAGGATCTGAACGCCGCCAGCGTCCACGACGTGGCGGAGTTCTTCCGCATCTATTACGCGCCCAACAACGCGGTGCTGACGGTCGTCGGCGACTTCAAGCGCGAGCAGGCGCTGGCCCTGATCCGGAAATATTTCGAGGACATTCCTCGTCAGCCGGCGCCGCCGCCGGTCGATCTGGTCGAGGCGCCCCAGACCGCCGAGCGGCGCGAGACACTGACCGACCCGCTGGCGCGCGCGCCGCAGATTCTCATCGGATACAAGATCGGCGTCGGCAACGATCCGGATCAGGCCGCGTTGCAGGTGCTCTCATCGGTGCTCCAGGGCGGCGACAGCTCGCGGCTGTATCAAAGCATCAGCAAGGAGAAGGAGCTGGTCAGCAGCATCGGCGGCTACGTCGAAGAGCGCATCGGCACCGGTGGCTTCTACGTCATCGCCACCGTGCGGCCGGACCAGAAGCCGGAAGTGGTCGAAGCGGCGATCTATGAAGAGATCGCGCGCATCGTCGAAGAGCCGATTGCGGATTGGGAGCTGCAGAAGGCGCGCAACGCGACTCGCCTCGGGTATCTGCAGAGCATCCGCAGTGCGCAGAACCGCGCCAACATCCTGGGCCGCTACACCGTGCTGTTCAAGGATCCGAACCTGATCAACACGCGCCTGCAGAAGATCGATGCGGTGACGCGCGCCGACGTGCAGCGAGTCGCGAAGAAATATCTGATTCCGACCGGCCGCACCGTGCTGACGACGCTGCCCGCGCCAGCCACGCCAGCCACGGCACCTGGTCCGTAAACGAGCACGCCATGAACAGAGTCATTCACAAGAACACCGTGCTGGCGCTGGTCGCATCGCTGGTCATCATGCAAGCATCCGCACAGGCGCCCACGCCCACACCGCCAGCGCCCGCCGGCGCATCGACCAAAGGCGTCGAATTGAAAGGCAAGGTGCCGGTCAATCCACAGACGCTGCGGGTGCAGCTGCCGAAGCCGCAGGAAGCGGTGCTGTCGAACGGGCTGCGCGTGTCGCTGCTGGAAGATCACAAGCTGCCGACGTTCTCGATGCAGCTGTACTTCAATGGCGGTGGCCTGGCCGATCCCGCGGACAAGCGCGGTGTCGCGATGGTGACGGCGAGCCTGCTGCGCGAAGGCACCAAACAACGCTCGAGTCGTGACATCGCCGAACAGCTCGCGACGCTCGGCGCCAGCTTGTCTTCGAGCTCGGCACCCGCTTCCGGCGAGAGTGTCGTGTCCGTGACTGGCCTGAGCGACAACATCGATGCAACTCTGGCGATCGCGGCCGATGTGATTCGCAATCCCACCTTCCCGGCGTCGGAGCTGGACAAGTTCCGCGCGCGCTTCCTGGCTCAGCTGCAGATCCAGCGCGGCAATCCTGGCTTTCAAGCCCAGGAGCAATTCATGCGCGCCATCTATGCCGAGCATCCCGGCGCGCTGGTCGTGCCGAGCGAAGCAGTCATCAAAGCACTGACCAGCGCCGATCTCGCGAGCTTTCATGCCGCACGCTATCGCCCGAACAATGCGTTCCTGATCGCGCATGGCGATATCAGCTTGAAAGAGCTGGTCGCGAAACTCGAGCAGCACTTTGGCAACTGGGCCAAGGCGGATGTAACCAAGGTGTCGCTGCCGCCGCCGAAGGCACCGGAGAAGGCGCGCGTGCTGCTGGTCGATCGGCCGGGGTCCGTGCAGACCTCGCTGTGGCTCGGCTCGCTCGGCATCGAGCGAGACAGCGATGACTACTTCGCCATGCTGGTGATGAATCACATTCTCGGCGGCGGTCCGGCCTCCCGACTGTTCATGAATCTCAGGGAGGACAAGGGCTATACGTACGGGGTCTACAGTTCATTCACCGGCACGACCTTCCCGGGCGTCGTGGTTGCGAGCACTGACGTACGCACCGCGGTGACCGAGGGCGCGATGCACGAGCTCGATCTGGAGCTGCAACGCATTGCCAACGAGCCCGTATCGGAACGAGAGCTGACAAATGCGCGGCGCGCGTTGATCGGTCGCTTCGCGCTCTCGCTGGATTCGCCGCTGTCGCTCATGGGAAATCTCGCGACCCAAAAGATCTACAAGTTGCCGGCCGATTACTGGGATACCTACCCGCAACGGGTGGAAGCCATCACGCCCGCCGACATTCAGCGCGTCGCGAAGAAATATTACGCCCGCGACCGGCTGCAGATCATCGCCGTCGGCGATGCCGCGCAGGTCGGCAAGGTCCTGGAAAAGTACGGCACGGTCGAGTCAGCCACTCCGATGTAACACGCTCAGCAAGAACAACATATGAACACGCCCACGCACGCCCCGCCATCGCCCTTCGCACGGTTGCTGTCACGCCTCGCGCCGATCCAACCCGCGGAGACCGGGGCGGTGGTGGCGGCGTTCTTCCTGTTCTTTTTCATGTGGAGCGGTTATTTCTCGGTGCGCCCGGTGCGCGAGACCATCGGCACCATCATCGGCCGGGACAAGCTGGCGGACATCTGGATCGTCACGTCCGTCGTGTCGGTGCTGATCATTCCTTTGTATGGCGTGGTGGTGGCGCGGTTTCGGCGCAGTCTGTTCCTTCCCTGGATGTACGGCATCGTCGCCGTGGTGCTGGTGATCACCGGCCTGTCGTTGCACGGCAAGGAGATCAATCTCGGCGCGGGCAAATTCTTCTACGTGTTCATCAGCGTGGTGAACCTGTTCCTGCTGTCGGTGTTCTGGAGCTTCCTGCTGGAGCTGTTCGATCGTCAGCAGACCAAGCGTCTGTTCGGCGTGATCGCCGCCGGCGGCAGCGCGGGCGCGCTGATGGGGCCGTTCATCTCGGACATCGCCGTGCCACACATCGGCAACAGCGGTGTGTTGTTCTTCGGCGCGTCGCTGTTCGTCGCGGCCATCTTCTGTCAGCGCGTGCTGCTCGGTGTGTGGTCGGAGCGCACCGATGCGTCCAACCGGGCGGAAGACCGGCCCATCGGCGGCAATCCGTTCGCGGGCGTGACCATCATCCTTCGTTCGCCTTATGTGCTGGGGATCGCGCTGTTCGTGGTGGGCATCTCGTGCGTGAACACGCTGCTTTATTTCGAACAGCTGCGCATGGTGGAAGAGCATTTCCCCGGCCTGGAGAATCGCACCCAGATCTTCGCGCGCTTCGACTGGGTCGTGCAGGCGCTCACGGTGCTGTCGCAGATCTTCCTGACCGGGCGCATCGCCGAGAAGTTCGGTGTCAAGGCGCTGATCACGTTCGTGCCGGTGATCATGATTTTCGCCTTCGCGGGATTGGCACTGTCCGGCGCGTTCTCGGTGCTGGTGATGGTCGTGATTGCGCGACGCGCGATGGAATACGCCTTCGTCCGCCCGGGCCGCGAGATGCTGTGGAGCCCGTTGGACAAAGAAACGAAGTACAAGGCCAAGAACACCGTCGACGTGCCGGTGTATCGCGCTTCCGACGCCTTGTCCGCTCAGTTGAACAACTGGGTCGCCGGTGCCGGCTTCGGCATCGCCGCGGTGGCCTGGCTCGGCGCGGCCGTCGCAGCGCTCTGGGCGATATTGGGTTACTTGCTGGGTCGCAGCTTCGAGGATAAAGAGAAGCTGCAGGGCGGCACCCCGCAAGCTGCGGGGACGCAGCTGCCTCAGTCGGGCGACCGGCGAGTCACCGGCTAGTCGTTCAACACGAATCTGACCTGCAACACGGCGCGCTGGGCCACCGGCGCGCCGTTTTTGCGAATGGGCTCGAAGCGCCATTTGCTCACCGAGTCGAGCGCAGCCTTGTCGAACACTTGTTTGGGCTCGGAGTCGCGAACCAGAAGGTCACGAGTGCTGCCGTCCGGTGCGATGGTGAATTCGACTTGCACCCAACCTTCGGTCCCGGCCCGTTGCGCATCCCTTGGATAAACCGGCGGAACTTCTCGAACGCGTTTCAACGAGGCGGCTGACGCGACGTTCCTGGCAAACTCGCGCTCCTCCTGGGCCGCCGTCACTTGTTCCTGCAGCGTGCGAACCGCCTGCATGCCCGGAATCAGCGTATCGGCGCGGTCGATCAAGGTCGATGCCTCGTCAATGTTCTCGGCGGCCAGTGCGGTGCGCGCGCGATCCAACAGAACGAATGCCACGCGCTGCTGTTCGCTGCGCACTTCTTCTGCATCAGGAAAACGCTCGCGCAACGACATCACGCTGTCGAATGCGTTGTTTCCAGGGGGCGCGATGAGAGCGCCGCGCTCGCGAAGAGCGGTAACGGCAGCGACCTGCTCGGCGAGCGACGGACCTTGATCTTCAGCGGGTGCAACCGCTGCAGCGCCTGCGTCTGCGACTTGTGCCGCGGCAGCTTCCTGCTCGGCGAGCTCGCGAGCTATCGCGTCCGCTAACTCGCGCTCGGCGGCAGCGACGGCGAGGCGCTCAGCTTCCGAATTCGCGGCGGTCACAACAGCGGTGTCGCCAGTGGCCGGATCCGAGGCTGACGCCCGGACTGCCGCAGTGCTGCCAGGCTGAGTGCTCGTGTCGGCGGCCGGGCGAGCATTGTTCGCAACACTCGCCGGCGCCTTGGGTGCCGTTCGAGATAGCGCCAACAACTGCGCACGCAGAGCATCCAGACGTGGATGATCCGGAGCGGCTCGTTGCAATGCAGTCCACGCCGTGACGACGCGAGGCGCATTACGGTCGTTCAATGCTTGGATGACCCGC
>Ga0164243_10001307_pt1 | contig 42522 bp, 35 predicted proteins | sample OricompcompostOP_FD_108781 | JGI IMG/M metagenome (GOLD analysis project Ga0164243, IMG submission 108781) | Organic Plus compost microbial communities from Emeryville, California, USA - Original compost - Organic plus compost (OP) | ecosystem: Engineered > Solid waste > Mixed feedstock >...
CATACCAGAAGTTGGCAGCTGTGGCGACCGGGCCGGGGAAGCCATCACGCGAGCCGAGCTGCGCCGAAGACAGCCTTGGCTTTGCTGCTATGCACGAGAAAATCGGTGAAATCGACGTCGTCGGTGATCTTGAATGTCGGATGGGAACCCCGACAATGACACGGTCCCATCGGCCTCGGTCACCGTGCCTTGGACCGATTTGCCGTTCAATCCAATGGATGGTTCCCGTCTCATTGCGCCGGGGCTGCAGCGATCCGGTGTCCCGGCGACCGGCATGATCAGCGGTAGCGGGCGTTGAGGCGACTCGGAGAAGGTGGGGCGTCGATGGAGTACGTCGGTGCAGCGCGCTTCCGCGTCCGTCAGCTCCAAACCATGATCACGCTGGCAGCCGCCAGGTACGGCGACTGCTTCATCCGAGGACGTCAATCGACGATCGCATGGTTGCCTCGGCGATTCGTGCGCGGTGGCCGGGGTGTAGCGGCTTGTGTACGCGATGCCGAATCCGTCTCCGAGATTCAGCTCGGGCATTTCGCACCGGTCTCGGCAGCGAACCCTGCGTGCAGTCGAACCATCCGGTGTTCGGCGACCTCGAATTCATCTGTGGTGGAGATCTGGGGCCGGGTACGGCGGGATGGTGCCTCATCAGGACCCGATCCGCGTCGTCGGCGATTCGCACCGTAAGAACACAGTGAATCCGACCACGTATGGGCAAACACCGGCAGATACGCGACGGGAGGGGGCTGAGACGTTCATCGACACTGCCCACGAAACCATCGGCGACAGCTATAGGGAGCTACCGCCATTTGATCTGGCCCGGACAAGCCCAAGCGATCATCGGCGACGTCAGAACAGGCCGCGCCATTGGAGCACACCGAATCCTTCGATGATGAGAGCATGACCGCCGACGGGGCGTCGACCGAGCCTGCCGCCCGTGCAGCGGGACTTCGGCGACTTCGACCAGGAGACCAGCTTGCCGCGACAGCGATGCTCGCCGCGACGTTCATCGCGGTCGGGTGGGCCAACATCCCCGGTCGAAGCTACGAGCGACTGTGGTCGTTGCCGATCACGATCACCGTGGGCGGATATGCGCAGAGTTTCACGGTGCACGAGTTCCTCAACGAGGGGCTGATGACGTTGTTCTTCTTCCTGGTCGGTCTCGAGGTCAAGCACGAGCTGACCATCGGTGAACTTACGAACCGGTCCCGGGCGTTGTTACCAATTGCGGCGGCGGTGGCAGGGCTTTTCGTGCCTGCTGTCATCTACGCGCTGATCAACCTTTCCACTGGCGAAGTTCGTGGTTGGGGCGTCGCCATCTCCACCGATACGGCGTTTCTGCTCGGCGCCATCGCACTCATCGCGCCGAAGCATCCGTCACGGTTGCGGACCTTCCTGTTGACGCTCGCTGTCGTCGATGACATCGGTGCATTGCTGGTCATCGGTGTCTTCTACAGGTCCGCCATCGCCACGCTTCCGCTCCTGGCTGCTGCCGCCCTTGTGGTGCTGCTGGCGTTCATCCGCTTCTTGCCCGCGGGTCGTGGGTTGCTCTATGCCGTATTCGGAACTGCCCTATGGGCGGTTGTGCTCGTTTCGGGCATCCACCCGACCCTGGCCGGTGTCGCTGTCGCATTCGCCATCCCGGTCTTTTCTCCCAAGCGCACCGACGTGGAGCGATCGGCCGAGCTCAGCCAAGCGTTCCGAGAGTCGCCCAACCCACGCTACGCCCTCGCGGTGGCTCGCAGCATGCGCGAGTCGTTGTCGATCAACGCCCGGCTCGACGCAGCGTGGCGGCCCTATATCGCGTACGGTGTGTTGCCTTTGTTCGCACTGGCCAATGCGGGCGTTCACCTGGACGCCGACATGTTCCTCGAGGCACTGGCATCGCCGGTCGCGTGGGGTATCGTCGCCGCCCTGGTCATCGGCAAGTTCGTCGGAATCACCGGAGCAACGGCGCTATTGCGCGGGTTGGGCCGCGGCCAGCTCGCGCCCGGTCTTGGCATGACCCGGGTCGGGGCCGGTGCGGTTCTCTCCGGGATCGGGTTCACCATCTCGTTGTTTCTGGTCCCGATTGCTATCGCCGACCGGCACAGCCAGGACTTGGCTCGGATCGCAGTGTTGACCGCCTCGGTGATCGCGTTCCTTTGCGGCTGGGCTGTCCTGGCGATCGGAGATCGCATCCACCCTCCCGAAGCGGTCGGCGCGATGCTCGCTCGTCCCGTCGATCCAGACAGAGATCACATCGTCGGCAGGATCGATGCCCCGTTCACGATCGTCGAATATGGCGACTTCGAATGTCCCTTCTGCAGCCGCGCGACGGGTTCAGTCGATGCGGTGCGCGGTCACTTCGGTGACGACATTCGCTGGGTCTGGCGGCACCTGCCACTTGGTCAGTTGCACCCGCATGCCCAGATCGCCGCGCAAGCCGCGGAGGCGGCAGCGCGGCAGGGCCGGTTCCTTGAGATGCTTCGGATGATGTTCGCCCACCAGCAGGAACTGGAGGAGGCCGATCTGATCGGATATGCCGAGCAACTCGGTCTGGATCTCGACAGGTTCGCCGAGGATTTCGGATCCGCAGAAGTCCTTGATCGCATTCAGGATGACCGGTTGGATGCCGAGCTGATGGACCTGCACTCCACACCGACGTTCTTCATCAATGGTCGCCGGCATGTCGGGCCCTACGATTCACGGACTTTGATCCGGGCATTGGAAGCCGCCCGCGATCGCCCCGAAGATCAAACCGCTGGCTGACGCGTGAGCGACCTTGTGCTCCGAAAGTACCTCGTACTTCATTGCGACCACCTTGTCAGCGAGATAGTCGACGGCCTTCTGAGCTTCCTCGTGGGTGTCTAGATCCCGACAGGCTGGGGGAAGGCGAGTTCGAAGAGCGATCTCGGCGTCGTTCGCCCGAACCCCGGATTGGATAGTGACACCGGAGCGACCGCCGGAAGGGACGTCGGGTGCGCAGAAGGTGGCCACCGCATGCCACGGCCGCTGGTCCGGATCGAATCGGGCATTCCGATAAAAGGTCGGCGGCATCAGCCGCCGACCCTCGTCCTTGGTTCAGCCTTGCCGTGCCTTGAAACGTGGGTCCCGGCGGTTGATCACAAACACGCGCCGACGACGACGAACCACCTGCGCACCCGGACGGCGCTTCAGCGCGCGAATGGAGTTGCGGACCTTCATCTTTGATCCTCCTTGGGCACTACCTGTGCGAGGTGTACAACGGCGCGGATCGCACGAGTATTCCGGGGAACCGACGGCCGTGGGTGAGGACAGCCAAGCAAAGGTCTTTGCCGCGGGCGCAAGGTGACAACGCGAGACAGTCCTTGCCCGTAAGAACTTTCGGCACGGAGCCACAAGGACGCTGGCACGCCTTGATGCCGCTGACGTGAAGGAGGAGGCGACCATCGACGGTCACCATGACTCGCCACACGATCCCGCCGGGATCGCAGCCGCGCTGTTCGATTTTCGGCTCCGGCCGACACAACAACAGGCAATCGACGCGGCGGTGGCAGGCCATGACGTGGTGGCCGTGCTGCCGACCGGAAGCGGCAAGAGCGCGATCTACCAGGTGGCCGGGCCATCAATCGGCGGCCTGACGCTGGTCATTTCACCTCTGATCGCGCTCCAACGCGACCAGGCCCGAGCACTGGCCGGTCGTCGTCTCCACGACCGGCCGGTCGGCGCCGCGATGCTGAATTCGGCTCAGACCGCGACCGAACGCAATAAGACCGTCGCCCAATTGGGCCGTGGGGAGCTCGACTTCTTGATCCTGGGACCGGAGCAGCTCTCCAATCCCGAGACCCGAGCCGCTGTCCGGGAGGGGCCTCGTCAGGTCGGGCTGTTCGTCGTCGACGAAGCGCATCTGGTCACAGAGTGGGGTCAGGAGTTCCGGCCGGAATACGTGCGTTTGGTCGACGCCGTCGCCGGGTTTGGGAGACCGGTGGTGCTGGCGCTCACGGCAACCGCGTCACCGCCCGTCCAAGCCGACATCATCCGCCGCTTGGGCATGACGGCGCCGACGGTTGTGGTGGCGGACTTCGACCGGCCGAACATCTCGCTTGCGATGCGTCGTACGCGACCGGCACAGCCTGAGCCGCAGGCGATCGAGGATGCATGCGTCGACACCCTGATGGTCGCCGACACGCCCGCATTGGTGTACGCGCTGACGCACGCCCAGTGCGAGTCCATTGCAGCTCGACTGCGGATGGTCTCACTGCGGGCAGCGACTTATCACGGCGGTATGCCTGCCGCCACTCGTGCGCAGACACAGGACGCGTTCTTCTCCGGCAAGCTCGACATCGTGGTGGCCACCAGCGCCTTCGGGATGGGGATCGACAAACCGGACATCCGACTCGTGGTCCACGCCGGCGTACCGGCTAGCCTCGACGACTACTACCAAGAGATCGGCCGGGCCGGACGAGACGGGATGCCGGCACGGGCAGTCCTCATCCACGATCCACGCACCATTCGGATACCGCGGCTTCTGGCGGCCCGCGCTCATCTCGGTGCGGAGAGGCTCCACCGGATCGTCGAGGCGGTCGAGACTATGGACGAGACAAGCCCTGCTACGGAACTGGCGCGGGCTGCGAAGATGCAACAGCACGTGGTCGACCGGGTCGTCAACGAGCTGGTAGAGATGGGCTTTCTCAATGTGACAGGATCCGGCCGCAGCCGGGTCGTCGAGCTCAAACGGCAGCTACCGACACCTCCCTGTCTGGCCGAGCAGCTGCTCAACCTCGACAAGCGACGACAGGCCGTACTGACCAGCCGCATCGCCGCGGCACGCGAATACGCCGAGACAACGCGCTGCCGACGCGCAGAACTGCTGGCGTATTTCGGCGAGGACTACCAATCGCCATGTGGCAACTGCGACAACGACGAGACGCCCGCACCAAGCCACCACGCCACATCGTCGGTCGGCGGAGGAATCGCAGTCCATCATCGACTCTGGGGGGACGGACTACTGCTGAGTCGAGACGACCACGAGCTCTTGATCTACTTCGCCGCCGTCGGTTACAAGCATCTGATCGCGTCCGCCTTGACGTCAGGAATCCTGCAGACGACAGCAGCCGGATAGGCAGCGCCAGTCGGTAAGCGCTGACACTACAGCCACTCCTTCCGTTTGAAGACGATGAACAGGATGAGACACACCACTGCCATCAGTCCGAACGCGTACGGGTAGCCGAGACGCCAGCTGAGCTCGGGCATGTTGTGAAAGTTCATCCCGTAGACCGTTCCGACGAGCGTCGGCGCGAACAAGATCGCAGCCCAGGCGGAGATCCGCTTCACCTGATCATTCTGAGCGATGCTCACCTCGGTCAGCTGGCGGGCCGCTTCGGCCTGCTGTTGGCCGGTGACTGCGGCGTTGACGGCGAGAATGTTCTGCAGAAGTGCTCGATATCCATCCACCTCGTCGGCGACGCGCTGCAGGTGATCCTCGACGTCTCTGAGCCGCCGACGCAATTCCTCAGCGACCTGGTACTTGTCGAATCCGACTCGAAGCGACTGCGTCACCTGGAGAAGCGGTTTGGTCGCCCGCTGGAACAGGACCACTTCCCGGAAGAGGGCGTGGGTCTTCATCGGTACTTCCGCGTCACCGTCGAACATGGCGGACTCGATCTCGTCGATCTCGTTCTGGAGCGCGTCGGCGATCGGAGCATAGTCGTCGACGACCTGATCGAGAATGGCGTACAGGACGGCCTCGGGCCCGAGTGCCAGGAGTTCGGGGTGCCGTTCGAGACGGTCGCGCACTTGACGGAGATCCGGGGATTCGGCGTGCTGGACCGTGACAACGAAGTCTGCGCCGCAGAAGATGTGCACTTCGCCGAATTCGATGCGCATCTCTTCGGCAATGCAGTGCGCCGGACGAAGCACAGTGAACAGCACGTCACCGTAGCGCTCCAACTTGGGCCGCTGGTGGACGACCACGGTGTCCTCAACAGCCAGCGGATGGATCCCGAACTCCCTGGCGACCGATTGGACTTCGTCGGAGTCGGGCCGGTAGAGCTCGATCCAAACCATACCCATCTGTCCCCGAAGCATCCGGTGGGCGGAATCAAGGTCCGGCGGGGACGTCAGTCGGTGCCCGGCCACGTAAATTCCGTTGTGCACAACGGACACGGTCGACTCCAATCCTGGTGACTGCAAGGGGATCGCGGCGAGCCAGCGCCTCGCGGCCCGTTCGACGGGTGCCCGGTCAGCCAGCGGCGACCCCGCTGCGAAGCGACTTCTAGCCAGGTGTTCCGCAGTGTCGCAGCTTCAGCCGACCCCGTTTGCTGGTGCTGGTGGGGAACCAGGTCTTACTGAGCGCCTGGCCGATTCTGGTCGCACAGCTCCATTCGAGCCATGCGACGCCGGTGTGCGCAGAGGACCACCTCGGTTCATCTCGAGTTGGGCCGTCTTGAATCGGGTTCGGCTTCGTTGACCGATGAGTTCGATGTGAAGCAGGGCAGCCCGCTTCACCGGCACGGAACGCCTCGAGTAGTTCGGATGCGACAGACTGGGACAACGCCATCGGTGGGACCAACCTTCAGTGAGTACTTGGCGGTACACACCGGGAATCTCGCCGATGGCGCCCTCAACAGTGACGACTCACCGCACCCCCGAAACCCCACCACTTCAAGGGAATCACGCACCCTCTGCCCTGCCGCCCAAGTAGCTGATCACGGGATGCCGGGGCGGTTGCGTTTCCAGTCGCCTCGGGTGAAATCGGGAAACTCGACCGGCACATTGCCGTTGGCGACCGATTCCTCGCTCAGCGGCCCGGGGGCCGACCACGCGGCGGCGTCGTAGACGTCCATGTCCGGAACGGTTCCCGCGCGCATCGCCTGGACCAATCGCAGCAGGACGAGGTAGTCCATGCCGCCGTGACCGCCGCTGGCCTTCGCCTTGTCGCCCTCCTGTCGCCACAACGGATGCTCGAAGGCGGGCAGATAGGCGCCGATGTCGCGGTATTCCTCTTCCTCGGCGTCGCGCGCGCCCTGACCGCCCTGGATTCCGCCGAGCACCGGATCGTCTTCCAAGAAGATCCGCGGCGGGTAGTCGGTGAAGATGCCGTTGGTTCCGACTACCTGATTGCGACGGTCGTAGGGCCGGGGCCCGATCACCTGGTGCTGCAGCACGATGCTGCGGCCGGCGGCGGTCTGGACGAGCGAGGTGTTGATGTCGGCGCACCGGTAGGCCTCATCACGCCGCGGGTCGCCCGCCGGCACGTTCGCATCCCGCCACTTCTGCAGGCCGACACTGGGAGAACCCATTGAGACCAACCGGGTGAACCGGTCGCCGCGGTTGATGCCGAAATAGGAAGCCACCGGCCCGAGACCGTGGGTCGGATACAGGTTCCGATCATGGTCGATGTGCATCTGCCGCCGCCATGGTTGATCGTTGATCAACATGGCCCGCAGGTCATGGTTGTAGGAGCACTCGGCGTGCAGCAATTCGCCCAGAGCACCGGACCGGACGAGCTGCAGCGCGAACAACTCGGTGCGGCCGTAACAGCAGTTCTCCAACATCACGCAGTGGCGCCGGGTCTGCTCCGAGGTGTCGACCAGTGCCCAGCATTCCTCGATCGTGAGCGCAGCCGGAACCTCCAAGCCGACGTGTTTGCCGGCCCGCATCGCTTGGATCGCGAGCGGGGCATGCGATGGCCACGGCGTGGCGATCAGCACCAGGTCGATGTCGTCACGGGTGAGAAGCCGGTCCACGGCATCGTCGCCGTCGTAGGTCTCAGGCTCCGGCTTGCCCTGGCGCAGGAGCAGCTCGGACACCGCGATAGTCGGCTCGGCCAGTCGATCCGCGACCGCAACCACTCGGGCGCCTGGCACCGGCGCGAGGCTGGAAACCAGTCCGCCCTGTCGCCCTCCGGCGCCGATCAGCCCGATGCGGACTTCCGGATGCGGCTCGAAGGCAAAGTCGGCAACCGACGACTGCCCGCGTGCCCGCGGATGCTCCGGCGGACGGCGCGGGCGTTCAGCACGCTCGGTAACCCTGTCGTACGCATGCAGCGAGGCGTCCGTGTCGGGCCTCAGGTCGGCGGGGTTCGGTTCATATGTCATGGCGACTCTCATGATTCCAGTACCGCTGGGCCGAGGTGGTCGCGCCCGGCAGACCCGACCGAACCAGGCCCACATCGACCCGGCCACCGGCGGATCCGAAGAGATCTCCGAGCTGGCCGACCGGGTCCGCAAGCAGTTCGACATCCGGATCGGTCTGGACGACCTGCCTGGGGGTGCCCAACACTTCAATCAGGAAACCATCCGAAGGAGGAGAGCAATGGTGCGGGCTGCGATCGCAACCGGAGTTGATCAACCGCTGACGATCACCGAACGGGAGGTGCCCGAACCGGGTCCCGGTGAGGTGCTGGTCAGGCTGGTCGCCTGCGGTGTCTGTTACACCGACCTGAATCTGCTCCGTGGACACTACCCGTTCGCCCGCTTCCCGGTGGTGCCGGGACACGAGGTCAGTGGCGTTGTGGAGGTGGTCGGGGAAGGCGTCGACTTCCCCGCTGTCGGCACCCCCGTCGGAGCGCAATTCCTGTACGACTCGTGTGGACACTGCGACTACTGCGTGCGAGGCGAACAGATTCTCTGCCCGGCCAAGCGGATCACCGGCATCGTGACCGACGGAGGTTACGCCGAGTACGGGATCTTCAAAGCCGGGTTCGTCACCCCTCTCCCGGACGGGCTCGACCCCATCGCCGCGGCACCGCTGATGTGTGCCGGCATCACTGCCTACAACGGTTTGCGTCAGGCAGGGATCACGGCGGATTCCCGGGTTGCGGTGATCGGATCCGGCGGCATCGGTGCGCTGGCCATCCAGTACGCGGCGGCGATGGGCAGTCGGGTGGCGGAGATCGGGCGATCGCGTCGCTCGGAGGAGGAGGCGTTGGCGCTCGGCGCCGAGCGCTTCATCGCCAGCAGTGAAGAAGACCCGGCGGCCGCGTTGAAGGACTGGGGCGGCGGGGCGAACATCATCCTGAATGCCGCACCGGCAACTGCCGCGGCAGCAGCCACCGTCGCCGGCCTCGCTCCCGACGGGACCCTCGTGCTGTGTGGTTACGACGGGGAGAATCTGTCGCTGCCGTCGCAGCTGATGGTGCTCAACAGACTGCACACGCTGGCCAACCCGTCCGGTTCGCCACATGACCTGCGCGACACGCTGCGCTTCTCGGCGCTGCACAACATCCTGCCCGAGATCACACCGATCTCGTTGGACGAGGCGCAGGATGCGCTGGACGGGATGGCCGCGGGTACCGTACACGGGCGCCGGGTGATCGTGTTCTGATGCCGGATTGCCTGTCCCCTCACGACATCGCGGTGCCCGGGAGTGCGCATCGCAGCGACGAGCTGGTGGAGCGTGACGCATTCAGCATGGCGCCCGATCATGCATGACCTTCATTGTGCGCGTGACCCGTCCCCGTCGGTGCAAGACTTCCCGATGTTCAACCCAGGAAAGAGATTCGTCTGGTCTTGCCAGGGTGCCTGACGGTGGAATCCGGCGATGATCATGGGGAGACTACGGCGTGAATGCCGATCAAGACCCCCGACTCGACCGTGACTGCTTCAGCAGGCACATCGGCGAGACCCCGGGCAGGATGAGTACCATCCGCGTTGTGGCGCTCCTATCCGCACCAATTCCGAACCGAATCGGCCAAGTCTTCATCCCGGTCCGGGACATGGACAGGGCGATCGCGTGGTACACCCGACTACTCGGCCTGCCCGCCCAGACGCCAACGCACGCAGGCACGATCTACGATCTCCCTGCCGTCGGCGATGTCGGTTTGGCCCTCGATGCCAACCAGCCGGATTTCACCGCCGACGGACCTCCACGGTTCTTCTGGTGGGCCGACGACCTCGAAGCGGTACGAGCACATCTTGAGACTCTGCAGGTTGACGTGGTGGGAGACGTCCAAGACATCGGAAGCGTGTCGTTCGTTCAGTTCCGGGATCCGGACGGGAACCGCCTCATGGTCTGCGCCCGGAACTAGCGGGGGAAACACGGAAGGCTTCGGGGCGGTCGGCAGGGCCAAACGATCAAGGCCCCAAATTCGCACAATTGGGGTGGTCCAGGAATCTCTGTCGGTCACCGATCGAGACTGCCTTGGGCCTCGGCGGCCAGATCCTGCCATTGTGCCCAGGTTTGCAGCCGGTCGGCGTAGACCTGTTGCAACATCGGATAGAAGCCGGTCCCGAACAGCACCCGCAGTGGCGGGTTGTCGGAATCTACGAGCTTCAGCAGTGTCTGCGCGGCGGCGCTCGGGTCACCGGCCGGTTGCGCTCCCAATGCCGAAGCGAGGCGTTGGCGCAGAGCGTCGTAGGCGGCATTGGTTTCGGCCAGGTGCCCGTTGTTGAGCGGGTCCGGGTTCTTGCCCGATCTGGTCGCGAAGCCGCCAGGCTCGATGATCGTCACCTTGATCCCGAAGTCGGCGACCTCCTGCGCCAGGGCATCGTTCAGGCCCTCCAGTGCCCATTTGGACGCGTGGTAACCGCCGCCGAGCGGCATCGAGAACAGCCCTGCGGCAGAAGTCACTTGGACGATGTGACCGCTGCGCTGCTTCCGGAGATGCGGCAGCACGGCCTGGATCACCCACACCGCCCCGAACAGGTTGGTTTCGAGCTGGTCGCGCAGCTGCTCCTCGGACAACTCCTCGACGGCGCCGATCAGCGCATAACCGGCATTGTTCACGATGACGTCGAGTCGCCCGAAGCGCTCCACTGCCCGCTCCACAGCCTCGAAGGCGGAGCGTCGGTCGGTGACGTCCAACTCGACGGGGAGGATGGCATCGCCGTAGGACTCGACCAGATCCTCAAGATCAGCGGTGCGACGGGCGGATGCGGCGACCTGGTCACCGCGCGCCAGTGCCGCCTCGACAAACTTGCGTCCGAGGCCGCGGGACGAACCGGTGACGAACCAGATCTTGCTCATGATTTGTTGATCCCTTCGATGATGGGGCCGCGTCTGACCGCGCGGCATACCACCATCAGATGACGCCGACGTCACCGCTGTGACAACTCCGGTCTGTGACCTACGCCATGGCGAGCGCGGTCGTACGGACTCGCGAGATCACCTGGAGTGAGGATGTCCCGATCCGGCTCCGGCGAGCAGGTCAGCGTTCCCGAAGAAGGCGCCCCAGGACACGAGCGGCGACGTGACGGCTTCCACGGCAATCCCCCTCGTCACGAAGTCGTACCAGCAGGGTCCTCCGGACGTCGGGGCTTGGCAATGGCCGATCGGCCCGACTTTCGTGCCGGGATTGGGAGCCGCTACGCGACCCGGCCGAGGCGCTCTGTATGCCGGCGCACGGAACCTTGACGACGCTGATCATGGGTGGCCCATCGTCCCGGAACCGCTTGACAAAGGTCGGATGAGCGCGCACGCTGACGTTAGCAAAAGCATTTGCACGACTCCGCAACACACACCAGAACCACCGCTCGAAGGAGAGCAATGTCCATGCGGCGCTCACTCAGATTCCGGATCGTTGCCCTCCTCGCCGCGGCCACGGCCACTCTTGCGATCGCCGGGTGCTCACCCTTCGCCGGCAAAGACCGCTCCACCAACGGAAAGGTCAACCTCACCCTCGTCACCCTGGACGGAGGCAGCGACAACAAGGCGCTGGACGACATCATCTCCGGCTTCGAGGCTGCCAATCCCGGCATCAAGGTGACGGCCACCTGGGTGCCCGAGGACACGTACCCGACGAAGCTCAAGACGATGCTGCTCGCCGATCCGCCCGACATCGCGTCGCCGTACGGCTGGGGGCAGACAGTCGGCTTCGAGCCGCTGAACAAGCGCGTTTTCGACAAGTACGGCATCAACATCGACGACTACAGCTCGGTGATGAAGACGACCTGTCAGTGGCAGTCCACCGTGTTCTGCGTCGGGACGACGGTCGGCAGCCAGGTCATTCTGTACAACAAGAAGATCTTCGACGAGAAGAAGCTCCCTTACCCCGACGCCAAGAAGCCGATGACGTTCGACGAGATGGCGGATCTCGCTGCGAAGCTTTCGACGCGCGGAAAGACACCGAAGACGAGCGTCTACGGAGCCGACATGGGGACGCTGCTCGCCTACCTCGATCCGGCTGACGTGCTGGATGACACCGGACGGACGGTCCAGGTGACCAACCCGGAGTTCACCGGCACGGTGAAGACGCTCGCCCGCATGGTCGCCGACGGCTCGGCAGCTCCCGCCGGAGCGGTCGACTCGCTGGGCGGTGGCGATTCCACGGCGCTACTCGTCGATGGTCGAGTCGCCATGCAGATCGGCGACAACTTCGAGATCGACACGCTCGAACACGAGGGCATCAAGTACGGCATCGCCCCGACACCGATCGTGGCCGGGAGCAAACCGTGGATCGTGTCGTGGACGAACGGCTACGGCATCCCGAAGCGAACCAAACACCCCGCGGAGGCGGCGAAGTTCCTCGCCTACATGCTGCAAGGTGGCCAGAAGATCCAGGCGAAGTACGGAATCATGCCGACCAAACTTGATGCCGCGAACAAGTGGGCCAATACGCCGGAGCGCAAGCAGCTGTTCACGGTGAACTCACTGATCCGTCCGAGCGTGTTCAACCCGGATCAGTGGGCCTGGAACGCACCAATCCTGGACGCTGTCACCGCGTCCATGAAGGGTGGCCGGGTCGACTCGCTCCTCGCCGGCGCACAGCCCAAGGCGCAGCAGGGCAACGACACGACCTGGAAGCAGTTCGACCAGGCGCTGGCCGCGGCGGGCTTGAAAAAGTGACGACGACGCCTGCGCAGACAGTTGCCAGGGGTTCAGTTGCGACTCCTGCCACGCAACGTCGAACCGGATCCGGATCGTTACGACGGGCGTTGGTCCCGTGGCTGTATCTGGCACCGTGGCTCATCGGCGCGGCCGTCTTCACCATCGGCCCGGCAGTGCTCGGGCTCGTGATGAGCTTCACGAACTGGAACCTGGGGCTGCCGACTCAATGGGTCGGTCTCGACAACTACAAGGAGATGTTGACCGACGACTATCGGTTCTGGAACTCGATCAGGATCACCGCGTTCTACGTCGTCCTGTCGGTCCCGGTCTATCTCGCGGTCGGCCTTTCTGCGGCACTGCTCCTGAACCAACGCGTCTGGGGAATCCGCGCCTTCAGAACCATCCTGTTCCTGCCGTCGGTGCTGAGCGGCGTCGCGGTCGCCGTCCTCTGGATGCTCCTCCTCAACGGGCAAGGGGGAGTCGTCAACACCGTGTTGCGTAACCTCGGCGTCGCCAATCCACCGCAATGGTTCACCGACCCCCATTGGGCAGTACCTGCCATAGCGATCGTCGGGCTTTGGGGAGTTCTCGGCAACGGGGCGATCATCTACCTCGCCGGCCTGCAGAACATCTCTCCGACCATGTACGAAGCCGCGATGATCGATGGAGCGGGAGCCTGGCGAAGATTCTGGAACATCACCATTCCGTTGCTCACACCCACGATCTTCTTCATGCTGCTCATCTCGATCATCGGAGCGTTCCAGGTCTTCGACACGGCATTCACCATCGACGGCGGACGCAGCGGCGACTCCCTCCGCTTCTATCTGCTCTACCTCTGGCAGGTCGGGTTCCGCGACGGTCAACTGGGATACGCCGCCGCGCTCAGCATGGTCCTCCTCGCCGTCGGAACCATCGTTGTGCTGGTGCTGCTCAAAACACAGAACCGATGGGTCCATTACGAAGACGGGGACAACTAGCCGATGACCGGAACGATCACGCCGATATCCGGGATTCTCGGAACGTCGCGTCGCAAACGCTCAGTACGCGCGAACGCGTCCAAGATCGGGTTTTCGGCCGCAACCTACCTCGGCCTCATCGCACTGAGCGCACTGGTCGTCCTGCCGCTCGGTTGGATGATCACCGTCGCGCTGACACCGGACCACGCCAACGTGTTCACCGACCCGCCGATGTGGTTCCCCACGAAATACTGGCACTGGGAGAACTTCATCCGTGCCCTGGTCGACCCGCGTCGCCCGTTCCTGCTGTACATGGCGAACACGACATTCATCGAGGTCTTCGTCGTACTCGGCTCGCTCATCTCCTGCGCGTTGGTCGCCTATCCGCTTGCCCGAATGAAGTTCAAGGGTCGGGACACCGTCTTCGCGATCATCGTGCTGACGATGCTGATCCCGTGGCAGGCGCTGATGATCCCGCAGTTCGTCGTGTTCAACAAGCTGGGCTGGTACGGGACCTATCTGCCGCTCATCGTGCCGGCGTTCACCGGATCAGCCTTCTTCGTCTTCTTCATCCGGCAGTACATGAGGACGATCCCGAAGGAGCTGGACGAGGCCGCCCGGATCGACGGCGCCGGACACTTCCGCATCTTCTGGTCGATCATCCTGCCGCTCAGCAAGCCGGCTCTGGCAGTGTGCGCGGTCTTCACCTTCCTCGGCACCTGGAACGACCTCCTCGGCCCCGTCATCTATCTGAACCGGCAAGATCAATTCACCGCTGCAGTCGGTCTGGCAGGACTCGTCAGCGTGCAGAACCAGCAGTACAACCTCCTGATGGCGGCAAATCTCATCACGATCATCCCCGTGGTTGTCCTCTACTTCGTTGCGCAGAAATACCTGATCGGAGGCATCGCATCCATGGGCATGAAGGGATGATCAAGAGTGCACGATTCTGGAGAATTGCCTGGACTGCCGTCACCGCAACGCTTGCAGCGGCGGTCCTCATGAGTTGCGATGCCTCCACCCGAGTACTGACTCCGCTGCCTGGGGTGAAGGGCGCTCCCTTCTCCAACGGCGGTGCGTGGGACTACGTCTACATCTCAGCAGACCCCGAGTTCGGCTATCCGGCAACACGATTCTCCGACATCACCGAACAACTCACCTCAGGACAGCTGACCGAACGGGGGATCACCAATGTGATGATCTACGGCCCGTACGCGAGCACCGCCAAATGGCGTGGTCTGCCGCCCACAGGCGACCTGATGGACTTCGATCCCCAGAACGGCTCGCTCTCGGACTGGCGCGAGATGGTCACGGCGGCGAATGACCGAGGCATCACGGTGACTGTCTACCTGGCGCTGCTGTATCTCGACAGCTCCAGCCCGCTGTTCACCAAGGCGCAGGAGGACCGCGCAGCGGGAATCGACTCCTGGCAGAGCCGGCTGCTTCTCTGGGATCCACGTCCACACCCGGAGAGCGATACGCCACCGTCGGAGTGGGAATTCCCGCGCCCGCCGGAGGGGCAATGGGCCTTCAGCCAGATCGCTCACGAGTGGTACGCGACGAGCTGGGGGCTTCCAGCTCTGTACTACGGCAATGCGTCGACCATGGAATTCGCCCATCGGGTGCTGCGGTTCTGGATGGACAACGGCGTGCAGGGATTCGAATTCGACGCACCGCAGACGATGTGGGGGTTCACCGAAGGGGGTCCGGGCGGAATCGGCGAGACCAGGCATTCCGAACTCGTCACGTACCCCCAGAAATACCGCCCGGACCGGCAGATCTATACCGAGGCCGAAGGTCTTGGAACCTACGAGAACGCCGACCTGCTCAATCGCGTCGGCTACACCCACATCATGCTCAATCTCGACACCGACGACGACGATTTCGTGCAGCGCACGATCCGCGGCGAACTGAGCATCGACGATCTCGACCGGCACTATCGGACCTACATCGACGGTCGCCGTGAGCAGGGCAGGGGCGTCTACGCTCCGATGATCTACTTACCCGATGCTTCGGCCGATCTGATGGCGTTGGACGTTGCCGTGCAGGGCGGGTCAGGAGCAATTGTCTCTCTCGATCGCCAGCTGCAGGTTGATCGCTACCGTCCTGAGGTCGTCCAAGGTGTATTCGATGTGACGCGCGCGCTTGCGGCAAGTCCCGCCGAGGCACCGGCGGCGTCCCGGGAGCGTGTTGAAGCATCGCCGCGCGACACGGCGTACGCGATTCGCCGTCGAAGCGCAGACGGCGCCAAGACTGCGGTGAACATCTACAACCTGTCCAGTGCGCAGGCGACGGTAACCGTCGAAACCGGTCTCAGCGAGGGAACCCGTCTTGTTGATCTGCGCGGCGGTGCGGAGATCAGGACAGGAGTTGGCGGAAGGATGACTGTCGAGCTGCCAGGGTACGGCTGGCTCTTCTTCGCGACCTCATGAATCAACACCCCGAACGGCCAACTTCTGAGGAGACAACAGATGCATGATCCGATCGTTTCGATCGACTTCGTCACTGACGAGCTGCACCAACGGCAAGAGGCTGGATATGACGTCGCCGAGGCGGTAGCCGCCCTCGAAGTTGTCGACCCGGGTGACCTGGAGGCGGTGGGGAAGGTGCTCGCACTGCTCGAGACCGCGCCGCGGCTCGCCGGCTGGGACTACGAGGAGCCCTCGGACCTTGACGGCATTCTGGATTCACTGCCGCAAAGCGATGATGTGGGATTCGACAAGACGCTTCTGTCCGACAAGATCCTCGGCGCATGGCTCGGCCGCATCGCCGGCTGCAATCTCGGCAAACCGCTCGAGTTCGGAGAGCACTGGACGAAGGATCACATCAAGCGATATCTCGAACTCGCCGATGCATATCCGCTGCGCGACTACGTACCGGTGCTCGATCCCATGCCGGAGGAGTTCGAGTTGCGCGAGAACTGGGTCGAGACCACTCGGGGCCGGGTCGATGGGTCGGCCCGCGACGACGACATCGACTACCCGATCCTCGGACTGCACCTGCTCGAGCAGCACGGCGCGAACCTCGAGACCCGACACGTCGCGGACGCCTGGCTCAGGCTCTTCCCCTTCCATCAGGTGTACACCGCCGAGCGTGCGGCGTATGCCAATCTCGTCGCCGGCCTGCCACTTCAAGACGTCGCCCGGCACCGCAATCCCTACCGGGAGTGGATCGGTGCGCTGATCCGCGGTGATGCTTTCGGATGGGTCAATCCGGGCCGGCCGAAAGATGCTGTTCGTCTCGCATACCGCGACGCGAGCCTGTCCCACGTGGCGAACGGCATCTACGGCGAGCTCTGGAGTGCCGCACTGGTCTCGTGTGCCTTCGGTGCGAGCAGCGCTGCCGAAGCGGTGGAGGCGAGCCTGGCCTTCGTGCCGCTGCGTTCCCGGTTGCGCGGCGCGCTCGAGGACGTCTGGTCGATGTACCGACGCGGCCTCACCTGGGACGATGCCGTCGCACAGATCCAGAGCACGTACGGTCACTACCACTGGGTGCACACGATCAACAACGCGGCGATCATTGCGGCGGGCCTTCTCTGGGGCGCGGACGACTACGCCGCGACAGTCGGTCTGACCGTCCAGGGCGGGTGGGACACCGACTCGAACGGCGCGACCGCCGGCTCGGTGTGCGGAACGATTCTCGGAGCCGCGGCCTTGCCGCCGCACTTCATCGAGCCGCTCCACGACCGGACACGATCTGCGCTGTTCGGGTTCGACAATTCCCGGATCTCCGACCTCGCCGACCGCACCCTACGGCTGGCGACGGACGGCCTGTCGTAGCCCGGTCTGCAGGTGTGTCGCGCCGCGGCAACCAATCGGACCCGGTTGCGCTGGAGCGCCGTGCGCAGCGACGACTACTCGGCTGGATCGGTCGCGTCCAGCACGACGTGAAGGACATCCTGCGTGGCCGAGTCGAGCAGCGCGAACGCCGCCGGGGCCTCCTCGAGTGCATAGGTGTGGCTGATCAGCTCGGTGACCCTCAGTCGACCCGAACTCGCGAGGGCGATCGCCGTCGAGTCCAGCCGCATCCGGTCCCAGCGGTGCTGCAATGCCGGTGCAACGCCGGAGATCTGTGTGGACACGACTTGGACGCGGTTGTGATGGAACTCCTCGCCGAGACGCAGGCCAATTCCATCGCCCTGCATGAACCCGGCCGCACAGACGCGGGAACTGTACGCGACCGTACGGATGGCCTCATGCAGTGCGCGGTAGTTGCCGGTGACCTCCAGGCAGACATCCGCGCCCCGGCCGTCGGTCAGGTCCCGGACCTGCTCAGCGACCTCGCCGTCGGCAGGATCGAGGGCCAGATCGGCACCGAGTCTCAGTGCCAGGTCGCGCCTCGACGCGACCCCGTCCACCACGATCACCCGCGCGCCGTTCAGCCGGGCAAGCTGGGCCACGAGCTGCCCCGGGACACCGAGACCGAAAACGACCACGGTTTCTCCGACGTGGATGTCGCCATCGAGCGCAACGTTCATGGCGATGCCGCCGATCTGCGAGAACATGCCGATTCGCGGGTCCACGTCGGCAGCCAGGATCCGTGCCCGAGCGTAGGTGTCGGAGACCACGGTTTCGGTGCGATGACCCCAGGTGCCCCACACAAGGTCACCGGGCGCGACGCCCTCCGCTCCGCGGCCGGTCTCGATGACTCGGCCGACCTCCTCATAACCCCACCCGACGATGGGATAGTGCTGTGACGCTTCGCCGAACTCGAACAGCTTGCGCGCGTCGTTCCATCTCTTGTCGAGGTACGGGTTCGTACCCCGGTAGGCCGTCAGCTCGGTGCCCGCCGAGATACCGCTGAACAGCGTGCGAACTCGCACGTCGTTCTTGCCCAGCGTGAGTGAGGGTTCGTCTCGTACCTCAACTGACTTCGGGCCCGTGAAAGTAACCACGCGATTGCTGTGCATCAGCCAGTCCTCCTGGGCGATTCGTTGTGGGCACCGTCGATTCCGACCCAGCGCATTCCGAGGTCAAGTCCGGCACGCTGTGGTTGGTGTCATGCGGACTCGCGGATCACGAGTTCGGCCGGCACGAGCGTGGCGCGGGACGGGCCGTCATATTCACCGCTCATGCGCGAGAGCAGGAGCTGGCCGCTCGCCTCACCGATCCGCTGCGGGTGGCTCCGCACCGTCGTCAGCGATGGGGACACAAGCGCTGCGACGTCGATGTCGTCCCATCCGACGATTGCGACATCCTCAGGCACTCGGAGCCCTCGGCTCTGGACTTCCTCCAACGCTCCCAGCGCGATGAGATCGTTCGCGCAGAACACGGCCCGCGGCGGCGGGGTCGCGTCCAACAGGGTCGCCATTCCCCGGCGCCCCCCGACCTTGGTGAAGTCCTCACTCAGCTCCCGGGCCGAACCGCCGCGTGATGGCCGACGGCCCCGGCCGTCACGGAACCCCGCCATCCGGGACCGGGCAACAGGTGCCGGGCCGGTCCCGTCGATGAATGCGACATCAGACCCGTAGCGCTGGACGAGGTACCGCGTGACCTCCGCTGCCATTGCGCGGTCGCCGGACGACACTGCGTCGACCCGACCATAACCCTCGCCAAGATTGACCACTGCGATCCCTGAATCAGCCAGCTTGGCCAGATCGCTCGGCGGCACCCAGTACCCCATGAACACGAGTCCGTCCAGACGGCGGGACCGTGCCTCCTCGAGGAAGGCCAGCTCTTCCTCCTTGCGGGAATCGGTGTTGCACAGCAGTGTCTGGTACTCCGCAGGCCGGAGCGCGTCCTGCACGCCACGGGCAAAGATCGGGTAGAACGGGTTCGTGATGTCCGGCAGCACGATCATGACTGTGCTCGTGCGGTTGATGCGCAGGCTCTTCGCCACCGCGTTGGCGCGGTAGCCCAACTCATCCGCGACGCTGCGGACAAGTTCCTGGGTCTCGGCGCTGACCGGCCGGTGGCCACTGAAGACATGGGAAACCGTGGTCGGACTGACACCGGCTCGTGCCGCGACGTCCTCGATCGTGATGCGCTCCACGCACACATCCTCACTGGTTCTGATGTTCGCAACGGATCTTCATCGACACACAGCGTTGATCCCCAACCGCCGAGACGTTACGATTACAAATCCTTTTGCTAACCAGCAGACTAGCCGATGACAATCGGGGCGGGTCAATGATCAGTCAGCGCGACGCAACGGCGACGGACGGGAGCTCGCGTTCCCGACGACTGCTTCTGGTCGCCGGCACCCCCTCACACCCGTCCGGTGAGCACGAGTTCGGTGCTGGTGCGTTGCTGCTCGCCGCGGCTCTCGAACACGTTCCGAATCTCGCCGTCCAGGTCGAGGACCACCACGTCGTACGCGACCTCTCACCAGGCGACGCCGACGCGCTGGTCATCTACGCAGACGGGGGGCCGAGCCATCCGCTCCATGACGCCTGGTCGCACGTCGACGGACTCGTGCGCGGCGGCATGGGGATCGGTTTCCTGCACTACGCGATCGAGGCACCCGTCGAGCGCGGAGCCGCGGAGCTTGCGCGCTGGATCGGCGGTGGATACCTGGAAGGCGTGTCGTGTAACCCGATCTGGAGTGCGGGATTCGACTCCTTCCCGGAGCACCCCATCACTCGCGGCGTGGGATCGTTCGCGGTCGAGGACGAGTGGTATTTCAACATCTCGTTCGACCCGCCGGAGGACGCCCGAATTGTGCCGATCCTCGCGACCGTGCCCACGATGGAGACAAGAGCGGGCCCGTACGTGTGGCCGTCCGGACCATACGACCATATAGTCGCGGCGAACGGTCGGGCGGAAACAGTGATGTGGGCGCTCGAAGACGCCGAAGGTCGCCGCGGCTTCGGTTTCACCGGTGGGCACTACCACGCCAACTGGGGCGAACCGAACCTCCGGCGTGTCGTGCTCAATGCACTCCTGTGGGTCACGGGAGTTGAAGTCCCCGAAGAAGGTGTGGCGTCCCAGGTGACTGCTGACGATCTCGCCGCAAACCTCGACGACCCGGTGGTGCAGTAGATCGATGACCCATCCTGTACGGCGCCCGATCGCCGCCAACACCTGGATCTGGACCTCGCCCCTCACCGACGAGAACATCGGCAGCCTGGCACGACGGATCGCCGAACTGGGTTTCGACGCGATCGAGGTTCCACTTGAGAACCCCGGCGACTGGGATCCGGGGCTCACCGCACACCTGTTCGCCGCGCAGGGGCTCACGCCCGTCGTCGTTGCCGCGATGGGACCGAACCGATCGCTCGTCGCACGGGCAGGAGACGTCGAGGCCACTGGAGGCTATCTGCGTACCTGCATCCGGGCCGCCGCGCGGGTCGGGGCAAGCGTGGTCGGAGGACCGATCTACGCGCCAACCGGCTCGGTATGGCGGATGGACGCTGCTGAACGTGCAGAGGTCGGGGCCGAGCTGCGCCGCAACCTTGTGCCGCTGGCTGCCGAGGCCGCCGACGCCGGCGTGACTCTCGCGATCGAGCCGCTCAACCGGTACGAGACCAGCGTGATCAACACAGTCGATCAGGCCCTCGATCTGCTCGGCCCGGTGCTCGGCCCGGGCCTTGGTCTGCTGCTCGACACCTACCATCTCAACATCGAGGAGCGGCAGCCCGTCGATGCGATCCGGCTGGCTGCCGGGGCGATCGCTCACGTGCAGGTCTGCGGAAGCGATCGTGGCCCGGTCGGTCCCGACCACACCGATTGGCCGGGAATACTCACCGCCCTGGACGACGTGGGGTACGAAGGCATCCTCGGTGTGGAAAGCTTCACCAGCGACAACGCGACGATTGCGGTGGCCGCGTCCATCTGGCGACCACTCGCCCCGACCCAGGACGCTCTCGCACGTGATTCGCTCAGATATCTGAGGCGGCTGGCCGATTCCTGAAGACCCACAGCGATGTCGGGACCGCCCACGCAGGTGTCCCGACCTGTAAATCCTCATACCGTCGCTGCTTTTCTCTATCGCCCACGCAGGCAATCGTGGCGGACTATTGTCAGCTCTGCCGGAGGGCTTCACCGGAGTCCCCCGTGTGGCGTTCGGGGGGACGATGAAGTCGTACGCGCGTGTCCTTTTCTTGTTCGTGGTAAGCGCCGCACTGGCGCTGGTCGGGCTGGTTGCCGCACGGCCACAACCCGCCGCGGCTGCCGGCCTGGCACTAGATTCCTCAACGCCCGCAGTCGTCAAGAAGGCGGGCAGGACGCTGGCCACGGCCAGCTTCACACCGCCGGCCGGTTCGGTTCTGGTGATCTCCGCCCAGTCGAACGGGAACAGCGACGTCAAGTCGATCTCCGTCACCGACAACCTGAGCTCGCATCTGACGTACACACAGGTGCAGGCCAGGGGCAACACCACCTTCGACGTCTACGCCAAGCTCTACTGGGCGACGGTCACCACGTCGCGGGCGATGACCGTGACCGCCACGATCGGCGGCAACACCGGCGACTACGGGATGCTCACCGTGCTGGTCTTCACCGGCGCCAACACCTCCGCGCCCATCGGCGCCTCCGGCGGCGGCCGCGGGGCGACCGGTGTGATCAGCGACAGCTATACCTCGACGGCGGCCGGCTCCTGGGGCTGGCTCACCACCGGGGACTGGGCGCAGAGGGGCGTCCCGACGGTGCCGTCCAGCGAGACGGTGCAGGCCTCGTACAACGTGTCCGGTGAGGACAGCTTCGCCGTCATCAAGCAGAACGCCACCACGTCGGCGGCCGGGACGCCGGTCACCATGTCCACCACTGCGCCGACGACCGGTGCGCGAATCACCCACATCTACTTCGAGGTCGTGCCCGCAACCGCCCAGGGACCCGCCGCTCCGACCATCACGTCGCTGGCGGCATCACCCGCGTCCATTCCCTCGGGTAACTCGTCCACGCTCTCGTGGTCCGTCACCGGCAGCCCGGCGCCGACGCTCACCCTCGACAACGGCGTCGGAGACGTGACCGGCCTGACGTCGAAGGCGGTCAGCCCGACCCAGACGACCACGTACAAACTGACCGCCAGCAACAGCGAGGACACGGTGTCGGCCACCACCACCGTGACCGTGACCGCGCCGGACACCACCAAACCGTCCAGACCCACCGGCCTGAGTGCGACCGCAGTGTCCAGCTCGCAGATCAACCTGTCGTGGACCGCTTCGACCGACGACGTGGGCGTCACCGGCTATCGGATCTACCGGGGCGGCAGCCAGGTTGGCACGTCGCCGACCACGAACTACACCGACGCCGGGCTGAACCCGAGCACCGCCTACTCTTACACCGTTGCGGCCTACGATGCCGCCGGGAACGTCTCCGACGAGTCGACCGCCGCCTCGGCCACCACCCAGGCGGCGACATCGAACGGCCCCGAGCCGAACGGCTGGTACGCCGGCGACATCCACGTGCATCGCAGCTGCGGGGGCAGCGCCGAATCGGTGAGCAGCATCAAGCAGAAGATGGACGCCGAGGATCTCCGGTTCATCGCGCTGCTCGCGGACTGCGGCAACGGCGAGGTGCAGAACCCGACCACCGATCTGCCGCTGGTGAACGGCCAGGACGCGTCCATCTCGACGGCTACCCGCACCGTCCACTGGGACACCGAGTGGCACTGGGACGCCACCTACACCCAGTACGCACACCAGGCGCTCGGTGGGCACCTGGTCAACCTCGGGGAGACCAGCGCCCGCCAGATCTGGGACGAGATGCCGTCCACCGTGATCAACCGGGTGCACTCCCAAGGCGGCATCTCCGGTTTCGCCCACATGGAGTACCTGCCCGACGGCATTCCGAACAGCCTCGACTGCTGCACCCCGGTCGAGTATCCGGTCGAGGTGGCTCTCGGGGCAGCAGACTTCGTCTCCGAGGACGTGACCAACACCGGTGACACCGGGATCGAGGCCTATTACAAGCTGCTCAACACCGGCTTCCGGCCGGGCTTCGCCGCGGGCACCGACTACCCCTGTGGGATCAACGTGATCGGGTCACGGCTGACCTACGCCAATCTGGGCAACGGATCCGTCACGTACAAGAACTGGATCACTGCGATCAAGTCCGGCAAGACCGTGATCTCCCGCAACGGCCACAACGAGTTCCTGAACATGACGGTCAACGGCTCCGCCGGGCCGGGTGACGAGGTGAGGCTGGCCAGTGCCGGCAGCGTGCCCGTGACCGTGACCTGGACGGCCAAGAAGAACTACAGCGGGCAGCTCCAGCTGGTGCAGAACGGGGAGGTCATCGCCAGCAAGTCCGCAACGGTCACGGCCGGCTCCCCGGTCACCCTGACCGCGAACGTCGACTTCGCCAAGAGCGGCTGGGTGGCCGCTCGGCGGATGAACTCCAATGGTCAGGATCACCAGGTGCACACCGCCGCGGCGTTCGTCCTCGTCAACGACGCGCCGATCCGGGCCAGCGCCGACGACGCCCAGTTCTACATCGACTGGATGGACAACCTGCTGAGCAAGACCTCGCCCGGCGGGCCGTGGAACAAGTACTTCCCGACCGAGCTCGCCGCGGCCCAGGCCAGGTTCCAGCAGGCGAAGACGGTGTTCCAGCAGCGCAAGGCCGAGGCTTCCGGGCCCGCGGCACCGGTGGTCTCCTCTTTCACGGCGTCGCCGCAGACGATCTTCCAGGGCCAATCGGCAACGCTCTCCTGGGCGATGACCGGTAACCCGGCGCCGACCGTGACGATCAACAACGGGGTCGGTGACGTCTCCGGCCGGTCATCGATCACCGTGTCGCCGACCCAGACCACCACGTACACCCTGACGGCGACGAACAGTCTGGGGACGGTCACCAAGACGGCCACCGTCGCCGTGTCGACGTCCCAGAACGACCCTCAGTCGATCTTCACGACCCAGACGCCGGCGACCTCGACAACCGACGGTGTCGACTACGAGCTGGGGACGCGATTCACCTCCACAACGGCCGGGAAGATCACCGCGATCCGGTTCTACAAGGCGGCCAACGAGAGCGGCACCCACACCGGCCGGATCTGGAGCGCCTCAGGTCAGCAACTGGCCTCGGTGGTGTTCACGGGGGAGTCGGCATCGGGGTGGCAACAACAGACACTCGCCACGCCGCTGGCGATCACAGCCAACACCGAGTATCTGGTCACGGTGAACACCGGCAATCGCTACTACGCGACAACCGACGGCGGACTCGGCTCGCAGATCACCAGTGGGGACCTGAAGACCGTCGTCGGGTCGAACGGCCGGTACGGCCCGGTCGGGTCGTATCCCACATCCTCCTGGCAGAACTCCAACTACTTCCGGGACGTGGTGTTCACCCGGTAACGGGCCGACGCCTCTCCAACGCTCGCTGGGCAAGCCGTCAAGCGTCCTGAACGTGATCTTCGGAAAGCTCACGGTGGTGATCCTCGAAACCGCTCGGTCCGGTCACGGACGCCACCGCACGGCCTCGATGTAGCGCTCGGAACGGGTCGCCGAGTTGGCGTAGTAGACAGCCAAGACCGTGGCGTCGTCCATCGCGATGGCCCTCGGGTACCCCAGATCGCGGGTCGCGATGTCGTCGGTGAGCACAGTGCTTGACCAGCTGTCACCGCCGTCGTCGCTGATGACGGCGCGCAAACCGTACGGCTCGGCCCGACTCCCATAGAGCAGGACCAGTCGATCATCAGTCAGCCGGACCAGGGCCGGTGGGTTGCCGCCATTGCCGGTATCCGGCACCGGACGGCCCACGAGCTGCCAGCGGTAACCACTGTCGGTACTGGCATAGAGATCGATCCAGTTGGCCTGCTCGCCGGCGCAGCGCCGGGCACACAGCACAGTGCCGTCGTTGATCATCACCGAGGACGGCATGATCGCGTAGCCGGCGGGTGTGTCTCCGATCCAGCCTCGCGGTTCGAAGGTGAGGCCGCCGTCCCCGGTCCAGGTGGACAGGATCCGACCCTCGGATCCGTCCGGCCTGCCGGTGGTCAACTGAAACAGCGCCTTGCCGGGACCGAGGGGAACGATGTCGGTCCGGGCGGCGATCGCCACCTGACCGAACGACGGGATCGGATACGGACCATCCCAGGTATGAGCTCGATCGGAACTGACGTAGAACCAGGACTCCGCCCCGGCAACGATCCCGGTCCGACCGACGAGCACGATCGTCTCCGGATCGGTGAAATCGATCGGCCGGGACAGCCGCACGAAGTCCCGGTCGTCCAGGTGTGGACCGATCTGCAGCTCCGGGCCGACGTGTTCGTCGCCGGACAGGGTTTGTGAGCCGCCGGGAATCCTTCCGGTGAACGTCTCGTGGGACCAGGTCTGCCCACCGTCGCGGCTCCGCGCGACCACGGGAATGAACGGCCGGGACCTGTCTCTGGGATGCAATCCGGTATCCGCACCGACCCAGCCGGAGACGAAGATCGACACCGCTTCTTCACCCCAGTGCCAGAGGCCGTAATTCGCCGGCCACCCGGCGAACCGGCCGGGCTTGCGATAGACGATGGTGCGGTTCAGGTGCGTCACCAGCGGTTCCGATAGGCCGACCCGACGGGGATGGAGGTGCTGCTGTCCCCGCCCGGCCACGGGTCGCGGTCGGGGGTCCACGATCGGGCCGGACGGGGCAACAGGGACGAGACCTCAGATCTTCTGGGGGGAAGCGTCTGTGAGGGTCTCCATCCATTCGGGGCGGTTGCCCCGCCGACAGCCTAGCGACAGAGGGGCGATCCCGCGAAACTGCGAACACCACCCCGATGATCACTCCGGAAGCCGATCGGGTATAAATGATCACCGGTGGCTCTGATGGAGTCGCGACGGGGGCAGGCTCGGTTGCTCGGGGGAACAACCAGAGCGCACCGGAACGCGCTCTGTCGGAGCCGTCTCAATCTTCGACAACAGCGGCTCGGTGACAACGACGGTGATCACGGCCGATGATCACGCCCCTTGGATCTCGTCCAGAGCCGTTGTGCGAAACCCGGCCGGCGCCCACCAGCAGACGTTTCGGTGCAGCCCACCGATTGAGCGAGCCGGCACCATTGAGCGAGCCGGGCTGCGTGCCGCACATCCTACATAATGTGAACATGACCGATCTGACCGAGCGACTCCCGTCGACGCTGACCTCCTCGCCGACGGTTGTGGACGGTATCCACCTCGCGTTGCGCAACGCCATCTCGCAGGGGCAGCTTCCGACGGGATATCGCTTGCGCGAGATGGCGCTTGCCGCCCATTTCGGATGTTCGGTCACCCCGGTCCGGGAAGCGATCCGACGCCTGGAGCACGAGGGGCTGGTCAAGATCTATCCCCGGCGTGGAGCGCAGGTCGCCTCACTCAGCACGAACGAAGTCGCCGACCTGTACGAGACGCGGCTGGTTCTGGAGTGCTATGCCGTTCGCAAGGGTGCCGAGCGCAAGCCGGCGAAGGCCGAACTCGCCGAGGCGCGCGAGATGTTGCGGCGACAGAAGGCATCGCTGTCCGATCAGGAGCACACCGCGCCGTTGGATGCCGAGGTCCACCAGGCACTGACCGTTCTGGCGGGCAATCCTGTCATCGCAGAGTTGGCCTCTCACGCGACCCGGCAGATCGAAGCCGTGCAGGCCCGGGTCGGCGCAGTGGTCCCGGGCGGCCGCAACGCAGCACACAAGGCACACCAAGAGATCCTCAAGGCGATCGCCGCGGGCGATGCCGACACAGCGGAGTCACTGATGCGAAAGCACCTGGAGTGGACCCGGGACGCCGTGCTGGCGCAGATGGACGAAGTGCAGTCGCGCTGATCAGAGGCCGGCCGGCCCGGGAGAGCGGCCCGCCGGTGGCTATCGGGTGCGGTGGAAGCGCACGATGAAATCAGCCACGTCCGCAGTGATCATCTTCAAGGCGATCCTGCCGAGATCCGACGACGCGCGGTGCGAGTCATCGGTCCTGCCGTCGCTGCGCTGCCATATGCCCGGAATTCGAACGGTCGAGGTGAATGCCGCCTGTTCAGCGAGAGGCTGCAGCCCCACTTCTGCGGGTGGAACGCGATCCGTGCGCACCAGTTCGGGACGCAACGCCAGAAGGCACGACGTCTCGAACGACCCCGCATGCCCCGGCGCCGGTGCTCCGTCGAGATCCAGTTTCGCCAAGGAGTCCGCGGCACACTCCCAGTAGGACGCTGCTCCGATGTGAGCGTCCAGACGGTACTCGTAGGAGAGTCGGTCGGCAGCCATCGACGCGGCGCTGACGTTTCCGCCGTGGCCGTTGAGGAACAGGATGCGCTGGAAACCGTCGTTGACCAGACTCGTGCCGATCTCGGTCAGCAGCTCCAGATAGACCTTCGAGGAGAAGGAGATCGTCCCACCGAACGGAAGATGATGTTGCGCGAGGCCGAAGGGCAGAGTGGGTGTCACCAGGACAGGCACCGTTTCGGCGCAGAGCTCGGCAGCAGAGCGAGCCACCTGGGTGATGATCTCGGTATCGGTGCAGACCGGCAGATGCGGTCCGTGCTGCTCGATCGACCCGATCGGAACCACTGCCGTGGCATCGGGCGCCCGGAGTGCGAGCTCCTCGCGGGTGAGTTCGTCGAACCGGGTAGTTCGCGCAGCAACCATTTCAACCTCCATGATCGACCCCGCCCTCGACCAGCCGGACGATCAGCGCAGGATGAGCAGGTGCTCGCAGAACACTCCTGAGCCGTACTCGGGATCATACATTATGTATGACGGCTCGCCGGCTGAAGACGCTCAGACTCCGGACTCGAGCGGATCCGGCAGTTCCAGGTGGACGCCGGTGTCGGCGACCTCGCCGGCCGGCTGGTAGGAGATGTCCAGCTCGGGTGTGTCGCGTTCAACGCCGCCGTCATGTCGGGAGCGGAGGCAGGCGTCGAGGATTCCGCCGGTGAGCAGGGTTCGTTCGACGGGATAGGGGGACCGGCCGGAGCTGATCAGCGACTCGATCTGCCGGGTCAGGAAGATGAAGTGGCCGTGTTCCGGCCCACTCTGCAGCCACGTCCTGCAGGTGAGCTCATCCTGGGGTCCACGGGCGGAGGCGGCGAAGCCGGTCAAGGAGCCCGTGCAGTTGACTGCGGCCGCCCGCAACCCGTCCGCGTAGGTCACGAGGAACACATCCTGGGGTTCGGCAAGGGCGCGGCGTCGTTGATCATCATCAAGATCGAACATCGCCAGTGCCTTCTGCAGGAGCTCATGGTCGACGCTGCCGTCGGCGACCGCTGCAGCCGCGTCGGCTCCGGACAGTCCTCGGACCCTGACCACGCCGGACTCACCGCCCGCCCGGCGCTCGGCGTGTGCCTGCATGCCTTCGAGGTTGTGGAATCCGTACGCTTCAAGAGGGCCGTGACCGACGGCCACGATGTCCGACATCGGCGCCCCGAGACGCCACTGAGCACCGGTCGGTACCCGCCAGGCCAACGGGATACTGGATCCGGCGAGCAGCGGAATGTCCAGTCGCTGCGCGGTTTCGTACATGGCCCGCGCATCCTGATAGGACCAGGCCAGGTGCTTGTCGTTGAAGATCGGAACGAACCGGCCGGCGCTGATCATGGTCGACACCGCGGCGTCGAACAGACGCCGGCGTGGATACAGCTTCTCGCCCAGGACGTTGTCCTCGTAGTCACCGTGCTCACCGATGATCACGACTCCGTCGACCTGGACTCCGCCGCGACCCAGCCCGATCGCCTCGGCGACGGTGGGAAACATCGGGACTCCCGCGTTCCGGGCGATCTCGACGCCGATGTCCGGGCGATCGCGCACGGCACCGTCCCGGCACCCGGAGTCACCGAGTTGCTCCAGATACATCGAGACGACCTCGACCCGGGGTTCCTGCAGCGTGCCCCGCCACGGATATCCCTGAATCAGCCGCGTGCCGATGACGTCGGCATGGGACGCGTCGAAATACGTCGTGATGATCAACGCGATCTTGGGTCGCTCCATCGCGAACTCCGTCTTCTTGGGCCAGGTGTGCGTTGCGGCCTAGCTGCACAAGGCACGTCCGATTGTCGGGCAGACCTGCCGGCCAGCAGCGAGCACCCCGCAAATGTCAGACATCAGAAGGGGTTGAGAAGAGGCTAGCGCAGCTTCGCCATTTTATGCATACTGTATCTAACCGCATTGGGTCGATGACGTCCAAGGAGCGGACAGCAGTGGCCGATGAGCATCAGCCGAAGGCCGAGTTGGGTTGCACCGAAGCATGCCGGGTTGCGCGAGCCCAAGATCACGATCGCCACCGACGTCAGCGCCTGCGCGACGGGAACACCGAAGATCACGCACGGTCCGCGTCTGGTCTGATCAGCCAGTCACGGAGCTGTCCATCGAAGCTTTATCAGTAGACGTTGTTCGGAGGGCGCGACTGCAGACCGCCGCTCGGACTTCGAATCCCCCACAATCCCAAGGAGTGCACGCGATGAGCACCGCGACCGTCCACGACCCGCAAGACTCGACGACCTGGCACGACCACATCAAGACCTACGGCTACGTCATCATCCACGACGCGGTTCCGCAGGAGAATCTCGATGCCGTCCTGAATGATCTGTGGGCGCATACCGGAGCAAGTCCTGACGACCGCGACTCCTGGTACCAGCCGGACATCATCCGCCCGGGCGGCATGGTGGAGATGTACCACTACCAGTCGATGTGGAACAACCGGCAGAACGAACGGCTGTACGAGATCTTCCGGGCGATCCACGGGACCGACCGGCTGTCGGTATCGATCGACAGGGTCGGGTTCAAGCCGCCTGTTGACCCGGCACATCCCGAGTACAACCACAAGGGGATGATCCACTGGGACGCGGACATGGAGTCGTTCCCGGACATCCCGTTCCACGTCCAGGGAGTGCTTGCGCTCACCGATACCGAGCCCGACATGGGTGGGTTCCAGTGCATCCCCGAGACCTACCAGGACCTGGAGAACTTCCTCAAGACCCAGACGCCGGAGCAGATCGCTTCGAGGAACCCTGATTACACCGGTTACAGCATCACCCATCCACGCCTGGCTGCCGGCGACCTGATCGTGTGGACCAACATGTTGCTGCACGGCAACGGCCACAACACGTCGGGGAAGCCGCGTTTCGCCCAATACATCAGCATGAACCCGGCGACCGATGATCCGGACGTCAGACGGCAGCGGGTGGACATCTGGCAGCGCAACACCCATCCGGCGGGCAAGGCCTTCCCGGGCGATCCTCGCGGTATCGAAGAAGCACGTCCGGAACCCGCGCGCTTGACCGAACTCGGTCGCAAGTTGCTCGGCGTCGATCCGTGGGAGTAGGTCCGTCGGCGATCCAGCGAAGGGAGGATCCCTCGCATGACGAGTGTCGTACGCTCCGAATCAACGCCGATCGGCCCTGAGTCGCCGACTGTCTCGGTGGAGCTTTCGAGGCCACGACGAAGATCGCTCTGGTCCCGGGTCTGGTACGAGCGCGGAATGTACTTGTTCATCATTCCGGGATTTCTCTTCTTCGTCGTCTTCCGCTACATCCCGCTGCTGGGGAATGTCGTCGCATTCCAGGACTACTCGCCGTTTCTCGGTGTGCTGCACAGTCAGTGGATCGGGCTCCAGAACTTCCTCAACCTGGTGACGAATCCCGATGTCGTCACGGCCGTCGAGAACACGCTGATCATCAATGGCCTTCAGATCATCTTCTTCTTCCCCGCACCGATCGCCCTGGCTCTGCTCCTCAACAGCATCCTGAGCCAAACGGTCAAACGGGTCATCCAGACGGTCGTTTACCTCCCCTACTTCATCGGCTGGGTCGTACTCGTCAGTGTGTGGCAGTCGGTGCTGGGTGGCGACGGTCTGCTCAACCAGGCGCTGACCAGCCACGGCATGAGTCCCATCAACCTGATGAGCAACCCGGACCTGTTCAAGCCGATGATGGTGTTGCAGTACATCTGGAAGTACGTCGGCTGGGGCACCATCATCTTCCTGGCCGCCATCTCCAAAGTGGACCCGGCGCTCTATGAGTCTGCCGCGATGGACGGCGCGGGTTCGCTGCGGCGGATGTGGCACATCACGTTGCCCGGAATCCGCGGGATCACCATCCTGCTTCTCATTCTCAACCTCGGCAACATCCTCACCACCGGTTTCGAGCAGATACTGCTGCAGGAACCTGCTGTCGGCGCCGATGCCGGACAGGTACTTGACACCTTCGTCTACTTTGAAGGGATCGTCGGAGGACAGTGGGGGCTCGCGGCCGCAGTCGGCCTGGTGAAGGGGGTGGTGGGATCGATCCTGGTCATCAGTGCGAACAAGATCGCCCACATGATGGGTGAGGCGGGTGTCTTCTGATGCCAACCAGATCAACCACTTCCCGTCCGCTCTGGATGGAGCGGCCGACGATCCCGGTCAGCGTCACAAAGGCCATCACGCTGTTCGTGGTGGCAGCCGTGATGCTCTTCCCGTTCCTTTACGTGCTGGCGGTCAGTGTGTCGTCCCAGGGCGACCTGAACGGCTCGACCGTGTCGCTCATTCCCAAGCACCCCACGCTGGAGGCGTACCGGCAGATCCTCCGCAACGGAGCGGTCATCCGCTCCATCGAGGTCAGTATCGGCATCACAGTCGTTGGAACCCTGGTCAGCATGATCATGACGACGACCTTGGCGTACGGCCTGACCCGCACCCGGGATGTGCCCGGGAGCAGGCTCGTCCTGCTGCTCGCCCTGGGCACGCTGCTGTTCAGTGCCGGGATCATTCCCAACTATCTGCTGGTGCGCTATCTCGGGCTCCTGAACAGCTATGCATCGCTGATCGTTCCGGGCATGATCAGTGCGTTCAACCTGGTCGTTGTCCGGCAGTTCTTCATGAACATTCCCGAAGAGATGTTGGACTCCGTCCGAGTCGACGGCGCCGGCACCATACGGATCTTCTGGTACATGGTCCTGCCCCTGTCCAAGGCGGTGCTCGCCGTGATAGCGCTCTTCTACGGCGTCGGGCTGTGGTCGGACTTCTTCAACGCCCTGCTGTACCTGAACGACCCGGGCAAGTGGCCGGTCCAACTGGTGCTGCGGCTCTTTGTGCTACAGGGTCAAAGCCTCGGTTCCGCCGACCCGACGCAGCAGTCGGGCCAACCCCTGCCGCCGCCACAGACGGTCCAGATGGCGGTGGTCATCATCGCCACCCTGCCGATCATCATCGTCTACCCCTTCTTGCAGAAGTACTTCACCCAAGGCGTCCTGTCCGGAGCGATCAAGGGCTGAACCCCTCTCCCAGAAACCATCACGCAACTGAAGGACTCGCCATGACTGCCGAACCCCCACTGCAGACCCGCATCGACCCTGACCGGCCCGTCGTTGATCGGCGACTGCTGCTATCGGGCATCGCCGGCGCTGCGCTGGCTGCCGCTGCCGGGTGCAGCAGTAGCGGCAAGAGCAGCACGACCGCTGCCTGCACGTCAGCCCTCAAGTTTCCGAGCCCCAAACCGCCGGCATCCACGGCGATCATCCCCAAAGTGGCGGGCACGCCGATCGGCTGGCACGACTACCCGAAGCCCTATGTCACCGTCCCCGAGCCTCCGGGCAAGGGCGGGAACGTGTCGACCTACCAGATCCTGTGGGGCGCCCCGCCGCCCGGCGTCGGCAAGAACCCCTGGTGGCAAGGCCTCAACAAGCGGCTCGGGGTAACCGTCCAACCGACGCTGGCCGCGGCCCAGGACTACGGTGCCAAGCTGCTGACCCTGGCGGCCAGCGGATCGTTCCCGGACATCACCTATGTCAACTTCACAGTGTCGGGTGCGGCCGGCTTCCAGCGCACGGTGTCCGAGGGCGCGTTCCACGACCTGACGCAGTATCTGAGCGGCGATGGCCTGAAGGAATTTCCCAATCTCCAACGCATTCCGGAGCTGACCTGGGTCGGAAGCTCCTTCCAAGGGAAGCTCTTCGGAGTGCCGTACCCCATCCAACCCGTCAACGGTCTGTTGGCCCTGTATCGCAAGGACTGGGCCAAGAAGCTCGGCGTCGACAACCCGAAGTCGCCGGACGAGGTTCTGGAGATGTTCACCGCCTTCCACAAGGGAAACCCGAACGGTGACGGCAAACCGATGTACGGGATGGCCGAGATGGTGACAGGCTTGTGGAACGGCATGTATCACTGTCCGAACAACTGGCGTCTGAACAAGGACGGCACGCTGTCCAAGGATTGGGAGTCCGACGAGTACCGGGATGTGCTGCAGTTCACCCAGAAGTTGTGGAAGAGCGGGACGATCCACCCGGACACCCTCACGATGTCCTCGACCCAATGGTTGGAGCAGTACGAGTCGGGCAAGACCGGCCTGGTCCTGGGCGGTGGCCCAGGATACTTCTCATCGGCGCCGAACTCGGTGATGGCACTGACGACGCAGCATGATCCGAAGGCCGATTCCCAGCCCTGGCTGCCGCCCGGCTATGACGGTGGCAGCCCGAGGATGGCCCTCGGGTCCGCGTCGTACGGGTTCGGGGCGATCCCCAGTTCGATCAAGGATGAGAAGCGGATCCTGGAACTGCTGCATCTGATGGAGTACTGGGCAGCACCGTACGGCAGTGCGGAGTACACCTACGTCTACTACGGCATCGAAGGCACGATGTTCCACTACGACGACGACGGCTCGCCCAAATCGGTCACCGGAGCGCCGAGCACGTGGGCCGACGGGATCAACTACCTGTGCGGGCAGACCGAGATCAACTACTTCTACCCGGGCCAACCGGGCCAGGTGGAACGCATCCAACACTTCCAGGACGATCTGATCTCCAACGCGATCAAGGACCCGACGATGGGCCTGTATTCGCCCACCTGGGCGCAGAAGTCGGGAACGCTGACGCAGATCCAGACGGACGCCTTCAACAGCATCGCCGTCGGGCGTAAGCCGATGTCCTATCTCGACGAGGCGATCACGAAGTGGAAGAGCCAGGGCGGGGACACGGCACGCAAGGAGTTCCAGGATGCCCTGCAGGGATGTAGATAACAACTATTCGGAAGGAGTGCGTTGAGTAGCGTGCACCGTCGCGTGTGGGTCCTCTTCCAGGACGCGGCATCGTTCGAAATGCAGGCCGTGTTCCGGACGGAGCGAGAAGCGCTGGACGCTGCCGGCGGGCAGCCGGAGCGGGTTGCACAGCAGGTGCTTGACGTCGACAAGAGTGCCGACGGCGAATCGAGTTCCGGAGAGGTGTGGGTCATTGCGACGAGAACCGGCAACGGCCGGTATCACCCGATCCATCTGTGCGCCAACCAGGCGAGCGCGGCCCGCCTCTGTGATCACGGTCGGCAGATCTACGGTCCGGTGCGCTATGCCGAGCTGATCGATGACGCGCTGCATCGGTACCTGGGCGCTGAGCAGACAGCTCGGTGTTGATCAAGGAGGAGTCAGCAATCGATGACACGAACCAGGGACCCGGAGCATTACCAGGTCGTGGTGCCCCACCCCGACGACTTCGATGACTTCTGGACCGACGTATTGGACCAACTCGCCCGGTTTCCGATCAACGCCGAATTCGTTCGTGACGACCTGCGCAGCACCGATCGGGTCGATGTCTACGACGTCCAGTACACGAGTTTGGACGGAGTCCGGCTTTCGGCCTGGTACGCGCGTCCACGCCAGGAATGGGTGGCCCCGCCGTATCCCGGCCTGCTGATCGTTCCCGGCTACATCTCCGACCCGGTGATACCCAAGAACTGGGCGGAACTGGGCTACGCGGCGCTCGCGGTCGCACCCAGGGGCAAGGTCCGCTCCCGTTCGCAGGTCGACGCCAACTATCCGGGGCTCTTGGTGGAGAACAGCGTCGACCGGTTCACCTACGGATACCGCGCCTTCTATGCCGACGCCTGCCGGGCGGTCGACGTCGTCGCGCAACGACCGGAAGTGGACAAGAATCGGATCGGCGTCCACGGATCGAGTCAGGGCGGAGCGCTGACGATCGTGATGGCGGCCCTGCGCAACGATCTGATCACCTGCGGTGCAGCCGGAGCGCCGTACCTGTGCGGGTTTCTCGATGCTGCCCGGCTGACGACGTCCTACCCGTACCACGAGATCACCGAACGGCTGCGCGCTCACCCCGAAGAACGCGAAGCGATCGAGGAGACACTGCCGTATTTCGACGGTCTGAACTTCGCGCCGTTGATCACAGCGCCGATGCTGCTCTACATCGGACTGGAGGACGACGTCTGCCCGCCGGAGACCGGCTTCGCGGTCTATTCCGCGCTGCAATGTTCCAAAGAGCTGATCGCGACCCCACGCTGTGCTCATGACGCCGGGGCGCATTGGGTCACCGCGAAGGTGCAGGCGTTCCTCGCCGAGCAACTGAAGCCCAGTCCGGTGGTCGCCGTGGAGCCGGTCGCATGACCGGGAAAGCCACCCAGCCCGAAGAGTTCGACGCCTACTGGCAGGCCGTCGACGAAGAATTGGCGGCCATTCCGCCCAGACCGACGTTCGAAGTCGATCATGAACGGTCCTGTGACGAGTACACCGTGTATCGGGTGCGGCTGACCGGCATCGGCCCGTACCGGCTCTTCGCCTATTACAGCGTCCCGACCGGGGACGGCCCGTTCCCGGCCGTGTACGAGGTGCCACGCTACGGCAGCGTCAACCACGTCCCGGATCATCTGGATCGGCTGCGCTATGCGGTTCTCGTCGTGATGCACCGCGGCCAGCGGCTGGCCGACTCGCCCTTCGTGGCGCCGTACCCTGGACTTCTCACCCTGGGCATCGAGGATCCGGCCACCTACATCTACCGGGCGATCGTCGCCGACTGCCTGCGCGGGGCGGAGTTCCTGCTCAACCGTCCGGAGGTGGATCCGCACAGGGTGGCGGTGACCGGGGACGATCTGGCGCTGATCACCGCCTCCCGACGCCCAGAATTCTCTCTGATCCGCTATGCGGTGCCGATGCTCTATCGGCCGCTCGAGGCCCGACAGCTCTCCGGCGACTATCCCATCGAGGAACTGAACGACCTTCTGCGCCTGCATCCGGAGCTGGAGCCATCGGTCGGACGAACATTGGCACTGGTCGATCCGCTGTTCCATGCGCCGAGGATCACCGCCCGGACGATCATCAGCGTGGGTGCTTCAGGCACGAGCAGCGGCGCCGTTTTCCTGGACCCCTTGTTTCGGGCGCTCGGGGGGCCGGTCAGCACCTACGACCTGACCTTCGCCGGCGGCACCGACCATGATCGTCTGGACGCCATGGTCGCCGAACAACTCGGCGTCCCGGTGATGAGCCGGTTTGCGCGGATGATCGGATGACCACGCTCGATCTGGGATCGGGCTACCGGAGTCTCGGGGTTCGCGGCGTGATCAACGCCTCCGCCACCTTGACCCGGCTGGGCGGTTCAGTGATGCCCGCTCCCGTGGTGCAGGCCATGGCGGACGCCGCCGGCAGCTTCGTCGATCTTGACGAGCTGCATCGCAAGGTCGGCGAGCGGCTTGCGCACCTGACCGGCAACGAGGCGGCCTTCGTTTCCAACGGAGCAACGGCAGGCATCGCGGTCACCATCGCCACCTGCCTGGTGGGAACGGATCCGCGGCGACGGGCCATGCTGCCGGACACCTCGGCCCTGCCCCGCAATGAGGTGATCATCCAACGCGGCCAGCGCAACGCCTACGACTTCGCCGTCCGTCAGACCGGCGCCCGGGTGGTGGAGATCGAGCCGACCGCGGATTCCTTGGAGTCGGCACTCGGCGAGCGGACGGCGGCAGTGCTCCACTTCGCCGGCGTGCTCGCGGTCGGCTCCCTCGGGCTGGAGGCCGTCGTGATGGCGGCTCATCGGCGGGGTGTTCCGGTCATTGTGGACGCTGCCGCACAGATCCCGCCGATCTCCACGCTGTGGCGATTCACCGCGGAGTACGGGGCGGATGCAGTCATCCTCAGCGGGGGCAAGGGGTTGCGCGGACCGCAGGCCAGCGGGCTGATCCTCGGACGTCGGGACCTCATCGACGGCTGCCGGTCCAACGGCAGTCCCAATCACGGCATCGGACGGCCGATGAAGGTCGGCAAGGAGGAGTTGATGGGTCTCCTCGCCGCCGTGGAATGGGCACTGGGCCAGGACGAACCGGAAGTCATCGCCGGATATGAGGCGACGGTCGCCCGCTGGCTGACCGGGCTTGCGGGTCTCCCCGGTGTCCGCGCCGAGCGAGTCTTTCCCAGCGAGGCGGGTCAGCCGCACGGCCGGGCTGTGGTGCACCTCGGCCCAGGTGCGAGGCTCGGCCGGGACGAGCTCGCGGCCGCGCTGTGGGACCGCGATCCCCGGATCGCGGTGGGCATCACAGGCGATGACGCCGTGGCCCTCAATCCGCAGACTCTCCAGCCCGGGGAGGACGCGTTGGTGTTGCAGGCCGTGCTCGATGCCCTCCGGACCGACAGAGGGAGAACTTGATCACCTCGTCGAGGCACTCGGTTTCGTCAACAGCGCCGACGATTTCCACGAGCAGCCGGCGGTGACTGGTTCAGCGATCTGATGATCGAGGTGTTCGGCGCCGTACCGGCCTGGCCCGAGCACCCAGCGACCATCAGCAGTGCGCAGCCTCTCGGTGGCCGATGCGGCTACGGGACGATGATCATTCGGGCGATGCGGTCGCCGATGATCCCGAACCTGATGTCGCTCGTGCCGTTGAAGCCTCCGCCCGACACTCGGAGGGTGACGATCCAGTCGTCTCCGTCACGACGCACACCTTCCGCGTCGAAGTGGGCGTGCTTCCCGATGTTGTCGGTGGCGTCCCATGACCGCACACCGTCGCGGCCGTGATATTTCCGTCCCCAATCCTCGAGATAGGCATCATCGGCGAAGGCTTCAACGAACGCGGCAGAGTCTCCGGCGTTCGTGGCCTCGATCATTCGCACGACTGCGGCCGGGACATCGATCATGGACCAATTCTGGCGGACCGGGGCACGTTCGGGTAGCACCTCATCGCGGGTCTTGGATTGCGTGGGTGCGTCGGTGTTATCCGTGCCCGGCCATCTGTGCGGCGCGCTCGTCGGCGTGGAACTCCCAGGGAGGGGTTGGCATCACGTCGCCGGTCTCGAGCAGCGTCTTGAGGTTGGCGAGGACGGTCGGCCATCCCTGTCCGATCGCTTCCCGGTCCGTGACGGAGCGGAGCCGAGACTGGGTCAGGGTGAGTTTCACGATGTCGCGGTGCGACTCGATCGCAAATGTCACCAGGCTCTGCTGGGCGGCCGGATCGTCAGCGCGGGTGGGATCGTCGAAGCCGAAAGAGAGCCGATGCGGAGGATCAACTTCGACGACGGTCCCCGCGGCATCGGCGATACCCGATCCGTCGACCCGGATGTGTTCGACTCGGCCGCCGACGGTCCAGTCGGAAACCTGAGCATGTCCCCAGAACTTCGCAGTGATGTCCGGGTCAGTCAGGGCGTTCCACACCTGCTCGGCCGAGGCGTGGATGTAGGTCGTGTACACGTAGTCCGGAACTGTGCCTGACCGGGTCGATGGTTGTGACTCGGGTGATTCGGTCATCGCGTGCTCCTCCGCTCGGTTCTTGACCCGCTCGAGAACCGCAAGCCGCGGTTCCTCGAACTTCCGGATCCATCGGGTCTGGATCTGGTGGATCGGTACTGGGTTCAGGTAGTGGAGCTTGCGTCGGCCATCTCGCACAGAGGTGACCAGATTCGCGGCCTCCAGGAGTTGAAGGTGCTGGCTGACTGATTGGCGCCGCATGTCGAGGACCTCGCACAGTTCGCCCAGGGTGAGCCCGGTGTGCTCGCGCAGCGTGTCCAGCAGCCGACGGCGACCAGGGTCTGCCAGGGCCCGGAACACCTTGTCTGCATCCACCCCACCATCATGCAGGCAGTTACCTGCCTATTGCAAGACCTGCCCGATAAGCGTTGTCCGCCTTCGTCGGCGGTCCCTCGATCGATACCTCGGGAGCCGCCGCCGGTGCCAGCCGCAGAAGCGGGCTCAGGTCTGCCCTTCCGGCCCTTCCGGACCGCCGCACTGCTGGGTCAAGATCATTGTGCGGGAGGAGTCCCGCAGCCGCCGGCCGGCGCAGATGCCTCGACGGTGTGGTCGCGAGAGGCGGGGGACCATGTCAATCCTCACCGACGTCCTGGATTCACTCGGACTGCTGTACGTCCCGGAGGAGGCGAAGAACGTACTCTTCTGGCCGCCGCCGACGCCCGCACCGGTAGCGAGCTGGCACCCACGACTGGTCGAGGGCGTACTCGCCCACCCCACCGGTGACCTGACCCGGGACAACGCACTGCGCCCACGCGTCAGCGCCATCCTGGGGCCGGGTGCGACTCTGGCCGGTGTGGCAACGTTGCTCGCCGACCTGCTCGACGACATCACCGATCGGACGACAACGGCGCCCATTCCTTCGGCACACGACGTGCTGGAAGCCTTGCTCACCTACAGTGCGACGCACCTGACCAACACTCCGACAGACCGGTTACGGGTCGGCTTCCGGATGCCGCTGCCGGTCGAGATCGACGAGGCCGGCGGAACCTGGGTCACCAACCTGGAGACGATCCAGGGATGGCGTCCGCTGGCGTCCGATCTCCTGAAGGCCGCCCGGGACGTCGCCGTCGCCCGCCTCTCGATCGATGATCCGGACGACGTAGAGACTCAGGTCGCCGCGGATCTGGCCGGCGTCCCGGACCTGACCACCCTCGGACCGGCGCTGGCGGCCCGCGTGCTCCGCAACCCGTACGAGCCGGTCTTCTATCTCTACGAACTGTTCCGCCAGGTGCACGCCGACCGCACCGACGAAGAACCCGGTCTGGCAATCGCGATCCTGGCGGTGCTGGTCCAGCACCAGACGAACCTGCTGGCCACGACGACCGGGGGAGCTGCCGTCCTTCGCCGGCTCTGGTCGGCGTTGTCCACACCGGCAGCGGCCGCGCTGCCCGCCGCCCGACAGGCTGATCTGCTGCGCAGCCGTCGACTGGTCGCCACGGCGCTCGGCCTGGCGGCCGGAACAGGGCCGGACACCTGGCAGGGGCCGCTCGAGGTCGGACCGACCGTGATCCCGCGGGAGTTCACCTTGCCCGCATCCGCCTCACCTCGGCGTCGGGCCCCCGCGCTGGAGGTTGCCGCGGTCGCGGCGCACGAGAGTCCGGACGGTCAGCAGGCGATGGTCCTCGGCCGGCAGCTCAGCGGCGGCAGTATCGACAGGTACGGCGTGTTCGTCGGCCCGTCGTACGGCGGACGGCTCGATCCGGTGGACTTCATCGACAACCACACCGACACCATCGGTTCCGAACCGACGCAGGCAGTGATGGACGACCGACTCAAGGTCGTCAAGGCCATCACCCACAACGAAGGTTGGCTCGACGGCGCCCGGTTACGGGACAAAGGCATGGTCTCCACCGGCATTCAGCAGTGGACGGTGCACGGCGACGACGAAGCCACGGTGCTCTGGGAGCATTTCCGCGGTCTCGATCCTGATGACTTCGATCTCTTCCTCGGCCTCTACGGGATGCGGACGCGGATCTGGGGAGCCAACGACAATGCCGCCAGCCCGACACCGACGCCGCCGGATCTCCAGTCGGCCAATCCGTGGGCCGATCCGAACGTCCTCGCCTTTCCCCAGTCGCTCCCCGCGGATCCGGACCGACACTTTCCCCGGTTCGTCACGCTGTTGCGGATCGACGCCGGTCAGCCGCCGGTCCGGATGCCGACCTCGGCCGGGAGCGTGCCCGCCGGTCCACGGCTGCCGTACTTCGAGGGACGGGGCGCCGGCGGCATCTACACCTTCACCGAGACCTGGTCGGCCAGAGTACGGCTGGCGGCACTGTGCTCGGTGGCATACTGCGTCGCGGAAGCCCAAACCGCGGCGAAGCGGTTCGATCGGATCCTCCGGGACACCCACGACGCCGGTGATTTCACCGTGCCCGACGCCCCGCATCAGGCCGGCACCCCCGTTCCCCGTTTCACCGTCAGCCAGCTCTTCACCTCTGAGTACGGCGCGGCTCTGCTGCTCGATGCTCACATCAACGCGCCGGGCCATCTCGTCGATCGGTTGAACTCCCACGGCGGCTTGATCCGCAGGAGCGACATCGGCACCGCGATCATCGCGGCAACCAGGACCGCCACCCATCCCGGCGGCGTCGTGGCATTCGATGCCAACGGCGACTTCACCATCACCTGGCTGGAGCGCCTGGCGCAGGAGTATCAGGTGGCCCGGGCGTTGGCGGACAAGCCGCAGCGCGACCGGTACATCCAGTATCTGGCCGGCGTCATCCCGCAGAATCCGGTTGTTCGCGGAGCGGTGTACCAGAGCCTGTCGGTCGCTCCGGGCAGCTTCACCGGGTGGGCCCCGTAGCAGGCGGGGGAGCGGGTGCGCTGACCGGCGAGGCAGTCGATCGCTGATCGGCGAGGCATGCTGGGAACCACCATGGCACCTTGCGCAGATGACGCTTCGGCAACCGGCGGCGCCCCAGAGGTCTGGACAATCGGCCACTGGACCTGCCCGGAGCCGGATTTCCTTCGTCCGTTGCACACCCACGGCATCGAGGTGTTGGCCGATGTCCGCGCTCACCCGGGATCCCGGCGCAATCCACAGTTCGGCCTGGACCAGCTGCCCGGCTGGCTCGCCGATGCCGGAATCGACTACGTCCACTTCGCCGAGCTCGGCGGCCGCCGCCCGAAACAACCCGATGTCGATCCGGACCTGAACGCGGGCTGGAGCCAGCCGTCGTTCAAGAACTATGCCGACTACACCCAGACTGCGCCGTACCGGGAGGGCATTGCGCGTCTGGTCGGCCTCGCCAGGTCCCGGAGCTTGGTGATCATGTGCGGCGAGCCGATGCCCTGGCGGTGCCATCGGCTGCTCATCTCCAACACATTGGCGGCGTGCGGTTGGGTCGTGTGGCATCTGATGGGCGACGATCCTCCCCGTCGACACGTTCTTGGCCGGTGGGGAGCGCCGCCGGTGATCGGCGACGACTCGGTACTGACCTATCCCTCGCAAAGTGAGCCGGCTGCGCAATCGCAGGAGAACCGATCTGCACCCTAGGCGTCGTCATGATCAACACCGACGACACAGTTGCTC
>Ga0164243_10001311_pt1 | contig 42470 bp, 35 predicted proteins | sample OricompcompostOP_FD_108781 | JGI IMG/M metagenome (GOLD analysis project Ga0164243, IMG submission 108781) | Organic Plus compost microbial communities from Emeryville, California, USA - Original compost - Organic plus compost (OP) | ecosystem: Engineered > Solid waste > Mixed feedstock >...
TATTCCGGAAACCAAAAAGATCAACGACCTGATGGCGGAATTTCAGCAGAAGCGTATCCAGATCGCTGTCGTTTTGGATGAATTCGGAGGTACAGCAGGCATGGTTACGCTAGAAGATATTGTCGAGGAGTTGGTGGGTGAGATTCAGGATGAATATGATGAGGAAACGCCGGTAGTGGAACGTATTTCGGAAACGGAGTATATGGTGGATGCCAGCGCGAATGTACACGATGTGAATGAATACCTTCCCAGGGAGTTGCCGGAAAGTAACGACTATGATACCATATCCGGACTCGTGAGCGACCTTTTTGATAAGATACCTGACGTAGGCGAACATAAGGAATTCCACGGCTACAACTTCATTATCATGAAGAAAACCCAGCAAAATATTGAATTCGTCAAACTGGAGCTCGTGGATGATCATGAGGATGACGATATGGAATAACGAGGAACCACGTGGCATTGCAACTATTTTACACCCCCGATATAGAGCCTCATCGGCCGGATTATGTGTTGAGTGAGGACGAAAGCAAACACGCTGTACGGGTCTTGCGGCTTACCGTAGGTGCTCCCGTACAACTGGTTGATGGACGGGGGGGACTTTATGCCGGACAGATAGCCGAGGCCCACCCGAAACGGACGATTGTTGCTATTCAGGATTACCGGGCCGCCTACGGACAGCGACCCTATCGGTTGCACATGGCGGTTGCACCCACCAAAAATATGGATCGTATCGAGTGGTTTCTCGAAAAGGCTACCGAAGTGGGGATTGACGAGGTTACACCCCTCATCTGTGAACATTCGGAACGGAAAGAGATAAAACCGGATCGTCTGTATAAGGTGATGGCAGCGGCTATGAAACAATCCCAGAAAGCCTATTTGCCCCTATTAAACGCGGCTAGAAAATTCGATGAGTTTGTGGGATGGCACACCGGATCTCAAAAGTTTATCGCCCATTGTGGCGAAGGGCCTAAATCATACCTTCTAGACCACCTGGAGCCTTCAGGTACATACGTGATTCTTATCGGACCCGAAGGGGACTTCAGTTTTTCGGAGATCGATCGTGCCATTGGAGCCGGTTATTTACCGATTACACTCGGTACAGCGCGTCTTCGTACCGAAACGGCGGCATTAATGGCATGTTTGGAGGTTGCCGTGGGAAACCGGTAGCGGACGTGCGGTGGTCGTCATTCCATCAGCTCGGCGTCAAGCACCTGTATCTCCGAATTGCCCTCCTGGGTATTGGGGTTAAGATGGATGGTCCCGGTTATTTTAATAGGTTCTTCGGTGAAGCGCACCTTTTTTCCTTTTTTCATGAATATTTCTACCATCGGCGGAATATCTCCCTGTCCACAAAACATGCATTGCATTACAGGTAAAACGGAAAGCATGAACGTTTCATGATCTCGTCCGCCATTAATCGGGACCAAATAGCCGGGTAATACGACTTTCTTTTTATCAATTGCCTTCAGCTCGTCAGGGAAGTGCGGCGTGTACACCGTCTTGTTATCTTGGTGTGTCACCTTGTACATCAGCTTGTTGATGGTTTCCCAAGTGCTGTTCATCATGGGGGTGTGGTCCGGGACCTGGCCAAACGGAGAGTCCTGTGCCTTCCCAATCTGTATACTGCACACTATAAATGCGAGAATAGCGAGATATTTTGTCATGTCTTTTAATTTCCTGATAATGTTTGTGATATGGGTGTTCTATATGCCTTCATCGCGGGAATGACAGCAGCAATGAAGCCAAGGGCGACACCTGCGAGCAGTAACCATCCTTCTTGAGGCAATAACACCACAGCATCCATGGCGGTTGCCGCGGCACCGGTACGGCTGCTGATCAGGTAAACAGCCGCATGGCCGATCAGGATTCCTACCATGGCACCTACAAAGGTAAGTAATATTCCTTCAGCAATCACTATGCTGAACAACCGTCCCTGAGACGCGCCCAACGTACGCATGACGGCCAAATCGTATTTTCGGCTTTTTAGCGTATTGTACAGGCTGATAAATACGCTGAACGCTGCCATAAGCATAATCACATAGGCCAGCACCTGCAGGGAGTCAATACCGATGCCTAACAAGGAAAAAAGACGCGCGCTTTCAATGGCGGGCGAGGCAGCCTGCATCGCGGTGTGCTGGTTGACCAGCCGCGGAAACATGCCGATAGCCGCCGGGTTTCGGTATTGGATCAGCATACTGGTGATTTCCGGTTCTCCAGAGCCTATATCTCCTAATATACTTTTGACTAGCCGCGGCCCGTGCCCGTGATCCTCCGCATGATCGTGTTCGTGTTCATCCTCTTCACCGGAGTGATCGTGGTTACGATGGTCATGACCGGAATCAGCGTCGCTGCCGTGCATCAGCCAGACACTGGAGAGATTAGTGAGGATAAGCCGATCAGCAATCTGGCGGGTCGGTTTGAAAATCCCGGTGATGGTGTATGCGTGATCATCATGGGATTGGCCCTCGGTACTCAGGCCATGTGAGCCTACCATCGTATCGCCGACTTTCAGGCCCGTTTTTCGCGCTACGTCCGCGCCAATGGCGGCTTCAAAATCGCCCGACCACATTCGGCCTTCCCCTATCTCCAGTTCATATAGTTCCAGAAACGAGCTGTCCGTACCCACAATACGATGCCCCCGGTAATTGTCGCCCAAGGAAAGGGGGACGGCCAGCCTGACCATTGGATTAGCGGCTAGCTTCTGAGCTTCCGTCAAGCTGATGTTACCCGTAGGGTTATCCATATGGTAAATGCTGCTCAGAATAAGCTGAATGGGGCTTCCTTTTGCGCCCACTACCAAATCGATGCCCCGGCTGTTACTGTCGAGCTGATCTTCTATCTGGTGCGAAGTGATCAGGATGACACATAAAATTCCGGTGCCAAAAGCCGTCAATAGAATACCCAACAGGGAGGTGGACGTATGCTGGCGGATGTTCTTCCAAGCGATCTGAAGACTGTTCATAAAATAATTATTCTTCTTTGTTCTGCGCCGTTGGCCTTTTCACCTCGTATGCAAGCGGTATACGGGCTTTTACCCGCTTATCGTGTGTGGCAATGATCAGCGTTGCGTCTTGTTGTTCCGCTTGATTAAGTAATAAATGAAGTACACGTTCCGTATTCCGGTCATCCAACGATGCAGTGGGTTCATCCGCAACCAGGATCGCCGGTCGATTAATGACTGCCCGCGCAATGGCCGCCCGCTGCATCTGCCCACGACTCAGCTTGCCAGGATAACTATTAGCTTTGTGCTCCAGGTTTAATAATGTCAGAACTTCCCGGATTCGATCGTGATCAATCCTGGCCCCTGCAAAACCCTGGGCAATCTGCAGGTTTTCCTTTATGGTAAGGCTTTTTACCAAATGCGCTTCCTGAAAGATAAGGCCAATGCGCTGCCCGCGAAATGCATCCAATTTGCGAGCGGGGAGTTCATAAAGAGCTTGCCCGTCAATTTCGACCCTTCCAATTTCGGGTTTGAGTAAGCCGCTTAAAATATGGAGCAATGTGGTTTTCCCGCTGCCCGAATCCCCCAAAATGAGGGTGTGCTCACCCCGGTTGACTTTGAGATCATTGAACCGTAAGGACTCTCCCTGTGGATACCGGTATGCTATCCCCTCCAAACGGATCACTGCCTGTTTATTGTCCGACATGTTCTTTCTTCTTTCTCAGGCAAGTTTAAGGTATTCTTGCCAAATATTGGTTTTCTGAATGCAACTTTATTGATATTGTGGGTTGGTTGTTTGATCGCGTTCATGTTGGATAGGGTAAGGTTTATAATATTCGTGTTTTATTACTTGGTTGATTTTAAATAATACGTTATGTATTTTAATTATGTTATCGCAAGAAAAATGAAAAATTATAGAGTTTGGCTAAAAATCTAAGGTGTAATCGGCTTCAAAATGTATTTTAATTGTATTTAAAGCCTTATAATTGCATAGATTTTTTGTAAAAAGGGATAAAGCATGATCGTAGGTATACCAAAAGAGATAAAAAATCATGAAAACAGGGTGGCATTAACAGCTTCCGGTGTGTTTGAATTGAAACAATTTGGCCATAGGGTGCTGGTGGAACAGGGTGCAGGAAAAGGAAGTGGGATATCCGATGCCGAATATGAAAGTGCGGGAGCAGAGATTATTACGGATCCCGATGATATTTGGTCGTGTGCAGACATGATTGTAAAGGTTAAAGAACCTATTGACATTGAATTGCGGAGGGCTCGCGCAGGCCAGATTTTGTTTACCTATTTTCACTTTGCGTCCAGTATTGAGCTTACCGAGGCGATGATCGGACGTGGGGCGGTATGTATCGCTTACGAAACCGTTGAAAAAGCTGACCGTTCACTACCCTTGCTCACGCCGATGTCAGAAGTGGCGGGCAGAATGGCTGTACAACAGGGGGCTCGATATCTGGAGAAGCCGGTGAAAGGTAGGGGGGTGTTGTTGGGGGGTGTTCCAGGTGTCCCCCCCGGCAGGGTCCTGATCTTGGGAGCCGGTGTGGTAGGGGTACAGGCCGCGAAAATGGCATCGGGACTCGGTGCCCACGTCACCATACTCGATACCAATACCGATCGATTGCGGTACGTCAATGATATACTTCCTTCGCACGTGGTTACCCAATATTCGAGTCAGTACACCATTCGGAAATTAATACAGACACATGATCTGATCATCGGTGCGGTACTGATACCCGGATCAAAGGCGCCTAAACTTATCACCAGAGATATGCTGAAATCGATGCGGCCGGGAACGGTGATTGTGGATGTCGCCGTGGATCAGGGGGGATGTGTGGAGACCTGTGTTCCGACGACGCACGAGAATCCAACCTATGTGATTGACGACGTGTTGCACTACTGCGTGGCCAATATGCCTGGTGCTGTACCTTTTACTTCTACCCTGGCATTGACGAATTCTACCTTACCGTATATCATAAAAATTGCCAGCAAAGGCTGGAAAGAGGCATGTGCTGCTGACTCCGCGCTGATGAAGGGGGTGAACATCGTCGAAGGAAGAGTAGTCCACCGGGGCGTTGCTGAAGCTTTTGATTTGCCATTTCACGATGTACAGATGCTTATTTAACTCAGTGTTAATACACCGCTAACCATTAATTGATTCTGCTGTAACGGTAAGGTAATAGTAGGTTAGGATTATTGCATGGATGATTAGTCAAACCATGCAAACAAGGAAAATCAACATTATCTCACTGTTATGTAGTATGATTCTGCCGTTTGTAACTGCAAACGGGCAATCACCCACCGGAACGATCCGGGGGATTATTAAGGACTCCGCCACCGGCGAAGTTATAGCAGGCGCATCCATCGGTATTATGGGAAAGCCGTATGGAGTCACCACGGATGACAGCGGTATTTTTTTACTCACCGGTGTCCCGACAGGCAGGTATGACTTGCAGGTCAGTTTTATTGGCTACCGCACTTTGGTTATCGAAGGCGTGGCGGTGAACGGAGTGAGTGAGTCCGTTCTGGATATCACGTTACAATCCGCTCCGGAGGTAATGGATGAGGTGACGGTGATTGCTGGTAGACACCGTGGGGATGACCTATCGCTGCTTGCCGAACAAAAAAAGTCGAACCTTGCTATTCAGCGGATCGGTGCGCAGGAACTGTCAAGAAAGGGCGTGGGAGATGCAGCAACGGCCGTTACTAAAATATCCGGAATTTCGAAAGAAGATGTTGGAAGCCAGGTATATATACGCGGTTTGGGGGATCGATATATTTCTACTTCCTTAAACGGATTACCATTACCCTCCAACGCTCCCCGGTTAAAAAACATTGCGCTGGAGCTGTTTTCCACGGACGTTATTGAATTCATAGCGGTAGACAAGATGTACAACGTCAACATGTCCGGCGATTTTGCCGGTGGTGCGGTGGACATCCATTCCAAAACGTATAGCGGAAGCGGGATGCTGGAGATTTCCATGTCGTCAACCGTCAACACCAATTCGCTGGCGAACCGGGGGAACTTCAAGCTACTTCCGGGGGGAAGTCGCTGGGGATTTGCGGATTATTCTATACCTGAAAATCCGCTGGACGGCTTCAACTTCACCAACAGCATGAACCCCGAGCCACGTAGTCCTTATCCAGGCAGTGTTCGGCTTTTGGGAGGAAAATCTTTTGGGGTGGGAGGTGAAGGACGGATCGACCTTTTTACTGCGGCGGGTTTTGGCAATGGTTATGAGTACCGTGAGGGTATTAATAACGATGTAAACGCTCAGGGTGCCCGGATTCGTTCGACCGAGCAGGTCCGGTTTGGATACACCACCAATAGTACGGCACTGATCAACGCCGGATACCGGATCAATGGGAACCAAAAAGTCGCTTATAATTTTTTGTTTGTAAATAGCAGCGATCAGTGGAACGACACCTACTCCGGTTATTTCCGGGATCTTACGGAAGACGGAACGGGTATTCGGAGAGTAGGTTCTTATGGGCAAAACAAGCTGTTTGTTCAGCAGCTATTGGGCAGCCATCAATTAGATGGCCGTATACGCATGGATTGGGCTGTATCGGCCAATCTGGTCAGATACATTATGCCTGACCGGCGACAGAATATGTTGCGGACTCAGGGCGGACAGGGATATGTAATTGCTGAGAATGCAAATTCAGACAACAACCGGTTTAATCAGCGGCTCAACGAAAGGGAATACAGCGTAAACCTGAACGCTGGTTACCGGATAGGCAGTGAAGATGTACCCAAAGGCTTTATACGGGCGGGTTATCAGGGAAGGCTTAAATATCGCGGTTTCGAAGCACTGCAATTCAATTTTAATCACCTCCAACGGTCGGAGATTGTAGACCCGGACGATCTGGACGACTATTACAACCCTACAAACTTCAATCAGGGGTATTTTACGATCACAGGATTTTTCGGTGAGCGTCCACAGACCTATCGTGGCGAACAGACCATCCATGCGGGTTATTTGGGCATTGAGTATTATTTTAACGACCGGCTCACGGCGGTCGTGGGAATGCGTTACGAAAACATTCACCAATATGTTGACTGGGTAACCACTCTTATTCCCGAAGGGGGCGCCAATGTACTGAAGAAAACTCCACTATTACCTTCTGTTAACCTGAGATATAAGATTGCTGGTGAGCAAAATGTCCGTTTAGCGGCGAGCAAGACGTATACATTGCCGCAATTCAAGGAACGAGCACCTTTCCAGTTCGATGACGGCACCGTATTGGAATACGGTAACCCCTATTTGTATCCGTCCTCGAACTACAATGTTGATCTGAAATGGGAGCTATTTCCTTCTTCGGCAGAGCTGGTGTCGTTGACCGTGTTTGGAAAGTACATCCAGGATCCGATCAACCTGTTCAGCGTTGCCGCAACGGCAAATGATGTATCTTATGTCAATATTGGCGATGCCGGTAGTGTTTTCGGTGCCGAGTTGGAGCTTAAAAAAGACCTCGCCCGGTGGAACGGTGACGCGAATGTACTATCCGGGGGCATTAACTTGGCCTACATGGACACCCGTCAGGAGATCAATGCGGACAAGGTATGGAATGAAACCGATTTTGCGGTAAGGCCCACACATGATGAAGCAAGCTTTACAGGGGCGTCCGATTTGTTAATTAACGCAGACCTCACTTATACCAACCGTTGGAAGCAGGGTGGCCATATCACAGCGACGGTTGCCTATTCCTATTTTTCGGACAAAGTGTTTGCGCTGGGGGTGGAACAAAAAGGTGATCTGGTTGACCGTGCCGTCGGCACACTGGACCTTATCGTACGAAGTAAGGTGAACCCTAAAATAGGAATCGACTTTATGCTGAGGAATGCACTGAACCCTACCTACCTGCGGGTCCAGGAAAATACTTCAGCGGATGTTCCCGTGTTGACCTACAAGAAAGGACGATATATTTCACTGGGGGTTAGTTACCGGCTGTTTTGATGTTTTAACGAAGTGGTTTACAATTTGATCACACCCGGTTAATGTCAAGGTTATTTGGGTCGATCATTTTTGCATAAGAAAATCAAAAACAAACAAAATGGGAATGAAAATGACTTTTCGATGGCTAATGGGAATTGCGATCCTGCCATTGGCGGGCGTAATGTTATCGTGCAATGATAAAGAGGATCCTGCACCGGACCCGGGTGGCAGGTTTGAGGTCATTCGCGATAACCTGAAGGGAGAAATTACGGAAGGCGAAGTAGTGCTTGATTCGGGTACGTATAAGTTAACCGGTAAACTAATTGTGAAAGCCGGCGCAAAGTTGACGATAAAAGCAGGTGTAAGGGTTGAAGCCACTGCCACGGAGGAAATGGCCGCGGTCCGTTATATTGGAGTGGCTCAAGGCGCCCAGATTGACGTTCAGGGGACGGCAGCCAATCCCGTTGTGTTGACGGCTACGGATCAACGGCCGGGCGCATGGGGTGGACTGGTGATCTGCGGTAGAGCCCCTATTAACAAAGGGGTATCCGCTATATCCGAGGTGGGTGACCTAAACTATGGCGGTACTGATGTTAATGACAATTCGGGATCCATTCGCTACGTCCGTATCGAATATTCGGGATTCTCATATACAAGTGAGAAGGAGTTTAACGCATTATCCTTATTTGGTGTGGGGAGCGGTACGACCATCGAATATGTCCAGGCTTTTGAGGGCTCCGACGATGGTTTTGAATGGTTTGGGGGGACGGTCGTGGCCAACCACCTCGTGGTGACTAACACGTTGGCTGACGTGGGTGATGATCTGTTTGACTGGACCGAAGGCTGGGTTGGCGGCGGCGAAAACTGGTACGGCATCCGCACCAATGCCGGTAACCGCGGGATAGAAGCCGATAATAATAGCAATGATCATGCTGCGATACCCATTTCTAACCCGACCATTAGGAACGTAACCTTGATCGGTGGTAGCCAGGATATCAGCGCCGAACCTCACGCGCTGAAGCTGAGGGTAGGAACAAAAGGTACTTTTGATAACCTCGTATTGGCCAACTGGATTACAGGATTCGATGTGGAAAGTGACGAGAGCATAAGCTACGTAAGTGAGGGCTCCCTGGTAGCGACACGTGTTCGGTTTGAGAACGTGGACATCAAAGCCAGAGGAAAACGTACAGACGGTGGCGCGGCTGACGTGAGTGGAGTCTTTACAGAAGATGCCTCGGCTACCGGTGCAGGTGCAGGTGCCGCTAAGCCGGAGTGGACCGATGGATGGACCGTAGGGCTTGATTAGGCAATAGCGAAACAAAAAGCCCGGGCGAATAGGTGCGCCCGGGCTTTTTTATTGGGTTTACCGATAGAAATTGGCAAACATGACCAAAGCTGCCAGAATCAACCCCAACCCGATCAGCCGTTCCAATACGTCGTCATGTATTGACGGCGTGAGCCTACTACCGGCGATTGCTCCCCCGACAAAGCCTGCCACCACGGGCCAAGCCATGGAAAGCTGGATGTGGCCCTGCATGAAATGGCTCACTGACCCCGTGAGGCTGGTAATTAAGATCATGAAGAGAGCGGTTGCAGTGGCCACCTTGACGGGCATTTTGAACACCTTCAGCATGATGGGAGTTTTCAGGAAGCCGCCGCCAATTCCGAACAGCCCTGCAAGCGTCCCGGCAAAGAGTCCGAAAAACAGGATAAGTTTCCATCGGTCCAAGTTTATCAACCGTCCCCGGCTGGCGGGTGCGGCGCCTGTCTTGGGCCTTTTTAACCAGAAGGATAAGCCTAAAATAAATACGAAGACAGAAAATAGAATTTCCAGCCCAGCGGTAGATAAATAGGCGAGGAGCACGCTTCCTAACACCACGCCGGCGATGGTAGGTATCTCCAACATGACACCCATTTTGAAATCGATATGGCCACGTTTTCGAAGTCGGACCGTTGCGATTACCGACGAAAAGACGAGAGCAGACATAACGCTGCCCACCGCCAGCGCCAATGGATAGTGAAAGATGGTAACCAAGATCGGAACCATGAAAATGCCTCCGCCAAACCCAATCAGATTTCCAAAAGAGCTGACCGTGAAGCCGATCAGGATGATCAATATGGAGGTAACAAAGTAAGGATCCATTGTGCGTAATGATCAAAGATATACATTTCGCACAACATCAAAGCAGATGTGTTATAACGCGTACTGCAATCCCAGACTGAGCCACCTTCCGGGCATGGGCACGGCCGCCGCTTCGATGTAGGTGACGTCGGTTAGATTCTGCGCATCGAGGTATACCGTTAATGGGCTGAAGCGGTATGCGAACCGCGCATCGGTGACGAAATAGTGCTGGTATCCGATGCGTTGGTTGAAGCGACCGGTAGCTGTGGCTGAAAAGCGCTCCGTGGTAAGCGTCAGATTCGCAACCAGCTGGTGCCGTAGGCTTTCGATGGCATATTTGGAAATGAGGGGCCGTGTGTTCGCTGCGGCCAGGGAGGGAGTAAGCCATGTGTAGGAAAGGCCGGCCATCCAGGATACCGTTGATGGAGCATCTGACAGACGGTAGTCGGCCGATGCCGTTAAACCGCGCACCCGGTTTTCTGCATAGTTGGTCGACTGATAGGGTACGTCGTCATCTCCCCGTACCCAATCGATAAAGTTATTGATGTTCCGGTAAAAATAGGTGGCCTGTGCGATCAGTCGTTGGTGGGTGTATTTTATGCCTCCCTCTGCGTGCCAGGCCGTTTCTGGCGTGAGGTCTGGGTTGCCGATGTTGCCGGGGCGTTGGTCCAGATACAAGTCGGTAAACGAAGGGATGCGCTGCCCTGTACCGGTATGGGCCACCAGTTTCCAGTGTTCCCCAATCAGGTAACCAACATCAATGCCGGGAAATAGCTGCCATCCGTAATCGCTGTTATAGTTGACGTAAGCGCCTCCATTCAGCAGCATCCGTTTTATTTTTTCCGTTTTAAACTCAGTGTATATGCCGAAATTATTGCGGCGGTGTTCGCCGATATTGGTACTGTTGATGGATTCATTTCGCATCTCCAGACCGAGGCCGAGGTCACCGGCAGATGTCTGCAGCGTACCGTTTATTTCGCTATTCAGTGCATGGCCGCGGTGTCGGCTTCTTGCCCGACTGAGATCGTGTCTGAAATAACGGTAGTCGTCGTCGGCAAATCGATAACTGATCCGCGGTGATATGACCAGATGATCCGACAGCTCCGCCTCATAGCCTACCGACGCAAGCACCGTTTGGACAACCTCCTGCGACTCCTTATCGCCGGGGGCAGCATAAAATCCATTGGCTCCGAAGTTGCTGGCGACGTATCCACCCATAGCGGTCAGCTTATGGGAAGGACGAATCGGTATGTCACCTTGATAAAATACTTTGTTATTGCGAAAGGCTGTATTGTAGCGATATCCATTGCCTGAGTCATGTGCCCCAAAGAGTGTATGCTTCCCCAATCGCCCTGCCAGGGTACCGCCCATTTGTATACCCCGTCCGTTAAACCATCCGCTGTTGGTTGTATCGCTTTTAAACCCTGATCCCGTGTATGCGTTGACTGAGAAGCCTGTGCGCGCAGGTCTCCGGGTAACAATGTTTATGGCTCCTGTAAGGCTGTTGATTCCGTAAATCCGGGCGGCAGGTCCTCGCAGGATTTCAATCCGTTCAATGGCATCGGTGGGGACCGGGAGGTTCAAGGTGTTGTGAGCCGTCTGTGCGTCCAGTATCTTTACGCCATTGATCAGCACCAGCGTCTGTTCAAAGCTCCCCCCATCAATGCTTACATCTGCCTGCGAACCGAATGGACCCCGCTGGCGAAGATCCACACCGGCAACGTATGTGAGCAGCTCATTCAGCGAACGGGCCGGCAGTGCTTCAATCTCCTGCCGGTCGATCACGTGGATGTTCCGGTTTTGTTTGGTAAAAGGGAGTTGAAGGCGGTTTTCCGTAATCACTACTTCGTGTAGGGAGATGGTCGTATCCTGTTGGCCGATAGCGAGGGTGTTTGTTGCTGTTACACTTAACGCGCACACGATAATTTTATGAAAAAAAGGTGTCATTTCGTTGATTTTTTGCAAAAGTCGTATCTTGCGCTGAAATCATGATGTGCCGGTTTTTATTTTATGGGTAGTCCGGTTTTAATTCCTTTCCGAAGTTTTGTTCAGGTGGATCGCAAGGCACCTACACCGGTATACCTGCAAGTGGCTCACCGGTTAATAGAGGCGATTCAGCGGGGCCATCTGCCGGATGGGCAGAAGCTGCCGGGCACACGGCGGCTGTCCGATATCCTGGGACTTCACCGGAATACGGTGGTGGCCAGTTATGCGGAATTGCAGGCCCAAGGCTGGATATCCGTTCATCCCAGTCGGGGCACCTTTGTCCGTGCCGACAGGAAACACCGGCCTGAAAGGCCCCGAAACCCCGGTGCCGGTTTGCCGGCTGGGTATCCTGCTGATACAGGGTTTCCTTTTAAGCGGTGGAACGTGCTGGATAGCCCTTTCGCTCCTTCTGCAGCACGGTTACATGTGGACGACGGATTGCCCGATCCGAGGCTTTCGCATGTGGATTACCTCGCCCGATTGTTGCGCACGAACATGACACGTAGGGGGAACCGGCCAAAATTGGGGTACAGCAACCTAACGGGAAACGAATATTATAAAGATAATCTGGCGAATTTCCTCCACGTTACCCGTGGACTGCCGGTGTCCCGTGACAATATTTTGGTAACGCGTAGTCTTGAACTCGGCATATATGTTGTCGCCGAGACGTTGCTTTCGCCCGGGGATCGTGTCGTTGTTGGAGAACTGAGTTATTTTGCGACCAACATGATCCTGCAAAAAGCAGGCGCCATTATAGAGACTGTCCCGGTAGATGAAGAAGGGCTGGACGTATCTGCCATTCGCACCCTGTGCATAAAGCGGCCCTTCCGGATGTTGTATCTAACCCCTCACCACCATTATCCCACCACCGTTACCCTCAGTACGCAACGTCGTACCGAACTGCTCGCCCTTTCTCTGGAGTATGGCTTTGTCATTGTCGAGGACGACTACGATTTCGATTTCCATTATGATAGTCATCCACAGCTGCCGTTGGCAAGTATTGATCGGGAGGGCATGGTCGTATATGTGGGTACGTTTGGCCGTTCGCTGGCGCCGGGTTTCCGTTCGGGATTTGTAGTGGCACCCAAGACCCTTATCCATGAAATGGAAAAGCTTCTTGGTATCCTCGACCGGCATGGCGATGTATTGACCGAATTGGCGTTGGCGGAATTTATTGCCGATGGAGAAATACACCGTTATCTCAGGATGGCGACAAACGAATACAGGGAGCGCCGCGATCACCTTGCGCATTTGCTTGTAGAGCGGCTGGGAGGAAAGGCAGGGTTCGCTGTCCCTGCAGGTGGATTGGCTTTTTGGACTACCTGGCCTCAGGATGTAAACCTCATGCAATTGAGCCGTGTCTGCAGCCGGCATGAACTTTACCTGCCGAGATACCTGATATATCAGTCAAACAAGTATACCGGTATCCGTTTCGGATTCGGCAGCCTTATGCCGAAGGAACTTACGGAAGCGGTGGATATCCTGTCGCATGCGTTACAATGTTTGTAATCGCCCCTGTCAATGCCATTCTTCACGGCCAAATGCCTTTTGTCCGGCTGCCGGAGTGGGTATGGAGTCAAGAGCAACCGGCGCGGCCGGAAGATGCCGTATATCCGGCTGTCCGGCATCTACCCAGGCGGAATACCAGAAGCTTCCGATGGAGTGGATGGCACCGCGCATACGTCGTTCCACCATGCCATTCAAGGCATGGTGATAAGCCGCCGCATATGCGTCCGAATAGGTTCGTATGAGTTGGTGGTTGCGTTCGATGTATCCGAATTTACGGTCGGGTGAAAAGATTTTCGCGACATCGGTTTCAATACGTAACACGGAATCTACCAAACGATGACTTTCTCTGACAATCCGCCACGCCTCGTCCACCGGCGATTCGATGTACCGCGCACGTCCGACCAGGAAGTCATAAACGCCGGCAAACTGTTCAGGCAAGCGGCTCTCCCAAAAAGCATGAATGCCCACTTGGTTGGTTTTTTGGCCATTGTAGTTACTGGTTGTATGCAAGGGGACGTGCGCATCCGCAAGGTAGTGGCCCAGGTCTGACGAATGCTTAAGGATGCGCGGAACATTCTTTTCGCGGAATGCCTTAACCAACGATCGGTAACTCCGGTTGATCTGCCAGGGGAGAATGCCGGATAGAAGCAGGCGACGTTCCGAAAATTTTTCTACGGCGGCGGTCCAATGGACAGGAATGGAGTCAAACGGATGCTGGCCGTACTCGTCGGCATCGATAAAATGCCGCGGCGACTCGGCGGTGTCGATGTAGCAACGTTTGTCTGGGTCAATGGCGTGCTCGGTCATGTAATCAATGCGCGTTTTGTAGAATCCGGCCATGTCGGCAGGTAAGGTAAATACAGCCATCCGATTAATTACTTTGTGTGCGTAGAAACCCCAGGATGAAAGGGTGAGGACGGCCAGGATGGCAATCGGGATCAGGAAGATGCGGTTCATGTGTTTAAAGATACGGGGATGGCGATGAGTTTACAAATTGTTGTTGACCGCTTAATTTGAAAAACCGCATTTTTTTACGTTTTTTGGCGGTGCGTTCTTGAGTAAACGCTGATCAATGCAAAAGACTGTTTGACGCATGAAGATACTTTACGCGGTTCAAGGAACGGGTAACGGCCATCTCAGTAGAGCGATGGATGTGGTTCCCTGTTTACAGAAGCGGGCCGAAGTGGACGTACTGGTGAGTGGGATACAGGCCGACCTGGAGCTGCCTTTTGCCGTTAAATATCGGATGCACGGATTGAGTTTCATATTCGGGAAAAAAGGGGGAGTTGACCTGTGGAAAACCTTTATGAGCTCAACGGTTCGGCGGTTGGTTCAGGAAGTGGCCACCTTACCGGTTGAGGATTATGATTTGGTAATTAATGATTTCGAGCCTATTTCTGCATGGGCCTGCAGCACCCGTGATAAACCTTGCATCGGACTCAGCCACCAGGCGGCAACGATGGACACCGCCGCCCCCAAGCCGAAAGAACAGGATATGCTTGGGCGATTCATTCTTCGTAACTATGCCCCGGCTACGGTTCACTATGGGTTCCACTATAAAAGATACAGCGAACGGATTTACACCCCGGTCATTCGTCAACAGGTGCGGCGTCTCGAGGTGCGCGATGCAGGGCATTATACGGTATATCTGCCCGCTTATGATGACGCAAGGCTATTGAAGCACCTCATGCGCTTTCCGGACGTCCGCTGGGAAGTTTTTTCGAAACATAATAAAACGCCATTCGTGCTGCGAAACGTTAGCGTTCAGCCCATATCCAATGAAAAGTTTATCCGGAGTATGGCGTCGTCTGCCGGCGTACTTTGCGGAGCAGGCTTCGAAACACCAGCAGAGGCACTGTTTCTGGGAAAGAAACTCTTGGTAATCCCTATGAAAAACCAGTACGAACAGCATCTGAATGCAGCCGCACTGGAAGAAATGGGGGTGCCGGTCGTTGGTAGCCTGAAATCCAAAAATGACCTCGCCATCGAAGCTTGGCTGAACAGCAAGCAGACGATTGCTGTCAATTACCCCGACTGCACCCAGGCTATCGTGGATAACCTGCTGGAAGTTCATCTTACGGCGGCAGTCTTTTAGCATAGCTTCGTCGGCTTTGTCAGGCAAATGACATATCCGAGGGAATCCGTTAAGAAGTTACGCTGGCGTTCCGAACATGGCATGGTTTTATATAGAATCTTTCCAACATTCGTTCATTTCTTTGCGATATATATTTTAGTTAGTCAGTGGCTGAGTTTCTTGATTTTTTGAATAACCTCACCAATCCGGACTGGATTGTTGCGCACGGTGGTCTTTATTTATTGTTGTTTATTGTGTTCGCTGAGACGGGTATCCTGGTCGGTTTTTTTCTTCCCGGCGACCCGATTCTCTTTATAGCCGGAATTATTATCGCAAACTTGACGCTCGGATCAGTTGATTCCGTTATCACATTGTTATATTGGATTGCGCTGATATCCGCGGCGGGAATTCTCGGCAACTTCGTTGGTTATTGGTGCGGCAAATATTTCGGACACCGGTTATTGAAAATGAAAGATAACTGGCTGTTTAAAAAGGAATACATTTACCGAGCTCAGGAATTTTATCAGAAACGGGGTGGGGTAGCGATTATTCTCGCGCGGTTTCTGCCCGTGGTGCGCACTTTTGCTCCCATTGTAGCGGGTATCGTAGAAATGGATTTCAAAAAATTTGCTTTTTATAATATTATCGGTGGTTTGCTTTGGGTGGGCAGTCTCGTCACATTAGGTTACCTCCTTGGTGAAAACGAATGGGTGCAACGGAATTTGGAGTATGTGATTATGGGTATTGTAATCGCTGCTACCGCTCCGGTGCTCTTAAAAATGATTACCGGACGCAAGAAAAATTCGGTGCTGCTTGAGGAAGAGGTTTTGGAAGAAGAATATTAGTAGCTTTGCTCAACTTTTATTTCTTTTGTGCTCATGGAGACCGACACACGTGCGGATAGTAAACAAGTTTCCGCGACCATTTACCCCGTGTTATTTGCGCTGAGTTTTTCTCACCTGCTTAATGATACCATTCAGTCGCTGATTCCGGCGATTTATCCAATTATCAAGGATTCCTTTCAACTGAGTTTTTCGCAGATCGGTGTCATCACCTTGATTTTTCAGCTGTCATCATCGCTGCTCCAGCCACTGGTGGGGATAGTTACCGACACAAGGCCGTATCCATACGCGTTACCGGTAGGAATGACATTTAGTTTAGTGGGACTGATTATGATGGCGTTAGCTCCGAGTTATTATTGGATACTGATCGCTGTGGCATTTGTAGGGGCAGGGTCCTCGGTTTTTCATCCGGAAGCGTCCCGGATGGCGTATGTAGCGTCCGGTGGACGAAGGGGATTTGCCCAATCACTCTTCCAGGTAGGGGGTAACGCAGGCAGCGCCATCGGTCCGCTGCTTGCAGCCATGCTGATTGCCCCGTTCGGGCAATTCAACGTTATCTGGTTTTCCATTGCAGCATTGGCGGCTATCCTGATCCTTTATCGTATCGGCAAATGGTATAAACCAAAGTCCATACGCAACTACATTCTGCGTAAGCACAAAGTTAAGCAAGTTGTACAGCAGTCAATCCCTAGGAGTACGGTTATTTTGTCCATCGGGGTGTTGCTGGTGCTCATTTTCTCCAAGTATTTTTACATGGCGAGCCTTACCAGTTATTACACCTTTTATCTAATGGATAAATTCGATGTTTCCGTTCAGCACTCCCAGCTGTATCTATTTGTCTTTTTATTTGCTGTGGCGGCAGGAACCATGATAGGCGGCCCCGTAGGCGATCGTGTTGGGCGGAAGTACGTGATCTGGATTTCCATTCTTGGTGCCTCCCCGTTTACTTTGGCCCTTCCCTATGCCAATTTGTTCTGGACGGTGATTTTATCGTTCATCATCGGGGTTATTATAGCCTCGGCATTTTCAGCGATTCTAGTGTATGCGCAGGAGCTGCTTCCCGGTAATGTGGGGATGGTGTCCGGATTGTTTTTTGGCTTTGCATTCGGCATGGGCGGCATCGGATCGGCTGTACTGGGCAAATTAGCAGACACCCACGGCATCGCCTTTGTCTATCAGCTATGTGCCTATTTGCCGTTGATTGGAATTGTAGCAGCGCTACTGCCAAACCTGGCAAGACAACGCTGATGGAGGGGAGGGATTGCTGACGGTCCGTATTGTATATGAAAGCGATTTTATCTAAGTTTGGCACACGTAATATACGCAACCAAGCGGTCAGCGGATGGATTTTGTGAATGAATAATACCTATATGAGAGTTTTTAGTATTGCCGCTGCCGGTTGTCTGGTGGCTAGTATGGGGTGGGTACAAGCCCAACAACCTGGAGCTGTAGAAACATTGAAAAGCCGTGAGGATTCCGTAGCTTATGCATTTGGAGCATCCATCGCCCGGGATTTGAAGCGCACGGGGTTGGAGGAGATCAATGCAGCGGCCCTTGCCCAGGCTGTAACCGACATTTTTACGGGAAAGGACGCTGCCTTTGGCGAGTTGGAAGAGCGCGAACTCATTATGAGCGCCCTCTCCGCAGCGCGGGAAAAAGTGGATGCTCAATTGAAAGAAAAGGCGCGCGCCTTTATGGATGGAAACCAGGGGAAGCCGGGTGTCGTAGCGACCGAATCAGGGTTACAGTACGAGGTTATGCGTGAAGGAACAGGCGTAAAGCCTATGCTGACAGACACCATTACCGTACATTACAAAGGGCAGCTGATGGATGGGAATGTGTTTGACAGTTCGTACGAACGCGGAGAGCCGGCGACGTTTACGCTCGACCGTGTCATTCCGGGGTGGCAAGAGGGTATACAGCTTATGCCGGAAGGAGCACAATACCGGATTTATATTCCTTATGAGTTGGGTTATGGAGAACGGGGAGCGGGACAGGACATTCCGCCGTACAGTCCGCTGATTTTCGAAGTCGAACTTATTTCAGTGAAGAAGGCACTGGAAACATCGGTGGCGTCAGACAGTAATGAACATCTTAGGTAAATCGGATCTGCAGGTAAGCCCGGTTAGTTTCGGGTGCATGTCGTTGGGCGAAAAGCCGGCGCTCTACCGCGATTTGTTGCGGAAAGCTTCGGAAGGAGGAGTCAACTTTTTTGATACAGCCGATTTGTATCTTAAAGGTCTTAACGAGCTCTACGTGGGCGAAGCGCTCCGACCTATTCGTAAGGATGTGATCATTGCCACCAAAGCGGGAAACCAATGGCGTTCCGACGGAACAGGATGGGATTGGAATCCGAGTAAAGCATATATCCTAAAGTGTGCGGAAAACAGCCTGCGGCGTCTTAAGACCGATTACATCGATCTCTTTCAATTGCATGGGGGAACTATAGACGATCCGATTGACGAAACGATTGAAGCCTTCGAGTTGTTGAAGAAACAGGGAAAAATCCGTTGGTACGGAATATCATCTATTCGCCCCAATGTGATCCGTGAATATGCAGCGCGCTCCAACATTGTCAGCGTGATGATGCAGTATTCGTTGCTGGACCACCGGCCGGAGGAGCAGATGCTAGACTTTCTTCATCAACATGGAATCAGCGTTATCTGCCGGGGTTCGGTTGCCCAAGGGCTATTAGTGGATAAGCCAGCGACAAGTTATTTACAGTATGCCGGCGGAGAGGTGGCCAAGGCTGCTAAAACGCTGGCAAGGATAGCCGAGGAGGTAGGATACACCCGGTTGGAAACAGCATTGGCGTATGTGTGTTCGCATCCGGCGGTGGCGACGGCCGTGTTGGGCATACGTACGCCGGCACAATTGGATGAAGCGATCGACGCCCTACGGCGAGGACTGTCGCTATCTGCAGAGCAACGGACGACTTTACGCAAATCCGTCCGTACGTTGACCTATGAAGCTCACCGTTGAGCGACAAGGGAAAGGCTAACAAAATACAATCAATAAATATTAAACTATGAGAAAGCAGTTAAGAATAGCGACCCTAACGGGTCTGGTGGTGTTGATGGCGGGCATGCACAGCCTGTTTGCCCAACAGCCAGAAAAGAAGTTAGGATGGTATCTGTCTACCCAAACGTACACATTCAATAGGTTCAGTTTTTTTGAAGCGGTAGACAAAACACTGGCAGCGGGTCTGAACAGCGTGGAGGCCTATCCTGGTCAAAAGCTTGGCGGCGGAATGGAAGGGACCATGGATTATAAAATGGACGCCGATCAGCGAAAGGCAATTTTACGAGCCCTCAAAAAGAAAAAGGTAAAACTATGTGCATTTGGGGTCGTCAGTGGCAATTCAGAAGAGGAATGGAAACAGATCTTTGAATTTGCAAAGGCAATGGGGATCAAGGTTATCAACTCCGAACCGGACGAGAAATTTATGCCTTTACTGGGGCAATTGGCCAATCAATACAAGATTAAGCTGGGTATCCATAACCACCCGCAGCCGTCACATTATTGGGATCCCAACGTAGTACTTGCTGCCGTAGCGAAAGCGAACAGTTCGTATGTAGGTGCGTGTGCTGACGTAGGACATTGGGTGCGCTCCGGACTGGACCCGCTGGAGAGCCTTAAACAGTATGAGGGCCATTTGGTGAGTCTTCATTTTAAGGATCTGTCGGAAAAATCACGCTCTGGACACGACGTGCACTGGGGAACCGGTGTGTGCAACGTGGAAGATTTGATCGCTGAATTAAAAAGACAGGGGTTTAAAGGTAACATTTCCGCTGAGTACGAATACAATTGGGAAAACAATGCCGGCGACGTTGCCGAGAGCGTAAAAAATTTCCGGGCGATTCTCGCGCAATAATACGGAATGTCCTGAATAAAGAGGCCGCTGTTTATTGCGGCTTTTTTTGTGCCAACAATTTTTCCAGATCTTCAGGAGTGTCAACGGCAAGGGTTTCGAAGGTGGTTTCTGCCGTCTGGATATGGTAACCATTTTCCAGCCAACGCAGTTGCTCAAGCGATTCTGCCCGTTCCAGCGAAGAAACGGGGAGCTCCGTCAGCTCCGTCAGCACGTGGGTGCGGTATCCATAGATGCCGATATGTTTGAAATACGCATGTGCGTACGGCCAGTCCTGTGACGGCGCATTCCGGAAATAGGGGATGGTCTGCCGACTGAAATAAATGGCTTTTCCCTTACGATCGATCACTACTTTGGGAATATTCGGATTGAACAGCACATCCATCGTGGTGATCCGCTTGATCAGCGTAGCAATATCTACTTCCAGCTTCTCGAAGCAATTAACCAACAAATCAATCTGTTCCGGATCGATATAGGGCTCGTCGCCCTGTATGTTGATGGCAATATCGAAGCCGGGAACCGCGGCAACGACTTCGGCACAGCGGTCCGTACCGCTTTGGTGGGTGGCAGCCGTCATCATCACCGGCGCACCGAATGCCTGGACATGCGTCTGAATACGTTCGTCATCGGTTGCCACAATGACTTCATCGAGCCGTTTGCTTTTCGTGGCCTGTTCAAACACCCGCCGGATCATACTTTTCCCCCCTATGTCAACAAGAGGTTTCCCCGGAAAGCGACTGGATGCATAGCGTGCTGGAATGATGCCAATGGTTTTTACCTGTGTCATGGCGTAGGAGAGAGGTTAGAACAATCCAAATAATTCCGCTTCGATCTTCTGGATCACAAAAGCCAGGTCCTCCCGGTTTTTTGCAAAGTCCAGTTTGTCTTTGTCCAAAATTAACAGCTTGCCATCTTTATAATTCTTTATCCACTTTTCATACTTGGCATTCAGCTTGGACAGATAATCCAATCGGATATTAGCTTCGTATTCCCTCCCTCTATTTTGGATGTTTTCCACCAGTGTGGGTACGGACGCCCGGAGATAAATGAGGAGATCCGGAGGTTTGATATAGGAAACTATGCTTTCGAAAATGTTGCTGTAATTGTCGAAATCACGGGCACTCATCAGGCCCATGTCATAGAGATTTTCGGCGAATATGTATGCGTCTTCGTAAATGGTACGATCCTGAATAATATTGGTTTCTTTTTGTTGCAGCTGAACGATATGGCGGAACCTGCTGTTGAGGAAATATATCTGTAGGTTAAAGGCCCACCGTTTCATGTCGCTGTAAAAATCCTCCAGATAGGGGTTGTCGTCAACCGCCTCATATTGAGGTTCCCACTTGAGGTGGTTGGCCAGCAGCTCGGTAAGCGTTGTCTTTCCGGCTCCTATGTTTCCTACAATGGCAATGTGCATATGCTAGCGGACCTAAAACTTCCTAAAACCGATTATTTCACGTACATCGGCTACGGTCTTGCGGGCGCTTTCCCTGGCTTTCTCATTTCCGAGCCGGATGACTTTGCTAATATAGTCGTTATCATTGGAAATTTCATGGATCCGGTCGCGCAATGGGGCCGTTGCCGCAATCATATCTTCGGCCAGTTGTTTTTTTAAATCCCCATATCGGATTTGGCAACTGTTGTAGAGCTCATCGAAATGTTTGACCGTATCGGGAGTCGATACCGCTTCCAGGAGTGAAAAAAGATTTTGTATGGGTTCCGGCTTGGGTTGGTTAGGTACGGTTGGGCCGCTATCGGTAACGGCACGCATGACCTTTTTGCGGATCACCTCCGGTGAATCGGACAGGTATACCGCATTTCCTTCCCCTTCCGATTTACCCATTTTACCTTTTCCATCTAGCCCGGGGATTTTCACCAGCTGCTCGCTGAACGAGAAGGCCTGGGGCTCCGCGAAATAATCAGTCTTATACAGACGGTTAAACCGGTTGGCAAATGTGCGGGTCATCTCGAGGTGCTGTTCCTGGTCTTTGCCCACGGGTACTTTGACGGCATGGTGCAGCAGGATATCGGCGGCCATCAACACGGGGTAGGTGAGGAGGCCGGCATTTACGTTGTCTGGATTGGCCCGGACTTTATCTTTGAAAGACGCTGCCCGTTCAAGCTCTCCCACGTAGGCATTCATATTGAGGTAGAGGTAGAGCTCTACGACTTCCGGAACATCCGACTGAATATAGATTGTCGCAACCTCCGGATCGATACCAGCTGCCAGGTACTCCACCAGCACCTGACGCACGTTTGCATACAGGTCGTCCGGAGTGGGGTGTGTGGTCAGCGAATGCAGGTCAGCAATGAAAAAGAAGCATTTGTACTCATGCTGCATTTTTACGAAGTTTCTGACCGCGCCATAATAGTTTCCCAAATGAAGCTTTCCGGTACTGCGGATACCGCTAACAACTGTTTCCATATCGGCAGCGAAAATAAGGAATTATTGCATAATACGAAGGGTATAATCTTCCCGCCACGGTCATTGGAGTGTCAATGTGGAGAATCAGATGACGGCCAGACGCCGGTTTGTGGGCGATTATCTTTATTTTTGTTGGCTGATGGAAAAAAGGTTGCATATGGATACACTGGTAAAACCAACATACAGAAAGCCCGGTCCCGATGATTTTTTTAAGAAACTTCAAAAGGAGGTTCAGGAAAAGGTATTGGGCGATAAGCGCATCCAGCGCCGTAACGTGCTGAAAACCTACTTCCTTATGTTTCTTTATGCTGGTTTTTACGCGTGTATTCTTCTGTTCGGGGATTATACACCGCTGCTGTTCCTATCCTATATCTTTTTGGGATTTTCCATGATCATGCTGTTTATTAATGCGTTTCATGATGCAGCGCATGGCGCGGTGTTTAAGAAACGAAAACACAATCGGCTGTTCATGTACGTGCTGGAACTCTTTGGAAGCAACAGTTGGCTCTGGGGGAAACGCCACAACGTACTCCATCATCCGTACCCTAATATCCAACACTGGGATACAGATATCAAACAAAGTGATCTGGTGCGGATATTTCCGGATAGCGACTACCTCAATCAGCACCGATACCAACATATCTATATGTTTTTGCTGTATCCGTTATACACGCTTAACTGGTTGTTTATCCGCGATTTTAAAGACTTTTTTGGAACGAAGGATAACTATATAAAGCGGATCATGAAAATCCCCCGTATTGAATATTACAAGCTTTTTGCAGCTAAAATAGTTAATGTTTTGTACCTCGTAGGGATTCCGATTCTGGTATTGGACCAGCCGTGGTATATGGTGGTTCTTGGCTGGTTGTGCATGCATATCTTTGGAAGCATGCTTGGCGTCATTGCTCTTATTTCCACGCATGTGGACGAAACAGCGATTTTTCCGATGCCGCCGGCCGATGGGAAAATGGACGTTACCTGGGCCGAGCATCAGATGATGGTAACGAAGGATTTTAGCGCAAACAGCCCACTGGCTAATTTTTTGTTCGGCGGTTTTACCCACCACGTAGCTCATCATTTGTTTCCGCACGTTGCGCACACGTATTATCCCTATATTACGCCGATCATTAAGCGGTATGCCAAGGAGTATAATTTGCCTTATACGTGCTATCCTGCAATTAAGGCTGTGCGGTCACATTTTGTGCTTTTAAAGAAACAGGGCGCCCGCGAAAACCTGTTACAGCACGGGGAGTTATAGACTCTTTGCTTCTTCCCAATAAGTGTCCATTTCAGCGAGGGTCATCTCTTGCAGCGTTTTTCCGGCTTCAGCCGCGCGGCGCTCAAGGTGGGTAAACCGCTTGATGAACTTTTTGTTGGTACGCTCCAGTGCGTTTTCGGGATTGATGCCAACAAACCGGGCATAGTTGACCAGTGAGAACAATAGGTCCCCGAATTCTGCTTCGGCCTTTTCTGTGTCAAGCGCCTGAGCCTGTGTAACATCGAATTCGCGTTTAAACTCCGATAGTTCTTCTTCTACTTTTTGCCATACCTGTTCTTTGTGCTCCCAGTCAAATCCTACACCGCGGACCTTATCCTGTATGCGGTAGGCCTTCACCAATGCGGGGAGGGAGCGAGGCACTCCCGCCAGGACCGATTTGTTTCCTTCATTAAGTTTAATCTGTTCCCAGTTGCGTTTCACGTCTTCTTCCCCCGCCACATTCACGTCGCCATAGATATGTGGATGCCGTGTAATCAGTTTATCACATACGCTATTCAATACATCTACGATAGAGAAAGCGCCTTGCTCTTCTGCGATACGGGCGTAAAAGACCAGGTGCATCATTAAATCACCCAGTTCCTTTTTCACTTCGTCCAGGTCTTGATTCAGTATGGCGTCCCCCAGTTCATACATTTCTTCAATGCTAAGGTGCCGTAACGTTTCCATGGTCTGTTTTTTATCCCACGGGCAATCCATGCGGAGGGTGTACAATACCGAAAGGAGGCGTTCAAATGATTTTGCCGGCGTATGTTGTGGCGGGGGAGGAGTATGCGACATGACTGCTTTTTTCAGCAAAGATAGTGAATTCGATTTAGGAAGTGCCCACTTCCTGGCTGAGGCGGTGAATCTGAAGCTGGCTGGTAAGGTCGGTAAGCTGGTTAAGTGTGGCCTCCAGGCTTACCGGAGAAGGAAGCTCGCCATTGCGGACGTCGATTTCCAGCTTGCGGAGCTGGAAAGCGATCTTCTCTGCGCCAATCTGTGCGGTACGTCCGGCCAGGCGGTGAAGCAATAACTCCAATCCTTCCATGTTTCGGGTTTCGTAATGACCTCTCAGGGCTTTCAGGTCGGCCGAGGTATCCCGTACGTATAGGTTGATGATTTCATCTGTTTTTTCGTCATCAGCGAATTGACGGACGGAATCCCGGGAAGGGTGGCGCAGGTCAGACCGGTGGGGTGTGATCTGAAGAATACGAAGTAAATCGGCCTCCTTGAACGGTTTCAACAACAGTCCGCTGAAACCCTGTGCAAGAATTTGCTCCTGCTCTTCAGGCAGCACTTGTGCAGTACAGGCGTATATATCCACCCCATCATCTCCGGTTTTCTTTCGGAGCTCCCGGTTCAGCTGCATGCCGTTCATCTCCGGCATCCGAATATCCATCAGGACAACCTTTACGTTGGGGTCCCAATCCGTAGATAGTACTTGGAGTGGCGAAGTGAAGCAGCGATAGGGTACGTGATATTTATCAAAGATTGCCTGGCAAAGGCCAAGAATGAGCCGGTCATCGTCGATGACCCATACGCACCCCTGGAACGGCTGTGCCGTTGTTTGCGCGGAGGGGACTGGGGTTTCAGGAACAGGGGTTTCCGACGTCCTTAACGGTAAGTTAACTTTAAATACCGAACCATATCCCTTCTTGCTGTCCACGCGTATATCTCCCTGCATACTTTCGCAAATCGCCTTCACGATACTGAGTCCGAGGCCACTCCCAAAGTGCACACCTGAATTGGCATTTTCTGATTGCTCAAAGTCATTGAAAATCCGCTCGAGGTCTTCCGTGGGAATGCCTTTGCCGGTGTCTTTTACGACGATATTCAACTCGGTTTTCTCGGAGTAAACAACGGTACTGATGTTCAGTGTCACCTTCCCCCGGTCGGTAAACTTAATTGCATTGCTTAACAGGTTGAACAAGATCTGTTTGATACGGAATGCATCGCCGACAACGGCCCCCGATCCGAAGATGCGGGTATTGTATTCCAGGTTCAGTCCTTTGCTCTGAGCCTGTGTTTTCATAACGGAAACCACGCTGTTGGCAAGGCCTTCAACGGAAAATGGCTTTTCGTTCAATACAATCTTACCGGAAGTGATCCGGCTATAATCCAGAATTTCATTGACGATTTGGAGGAGGTGTTCCGACGACTGATAAATGGCTTCTATTTTCGGGTTTTCAGTCGAATATTCATGTTTTAACTGTTCTGAATAGCCTATGATCGATTGAAGGGGGGTTCGCAATTCGTGACTCATGTTGGCGAGAAAGCGCTGTTTCGCCGCTGCGTGGTACTCGGCTTCCTCTTTGGCGGCTTCCAATGCCAATCGATAGGCATTATTGCGGCGGATATCAGCTAGAATCAGGTAAACCATAACGGTGGTAATCACGAAGAACAGAAGGATAATCGCACCAATGCGCCACACGCTTTCACTGACCACGGCGCGCGCCTGCCGGTTGTTAACTTCCAGTTGTTGCATGGCTTCGTTTTCCACGGAATGGAGGATGCTCAGCATATTGCTGATGAGTGTGTTGCTGGCAATGGTCAACTTCATCTCGCGGTCGGCGAACTGTTCGAGCTGCTGCTGCTGAAGGATCTGAAACCGCTGTACGGCACTATCAATGCGGGCCAGGGTACTGTCGCGACCGGTTGTCCGGATGGTATCCACCACTGTTTCGAGCTCTTCCTCTATCATCCGGCGCTCTTCCACAACAGGCAGTGGCTGTTCTTGTTTTCTTTTCCCGAAGAGGCGGGAAAAAAAGCCCCGGTCTTCACTGTCAATCGGTATGGGCGTAATGGCACTGGTGTCGCCGGCAATGGTCGTCGTACGGCGCTTCCGTTCCGTGGTCACTACCTTGCTTTCTGGCTCGGGTTCATATAACATTTCGCTCAGCGATTGGAGCTGCTCGGAAAACTCCCGGCTGTCCACAACCTTTTCGCGCATTTTGACGTATGATTTGAACAGGTTGTCCCGCTGCCTGAGAAGTGTTTTAATCGAGTCGATCCGCGCCTGTTGGATGGGGCTGCCTTCATACATCAGTTTAAGTGAGTCAAGCGATACCAGAATTTTAGCTGACTCCGTTGAAAAGCTTTTATAGGATGAGTTGTTGCCCACGAAAGCTTGCGAGCGCTGCAGTTGATCGAGCCTCATAATGTCTCTGGAAATGCGGCTGACCCGCTCCAACTTCGGGTCGGGGGCGGTGATCGTGTCCACGGTGTCCATCATCTCGGTAAAAGCAACCCTGCTGATTACCCAGGCCAGCGCCAGAGCAATAACGCAGGAGATAAACACAAAAATGACTTTCCTGCGCACGCTTCCTGTGGACTGTATGTGTGACATCGGCATCGACACCTTCCCTATTTTAACGTAAAGTTACCAAAAATTGTGCTAAAAAGCGACCCGCTCCGAAGGCTCATACGAACCCGGAGCGGATCGCTGCATGGCGGTCGCCGACAGCTTATTGATTCAGGAAAACGAACTTGTTGTCAAACATATCCAAGCGTATGCGGCTTTCTTTGTCAACCTTGCCTGCCAGGATCTCTTTAGACAGTTCGTTAAGGATGTGTTTCTGAATGGCCCGTTTTAACGGCCTTGCTCCGTATTGCGGGTCGTACCCCAGTTGTGCCAGCCAGTCGAGCGCTTCTTCGCTTGCAGCGAGCTCTATGCCCATTTCGGACAGCTGCTTCTGAACGTTGGTAAACTGCATGTGAACGATTTTGTTCAATTCTTCGCGGCTCAACGGGGCAAACATGATCACCTCATCAATCCGGTTAAGGAATTCCGGCCGGATGGTTTTTTGAAGCAGCTCGTACACTTCGCTCTGCGTTTTAGCCATAACTTCCTCCTTATTGGTGTCGTCCAACTGGCTGAAATTTTCCTGGATGAGGTGTGAACCGATATTGGAGGTCATGATGATGATCGTGTTTTTGAAATTCACGATCCGGCCTTTGTTGTCGGTAAGGTGCCCGTCGTCCAGCACTTGCAACAGGATGTTGAATACATCCGGATGGGCTTTCTCAATCTCATCCAGCAGCACCACTGCGTACGGTCTGCGCCGGATCGCCTCGGTAAGCTGTCCGCCTTCATCATAGCCTACATAGCCCGGAGGCGCACCGATGAGACGGGATACCGAATGTCGTTCCTGGTACTCGCTCATGTCAATGCGGACCATGGATTGCTCGTCGTTGAACAGAAATTCGGCTAGGGCTTTTGCCAGTTCGGTTTTTCCCACTCCGGTGGTGCCCAGGAAAATAAACGATCCGATAGGCCGGCGTTTATCGCTTAAACCCGCCCGCGACCGCCGGATGGCATCGGAAATGGCTTCTATGGCTTCTTCCTGTCCGGCAACACGCTTATGCAGTTCTTCTTCCAGGTGCAGCAATTTCTCGCGTTCGCTCTGTACCATTTTGGTTACCGGGATACCTGTCCACCGTGATACCACACCGGCGATATCTTCGGCAGTTACTTCTTCCTTGAGCATCCGGCTGTCGCTTTGCTTTTCGGCGAGCTCTTTTTTCAGGGCTTCCACCTTGTCCTGCGATTCCTTGATGCGGCCGTAGCGGATCTCGGCAACACGACCATAATCGCCCGCCCTCTCCGCCTGATCGGCTTCGATTTTGTAATTTTCGATTTGTTCAATCTCGTGATTGATTCTATCCACCAGTGTCTTTTCGCTCTGCCAGGCAGCGCGTAAAGAATCCCGTTCGGCGCTCAGGTTGGCAATTTCCCCGCTCAGCTCTTCCACTTTCTTTGTATCCTTCTCTCGTTTGATCGCTTCCCGTTCGATCTCCAGCTGCATGATACGGCGTTCAATTTCGTCGACCGCTTCGGGCACGGAGTCCATTTCCAACCGCAGTTTGGAAGCCGCCTCGTCCATCAGGTCAATCGCCTTGTCCGGCAAAAACCGGTCGGCGATGTATCGCTGTGAAAGCTCTACGGCGGCGATGATGGATTCGTCGAGAATACGCACCTTATGGTGTGTTTCATACCGTTCTTTTAGCCCGCGCAGAATCGAGATGGCGTCCTGTGTATCGGGTTCTTCCACCATTACCTTTTGAAAGCGGCGTTCCAGCGCCTTGTCTTTCTCGAAGTACTTCTGGTATTCATTGAGCGTAGTGGCTCCGATGGCCCGCAATTCACCGCGTGCCAGCGCTGGCTTCAGAATGTTAGCGGCGTCCATCGCCCCTTCACCGCCACCGGCGCCCACCAATGTATGTATTTCGTCAATAAACAGGATGATTTCCCCGTCGCTCTGCGTTACCTCTTTCACCACGGCCTTTAGGCGCTCTTCAAACTCCCCTTTATATTTCGCGCCGGCAATCAGTGCGCCCATATCCAGTGAAAAGACCGTCTTTGTCTTCAGGTTTTCCGGCACGTCGCCTTTGATGATCCGATGGGCGATTCCTTCCGCAATAGCCGTTTTGCCCACGCCCGGTTCGCCCACCAAAATGGGGTTGTTTTTGGTACGGCGCGACAAAATTTGGATGACACGGCGTATCTCTTCATCGCGACCGATCACTGGATCCAGTTTACCTGATTCGGCGTCCTCGTTCAGGTTACGGGCATACTTATTAAGGGCGTCATAAGTCGACTCCGCATTCTGATCGGTCACCCGTGCGTTGCCTCGGAGGTCTGCTATAGCCTTTTTCAGGTCTTTCTCCGTTACTCCCTGATCTTTCAGGAGTGTTGCGGTTTTATCCCCCGCATGGAGAATCCCCAGCAACATATGTTCGATGGAGACAAACTCATCTTTGAACTCTTTCAGGTACGATTGTGCTTTTTGCAAAGCGGTATTGGTTGGTGAAGCAAGATAGATGTTACTGCCGCTCACTTTTGGAAATGTGTCGATTTGTTTGTCGAGGGCTTCCTCTACATGCTTTACGTTTACATTCAGCTTTTTCAAGAGATGGCTCACCACATTCTCATCCACCAGCAGCATCCCTTTCAGCAGATGTGCCGTTTCGATGGACTGCTGCTGATTGCCAACAGCAATCTCGGAGGCCTTCTGTATGGCTTCCTGTGCTTTAATGGTATAATTGTTAAAATTCATGATCCGTTAATTTACAATCATGTTAACAAAACAAATACCATCCGATATTTGCTTTTTAAATCGGAAATTTTGTCGGATATGTTTAAATATAAATGACTAAATGTCTGATGTGTAGGTAATTATGCTGAAAAAATAGCAGTCGGATTCTTAAAAGTTGGGCTTAAGTAAATATTTATCGTAAAACCTGAAGATATGTTCCGCTGCCTCTTCCGCGGTGTCTACCAGCCGATATAAGTTAAGGTCTTCTGGACTGATGTTGCCCTCTGAGAGCATTTTTCCTTTAATCCATTCAAAAAGACCTCCCCAATAGTCCAGCCCCACAAGTACAATCGGAAACCGGGCAATTTTACCTGTCTGGATCAATGTGATGGCCTCAAAGAGCTCGTCCATAGTGCCAAAGCCGCCCGGTAGAACAATAAATCCCTGAGAATACTTCATAAACATTACTTTCCGGACAAAAAAATAATTAAACTGCAACAATTTGTCTCGGTCAATATAAGGGTTATGAAATTGCTCAAAGGGGAGCTCGATGTTGATGCCTACTGATTTTCCGCCGGCTTCGTAGGCACCTTTGTTGGCGGCTTCCATAATACCGGGGCCTCCGCCGGACACCACGCCGTATCCCCGCTCAGTGAGCAGTCGGGCGATATCTTCGGCCAACTGGTAATTCGGGTGGTCCTGTGGGGTGCGTGCTGATCCGAAAATCGATACACAGGGGCCTATTTTGGCCAACTTTTCAAAGCCATCTACAAATTCGGCCATGATTTTGAAAATTTGCCACGAATCTTTGACTTTGATCTCTTGCCAGGTCTTGTTTTCAAAGGCCCGCATGATTTTATCTTCCCGCGTTCTTGCCATACGATGGTGAATTTGATAGTTGCTAAAATAATCATTTTTCGCAGGAAAGCCGGAACCAATGGTGAAAGCCTTATCTTTGTGGCATGAACTTTTCTTCCAAGCTGTTGGAGCAAGCGGTTTCTGAGTTCGGGCGTTTGCCGGGGGTAGGGCAGAAAACGGCGCTGCGCCTGGTGTTGCACCTGTTGAAACAACCGGAGACCGATGTCTCGCGGTTTACCGAGGCCCTGAATCGGCTGAAGCAGGAAATCCGTTACTGCTCCACGTGCCATAATATTTCCGATCAGGCCATCTGCGAAATTTGCGCTTCGCATAAACGCGACAAGGGCCTGATCTGCGTGGTGGAGGATACACGCGACGTGATGGCTATCGAAAATACCAATCAGTATCAGGGAGTGTATCACGTTCTGGGCGGATTGATCTCTCCGATGGACGGTGTCGGACCCTCGGATCTCCAGATAGAAAGCCTGGTCCGCCGTTTGGAGGCCGGCGGGGTTAGTGAGGTTATTTTGGCACTGAGTGCCACCATGGAGGGGGATACCACGATCTTTTATCTCTACAAGAAGCTTAAAGATTTCGGTGTTCAGATCAGTACGATCGCCCGGGGCATTGCTTTCGGTGGTGAGCTGGAATATGTGGATGAGGTAACTTTGGGGCGTTCCATTGCCACCCGGGTGCCTTATGAGCGGAGTATTGCCTAAATAAATGTATTCCAATTGGTTCTAATGAAAGGATTTAAAGATAAGACGGTCGTTATTACGGGCGCGTCGTCTGGCATCGGGCTGGCTTGTGCCGAGGCGTTTGCCCGGCAGGGAGCATCCCTCGTGCTGGGCGCTAGGCGCTATGTCGACCTATGCACCCTCGCGCGGTCGTTAGAGACACAGTATGGTGTCCGGGCGGTTGCCGTCCAATGCGATGTGGCAAACGAAACTGATTGCCGGGTGCTGATTCAGCAGGCAATTGCGACGTTCGGTGGTGTGGATGTGTTGGTAAATAATGCTGGCATCAGTATGCGTGCCCTGTTTGCCGATCTGGACCTGTCGGTGCTGCGCCGGCTCATGGACATCAATTTCTGGGGTACCGTGTATTGTACCAAGTACGCCCTCGACGAGCTCCTCCGCCGGAGAGGGTCTGTCGTGGCGGTATCATCCATCGCCGGTTACCGCGGACTACCCGGACGTACCGGGTACTCGGCATCGAAATTTGCCATTCACGGTTTTATGGAGTCGCTGCGGGTGGAAAACCTGAAAACGGGATTACACGTGATGCTGGCCTGCCCCGGTTTTACGGCGTCCAATATCCGGCAGAGCGCCCTGAATGCAGCAGGGGATGCACATGGGGAGACCAGCATGGATGAAGGGAAAATGATGTCGGCAGCAGAGGTGGCGGAGCGTATTGTGCAAGGGGTGCTCCGACGAAAGCGGACGCTGGTCATGACCCGCCAGGGTAAGCTTGCCGTTTGGATGAATAAACTACTTCCGGCGTGGGTGGATGGACAGGTGTACAAGTTGTTTGCCAAGGAGAAGGATCCGCTTGTGAAGTAAAATAAGGCGAGCCGGGGGGCTTTACATTTTTTTTACAACGAGATACAATCCCCCTGAAATGCCGATGAGTGTGAGCGCGGTGCCCCACCACAGCACGTCAAAACCATACGTATCCGCAACATGTGTCCCCATAAATGGGGAGAATACATGCGCCACGGAAAATGCCAATGCGTTGAGCCCCATATAGGCACCCTGATTCTGCCTGGATGCCCGTTGTGCGGCAACGGATGCCATAAAGGGCATAGCTAATATCTCCGAGATGCTCATCAGAAAGATTGACAGGTATAGAATCCAATAACCCGTAGGAATGGTTAGCAGTGCGAAGGAGACTGCGCAGAGCGCGGTACCCAAGAAGATGCAGCTCGCATAGGAAAGACGTTTTTCGGCTATATGTACCAGTAACATTTCGAAGAGCACGACGACAAAGCCGCTGAATCCGAGGATGATTCCTACCTGACTTTCTGAAAGACCGTAGCCTTTTTGATAGAAAAGGGGGAGCGTACTTAACAGCTGGAAAAAGCAGATTGCATAGCCGCAGCAAAATAGGCTGAATGTCAGGAAGAGGCCGTCTCGATAAGGTGAGCGGACGGCTGGATGCTCGTCATTGACCGCGTGGGTCTCTCGTGGTCGGACATTACCCTTGCGGTTATAAAAGAAAGAAACGAACGTTAGCGTGGCAACAAATGCACCCAGGGCGTTACCGTAGAAAATCCAGTTATAGGAAATAGAAGCCAGGAATCCACCCAGCGCCGGACCGATGGAAAAGCCGAGGTTGATAGCCATCCGGTTGAGCGAGAAGGCGCGTGTGATGTTTTCGGGTCTAGCATAACGCGCCACCGATACCGAATTGGCTGGTCGGAACGATTCTGTGGTGACGCTCAGGATGTAGATAATTGCAGCCAGTGTCTCCAGGGAGGTAAACCGGGGAACGATAAGAAATAGGGGTACAGATACGAGGAGGCTTAAGGTCTGTACCCAAAAGTTGCCGTACCGGTCGGTCAGCCACCCGCCCAGCCACGATCCGGTGACCGCGCCCAGGCCGAAGCAGGCCAATACGATGCCGGCCTCCGTAATGGTGAATCCGAGAGCCCGGGTCATGTAGATGCTCAGAAAAGGCAGTACCATGGCGCCGGTACGGTTTATCAACATGACCAGCGCCAACATCCATGCCGATCTGGACAGCCCTTTGTACGAGTCGATGTATATACGTAGAAGTTCTTTCATCGGGTGATTGTACTTAGCATAGTCGCCCCGAACAACAGGGCGGCGGTGCCTGGCCCGTTATACAGCTAAAAAGTTCGGCTGGGACCGTACCTCATACCTGCCCGCTGTTACCAGGGTCTTTTTTCCTGTATGGCGGTCAAACAGATAATCCAGGCGTCCTAGATAGATTCCCGCAAACCCCACCTGATTGATCGTGGTTATCTGGCCATCGAGATTGCGGATCTGTTCCGGCTCCGGCATGAAAGTATGCGTATGGCCGCCAATGATGAGGTCAATGTTGCGTGTCCGAGTAGCCAGGATACGGTCAGATATCTTGTCATCCGAATACCGGTATCCCAGGTGGGATAAGCAGATGACCAAATTGCACTTGTAGTCGTGTTTTAGCCGCGCTGCCCACGTGTTTGCGACCTCAATCGGATCGAGGTAGCGTACATCTTTGGCATTTGTCGGATCCACCAATCCATCAAGTTCAATGCCGAGGCCAAAAAGTCCGATCCGGAGCGTCTGCCGTTTCACGATGAGGTAATCGCGTGTCTTTCCCTTTAAAGGAGTGTTGCTGAAATCGTAGTTGGCGGTAAGGAACGGGAAATGCGCATATCGAGTCATACGCGCCAAGCCTTCCAGTCCGTTGTCAAATTCATGGTTGCCGAAAGTGCTTGCCATGTATCCCATTTTGCTCATCAGCTCCATTTCTACCTTGCCACCGAAGAGATTAAAATAGGGGGTGCCCTGTACGGTGTCGCCGGCATCGAGCAGCAGGACGTTGCGTTCCTCGTTACGGATGCGTTTGATGAGGGTAGCCCGGCGGGCTGCGCCGCCCAGCCCCTGGTTGCGCGAGCCGTCCATGGGGAAGGGATCGATTCGACTGTGCACATCGTTGGTGTGCAAGATGGTAAGGGCGACCGCGTCATCCCCCGCCAGCGAGGACAACGGGAAGCCGCCGAATGCCGAAAGGGCGGCGACGCTGCCCATGTGTTTCAGAAAATGCCGTCTGTTAATCGCGGGTAATCCTTCCATCGAGTTGTGTGTTAATATGATTTCCTGCTGCTGTCCGCTCGCTGACATAGGTAATCAACGCTTCGCGTACTTTTTGACCCAAATTTGTACGGCCTACCGGATGATCCAGCCCCCTGGAATTATCTCCGCCATTGGCAAGATAATCATAGGTGACCAGTTTATAGGTGCGAGAGCGGTCTAACGGCTTCCCGGCGATGGTTATGTTTGCGGGTTTACCTTCCGATATGGTCATCCGCAGTCCGGAAACCGGTTGTCCATCCGTAGCCGCAATAAATTCTGCAAGCTGCTGAACACGGTCTCCCGAAAGTTCCAGCAGCACCAATTCATTCTCAAATGGCATCAGCTCGAAAAGATTGCCAATGGTGATCTCCCCCCGCGGAAGCTCAATCCGAAGGCCTCCTTTAGTGCCGAATGAAAATTCCGCGTCGGGGTCGAGCTTTCGTCCTTCCGCCAGCAACGCATCGGCGAAAAAGTTGCCGAGCAGGGTTTCCACCGCATCGGCAGGCTTGGTGAGGTCCACATCGGAGTATCCTATCACCTGGCTCATTTCGGCGTCCAATTGTGATCGATAGGGGGCGTAGAGCTGAATAAGCGAGGCATCGTCTTCCAGCGTGCTGTCAATTTGAAGCCTGGTATAAGCCGCTTCCCCGCGGCGCACAAAATAATTATGACATGAGGTGAAAATCAGGGAGAAAATAAGCGCAAAAAAAAGAAAATGCGTTCGAGGAGCAAAACCGTTCATGATGAGTGTGTTCCCGGTTGGTATCCATAACCGATCGGGTCATGCAAAGGTACGGATATGTTCCGTCTGCCAAAAATTTTTCTGAAAGTACGCCAAACCCAGGCAGCAAGTCTCGATTTGTATATTTATTGTAAATAAAGAATATAATTCATTGTATTGGCATATTATTTGAATATAATTCTGCAATATTATCTATATTTAGAATGACGAACAAGTTGGATTACAACCTGGATCAAACGGACTACGCGATTCTGAGATTAATGCAGGATAACGCCCGGATCAGCAATGCAGACGTCGCACGTGAGTTGAAGATGGCACCTTCGGCAATCTTGGAACGCGTCAAAAAATTAGAACAGCGAGAGGTAATCCTTCGGTACTGTACGAAGATCAATCCGAAGGCGCTAGGGCAGACGTTGCTTTCATTCATATTTATCCGGGCTGCGGATGGGATCGGTTGCGCCACCACGGGGCAGGCGCTGGCCGCTATCCCAGAGGTTCAGGAAGTACACGATATTGCAGGTGATGACGGGTACCTTGTGAAGGTACGGACGGCCGACTCAGCAGCATTGGTGGAGCTGATGCGGAACGCGTTTGCCAAGATTCCGAGCATCATTTCCACCCGTACAACCATCGTCCTGGAGACGGTTAAAGAGGAACAGCAGTTGGTGATACCGGATGAGGTGTCTGCCACAGAAAATGGATCATGATAGCGTAAAGGAGGATTCGATGACGGAAAAAACAATCTCACCCAGCAAGTTAAAAGTGATTGCTGCCTTTACGATGATTTACATCGTTTGGGGGTCGACCTTTTTTTTTATTCATAAGGCATTGACCGGTTTCGGGCCGTTCCTGTTGGGCGCGGTACGGTTCAGCACAGCGGGGTTGCTGATGCTGGTTTGGTCTTACCTGAAGGGGTGCCGTATTTTTCACCTGTCCACGATTCTCCATGCAGGTCTGATGGGGGTGCTGCTGTTGTATGTTGATAACGGCATCATCATATGGGTAGAACAATTTATGCCAAGTGGACTTGTGGCCATTATGTCGGCATCGGCGGCTATTTGGTTTATTGTGCTTGACAAGCCCAATTGGAAGGCCAATTTTGGGAACCTTCCGGTGGTCATCGGGCTGTTTATGGGATTTTTCGGTGTGGTAATGTTGTTTGGTGACCGGCTCGCGCAAGCACTCGATGCCTCTCAACGGCAGGAAAATCTGCTGGGGATGGCGTTGCTATTATTGGGGGCCCTGGCTTGGACGGCAGGTTCATTGTACTCCAAATATTATGGTAACTCTAGAGGCAGCGTAAAAGGAAACGGCACGGTTGCCACCGGTTGGCAGATGTTAATTGCCGGGGTGATCTTTACGTTGACTGCAGCAGGTAGAGGAGAGATAACCGCTTTTGACTGGGAATCGGTTCCCGACTCGGCCTGGTGGGCCATCGGGTATCTGATAGGGATGGGCTCCATCGTGGCCTACAGTTCGTACATCTGGCTTTTGCAGGTACGGCCTGCTACCGAAGTAAGTACCCACACCTATGTAAACCCCATCGTCGCCGTTCTCCTCGGCGCCTGGTTTGCCCATGAAACGGTAACCTATTCACAGGTGGTGGCCTTGCTGGTAATCCTCGGAAGCGTCTTTCTGATTAACTGGGATGCATATAAGATATCCGGCATGTTCTCCAGGCGAAAAAACCGCTCCGCCCGTATTCCTAAGAAAGTTCGAAGACAGACGGAAATCAGATCACTCTTTGTCGATTCGTCGACCAAACAGATGCGAACACCGGACACGATTTAGGAGTCCTTGCGCCTTGCGACCGTCTATTCCAAAAAAATTGGATTCTTTTTTTTGAATTATTAACACTGTTAAGTAATTTTGCTGTGTTAATTTTTAAAAATGGGAATTAAGGAACGTAAGGAACGTCACAAGGAGGATCTCAAGGCCCGGATTTTACAGGCGGCAAAAAAGCTTTTTATTACAGAAGGATACGAGGCCACCTCCATCCGGAAAATAGCGGCAGAGATCGAATTTAGTCCGACAACCATCTATCTGTATTACAAGGATAAAACCGATATTTCCTATGCGTTGCATCGGGAAGGGTTTGGTCTTTTACGCGAACGGTTTGCTGCGTTGGCGTATGTAGATGATCCGTTTGAGCGACTAAAGGCTATGGGAAGAGCATATATACAGTTTGCCTTAGATCATCCTGACTTTTATGAACTTATGTTTGTCATGAAGGAGCCAATGCAATATCTGCAGGCCCATCATCCGGAAGACGAGTGGCCCGAAGGTGAACGCGTATTTGACGCATTGATGCAAACCGTGCAGGGATGCAAGGCGAAGGGTTATTTTGCGGACATGAACACCGAAGAAATGGCTATGCTCTCATGGAGCGTTGTACATGGACTGTGTTCTCTGCACATCACCAGCCATTTTAAACACATTGCTGAACATTGCGGAGTTGAACGTGTGGGTCAAGATAATATTCTGGAGCGAGTCTTTGTGGCCTATGTTCAATTACTCGAACGGATCAAATAGAATTGTTAAGTAAACACTGTTAACAATGAGAACGCTATTAATAATAATGGTAGGACTAACATCTATTCCTGCTTGGGGACAGGACGAGCTGGAACATTATATAACAGAGGGCTTGGAACATAACATCGTGATGAAACAGCGAAATATTACGTTGGAGAGAGCCACCTATGCGCTGAGGGCAGCTAAGAGCATGTATTTGCCTGCCATCGCCCTGCAGGCAGGTTACCAAACGGCCGATGGCGGCCGGAACATACCACTTCCCATCGGTGATCTGCTCAATCCCGTGTATCGCACGCTGAACCAGCTCACAGCTTCGGATGCTTTTCCAATGATCGAAAACGAAACGATCAACTTCCTTCCCCGAAATTACTATGACGCACATATCCGAACAACCCTTCCGCTAATTAACCCTGAGATTGGAGCAAACAAGCGGATTCAGGAAAGGCAGGTACATCTCTCTGAGCTGGACGTGGATATTTACAAACGTGAACTGGTGAAGGATATCAAAGTGGCCTATTTTAATTACCTGGCGGCTGTGCATGCGCTGGATATATACCGGAGCGCCGTCGATCTCGCGCGGGAGGGTCGGCGAACCAACCAAAAGTTGTTAGAGAACGGCAAGGGGTTACCGGCCTACGTTCAGCGATCGCATAGCGAGGTGGCCGAAGCCGAAGCCCGGCTGACCGAAGCCGAAGTGAAAGCGCAAAACGCCCGGGCTTACTTCAATAGCCTGCTTAATCGGTCCGAGCAGGCTGAGGTGGACACGGTTTTCGATCATGAAGCAGCTATTTTGGATGCTGCGGCTGTACTCACGAACGGGCCTTCCACGGCTGTAGAGCGCGAGGAACTGCGGTCCTTGTCAACAGCGATAGACATCCGCTCCACTCAGTTGAAGTTAAACCGGCGCTTTGCGGTACCCCGACTGAATGCTTTTCTTGACCTGGGATCTCAGTCGGAAGGCTTTCATTTCAACGGGCAGACTCGGTATTATATGGTCGGACTGCAACTGGAGATGCCTTTGTTCAGCGGTAATCGCAATATGTATAAGATCCAGCAATCTCGATTCGACCTCCAGGAGGCGGAATTGCAGTGGGAACAGGCTAGACAACAGCTGCAAATGGCCGGTACGGTAGCGACGAATAACCTGCGTGCCGCCTGGAATAATTACCAGTCGTCCAAAAGTCAATTGGAAGCTGCGGAGGCTTACAGGCGGTTGATCACCAAAGGTTACGAGGCGGGGTCGAACAGTTACATTGAGACAGTAGATGCCCGCAATCAGTATACGTCGGCCCATATAGCACTAATCGTCCGTACGTATGAGGTGCTTTCGGCGGCGGCGATTCTCGAGCGAGAACAGGCAAGTTATCTTCTTACCCCCTAATAAACAGGCAATGAAAACCAGATCTTTCAATTACTACGTATTTCTTCTGGCCATCGGCCTCGGTGCATGCAGTTCATCTGAGCAGCCTACCGAAGGACTGGCCGCGGATGAAGTAATTCCCGTGCGTACCATCGCGCTGGCAACCCGGGATACTACTCAGGTGGTCCAAGCTACCGGCACGTTTACCACAGACGACGAGACCGCGCTGGCCTTTAAGAACGGTGGCGTCATCGAACAGATTCATGTAAAGGAGGGCGACTCTTTCCGAAAGGGGCAGCTGCTGGCATCGTTGGAACCCACCGAGATCAATGCTACCATGAGGCAGGCACAGTTGGGCGTGGAAAAGGCTGAGCGCGACTATCATCGGGCTCGGCAGCTGTTTCTCGACAGCGTGGCTACCCAGGAACAGATGGAAAATGCCAAAACGGCTTTTGAAGCCGCAAAGGAGGATGCCGAACGTGCTGCCTATAATTTGAACCATACACGGATCTATGCGGCGTTCGATGGCTATGTTCTACAACGTCCGACGAATGCCGGACAAGTAGTTGGACCGGGAACACCCATTCTGCTAGTCACCAGCACCGGACGCAATGGGTGGATGCTAAAAGTGGGCGTGAGCGACCGGCAATGGTCGGCCATTCAACTGGGCGATTCCGCGCAGGTAACCACTGATGCCTCGCCCAGCAAGCGTTTTGCTGCTCGGGTATCCCGCAAGTCGGAAGGCGTGGATCCGCAGTCCGGAACGTTTTCTATCTATTTAAAGCTGGAGGAAGACAACGGTCTCCCCCCCGTTGCCTCCGGCATGTTCGGGAAAGCTGAAATCCAGCTTTCTGCCAAAACCGGGGCATGGTTTATTCCCTACGAGGCGATGTTAGATGGGGACGCCGGCTCAGGATACGTGTTTGTTACAGACAACGGAAAGACGGCGCGACGCATACCGGTTACCATTGGTGGGATGGAAAAAGACCACATTGTGGTGACGGGTGGACTCGAAAATGCGGGTTCTTTGATCGTGTCGGGTAACCCCTACCTCCGTGATGGTTCAACGATAACGGTAAAATAGATAGTCATGGGCCTTATTACCTATCCGATTAAAAACTACCAGTTTACGCTTATCATGGTACTGATGGTCATTGCCATCGGGGTGAGCAGCATTCTCACCATGCCCCGGGCAGAAGACCCCGAAATGCAGGCTCCCAACTTTCCCGTGGTGGTGGTATACCCTGGAACCAGTCCTAAGGACATGGAGCAGCTGGTGGTGAAACCAATTGAATCCAGGTTGTATGATCTGGATAATATCCAACGCATTCGTACGACGATTGTGAATGGCCTGGCCGTCCTTTTTGTGGAGTATGAACACGGTGTCAATTACGATAACAAATATCAAGAACTGATTCGTGAGGTCAGCGCACTGCGTCCGCAGCTCCCCACAGACATATATCGGATCGATGTTCAGCAGATCGACCCAACGGGCGTGAATGTGCTTCAAGTGGCGTTGATTTCCGAAAATGCCTCCCGGAAGGCGATGAAGGAAATATCTGACCAATTGAAGGAAGAGCTTGAGAAGGTAAAATCACTCAAAGAAGTTAAAGTAAGCGGACTCACCGATCAGTTAATCCGGGTGGATGTCGAGCCTGCGCGGCTCGCGCAACTGGGTATTCCGCTTAATCAGGTGATGCAGGCCATCCAAAGTGAGGGCGCCAACACCCCGGGTGGGAGTGTACTTGCGGGAGGCAAGGTGTTCAGCATCAAAACCAGTGGCAACTACCAAAGCATAGAAGGCATCCGGAATACGATTGTCTCCAGTGCGAATGGAAAAAATATTCTTTTGAGAGATATTGCGAACGTGTACACCGATTTCGCCCCGGAAACGCATATCACAAGATTGAATGGGTACCGGGCCGTATTTGTCAACGCTGCTCAAAAAGCAGGCGAGAACATCAGCCGGACACAGGAGGCCTACCTGGAGGTGCTTGACAGGTTTCGGGAGCGGCTGCCCGGGAATATGGATATGGTGCTGCACTTTGACCAGGGGGAGAATGTAAACCAGCGATTAGGCGGTCTGGGAACCGATTTCCTGATTGCCGTGACGCTGGTACTGATCACTTTGCTCCCGCTTGGTACCCGGGCATCCTTGGTGGTGATGATTGCTGTGCCGTTGTCCCTGGCGATGGGCGTAATCGCCCTCAACGTATTCGGCTATTCCTTAAACCAGCTGAGCATCGTCGGCTTTGTGGTCGCGCTGGGATTGGTGGTTGACGACAGCATTGTCGTTGTCGAAAACATTGAACGATGGATGCGCGACGGATTTTCGCGCGTGGAGGCAGCCATCAAGGGCACCCACCAGATTGCCCTGGCAGTGGTGGGCTGTACGGCTACGCTGGCCATTGCCTTCATGCCGCTTATGTTCATGCCCGAGCAGGCGGGAGATTTCATCCGCAGCCTGCCCATGGCCGTCATCGGATCCGTCCTTGCCTCCATGCTGGTGGCTTTGCTAGTTGTGCCTTTCCTTTCCAGTCGCTTGCTAAAGCCACACGAAAATCCCGACGGTAATGCCGTCCTGCGCTGGCTGCAGCGTACTATTCACAGTACGTATTCGGTGTTGCTCGACCGCGCTTTGAAGCGTCCTTGGCATACCGTCGTCATCGCTATGCTGATCTTCGTTGGAGCACTCGCGCTCATTCCCGTTATTGGATTCAGTTTATTCCCAGCTTCGGAAAAGCCACAGTTCCTGATACGGATCAATGCTCCACTGCAGTCCCATATTTTTGCCACAGACAGCATCACCCGCTTAATTGAGCGGGAGCTGGATTCCCTGCCGGAGGTCCGGTACTTTGCCTCCAACGTGGGAAAGGGAAATCCGCGTATTTATTACAACGTGGAACAGGCCAACGAGCGTGCTGATTTTGCGGAAATCTTTGTACAGCTGCAGCCGGATACCCGAGCGAAAGACAAAGAAGCGTTAATTGAACAGTTGAGACAGCGCTGGACGCCGTATCTGGGAGCCAAGGTGGAAGTGAAAAACTTCGAGCAAGGTGTTCCGGTTATCTCCCCCGTTGAGGTTCGTCTCTTTGGCGATAACCTGGATACCCTGAAGCAGCTTGCGCAGCGCGTGGAACGGATGATGGAAAAAACGCCCGGA
>Ga0164243_10001313_pt1 | contig 42466 bp, 38 predicted proteins | sample OricompcompostOP_FD_108781 | JGI IMG/M metagenome (GOLD analysis project Ga0164243, IMG submission 108781) | Organic Plus compost microbial communities from Emeryville, California, USA - Original compost - Organic plus compost (OP) | ecosystem: Engineered > Solid waste > Mixed feedstock >...
CGCTGTTCGGCTTCCGGCTCCCCGGTCACGACTTGCTCGGTCTGCGGCTCGTCGGTTGCGCGTTGCTCGTCTTCCGGCTCGTGGGCCGCGCGCTGTTCGGCTTCCGGCTCCCCGGTCACGACTCGCTCGGTCTGCGGCTCATCGGTGGCGCGTTGCTCGGCTTCCCGCTCCTCGGCTTCCCGCTCCTCGGTCGCGCCGTCGTCGCGTACCCGGTCGTCGGTCGCGCGGAAGTCGGTCTCGTCCTCGGGGGCGGTGCGGGGGACCGGCACGGGGTCGGAGCGGACGGCCTGGGGCTCGTCGCGCTGGTACGGGTAGCTCATCGGTTCTCCTTGTGGTCGGCGGGGGTCGGCGACGGGGCGTCGGTCTCGCGGTGCGCCGCCACCGGGTCGTCGCCGAGCAGGTCCGCGACGAGCGCGCGATAGTGGACGACCGCCTGGCGGAGCTGTTCGGTGCTGGCCTCGCCACGTTCGTTGCGCAGGTGGATCTCGTGCGCGTCGCGGTAGTGGCCGAGCGTGCGCGCGTGGTCGACGGAGAGGTGCGCGAGCTGCTCCTCGTACTTCTCGGTCGGGTAGCCGCGCTCCGCGACCAGCCGGGTGACCAGCTCGTCGGCGGCGCCGACGGCCCGCGCGGGGTCGTCGACGAAGAGCACCTGCAGCTCCTCCCAGGCCTGCGCGTAGCGCTCCCGCGCCGCCGGGTCCAGCGGCCGCAGCGTGAGCTCGGCGTGCTTGCGCTCGCGTTCGCGCAGCTCACGCTCCGCCTCGGTCCGACTCTCCTTCTCCGCGACGACCCGGTCGTACTCCGGGCCGAACCGGTCGCGCAACGCCCGGCGGCGCAGTGCCGTCCAGGCGAACGCCGCGGCCGCGACGACAACCACGATGACGATGATGAGTACGACGATCTCGGTGGACGACATGGCGTTCCTCCTTCGGCCGGCATAGTTCCCAACCGGGACGGGTCGGCAATCCCCATCGCGCGACTTTTGTCGACGCGCCGGAAATCCGTCGCCGCGCATCGATGGCTGCCGGTAGTGCGGAGGTCGCCCGTTGCGTATCCTGCCCAAGGCGCACGCGTCCGCGGCGGTGCCGGCTCTTGGCGGGAGCGGGCAGGATGACGTGGCGCCGGTCCTGCCGGTCGCTCGGGCGAGGTCTGATGAATTCGCGCAGCTGGTCCATTCGATCAAAGATCATCTCTTTGGTCGCGGTGCCGATCGCCGCTCTCATGGCACTGTGGATATTCGCGACCACGCTGACCCTCGGCCCGGCGCTGAGCCTGCTGGCCGCGCAGGGCCTGCTGGACGACGTCGGCAAGCCCGGCGAGGCGGTGGTCGCCGCCCTCCAGCGGGAACGCCGGCTCTCGATCGTCCACCTCGCCCGCGAGGGCGCCGCCGACCAGCTCAACGCCCAGCGCGCCGAGACCGACCGGGCCCTCGCCGAGTTCCGCCGCCGCTCGGCGCAGGCCGACACCAGCGACCTGCTCGCCAGCCGGCTGGACCAGCTCGACACGGCCTTCGACCTGCTGCCCGCCGGGCGTACGTTCATCGACCGCGGCGACATGGACAAGGCCGGCGCGCTGGGTCTCTACAACGGCATCATCGACTCCGCGTTCCGCGCGTTCGCGGTGCTGGTGGCTCTCCCGGACGAGCGGCTCGCCCGGGAGGCGCGCGCGGTGACCGCGCTCGGCCGTGCGCGCGAGGTGCTCGCCCGCTCCGACGCCCTGCTCGCCGGCGTCTTCACGGCGGGCCGGTTCGGCCCCGACGAACACGGTGCTCTGGTGCAGATCATCGGCACCGAGCGGTTCCTCTACGAGTCGGCGATCGCCGACCTGCCCGAGGACGACCGGACGGCGTACCAGCGGCTCACCGAAGGCGCCGCGTTCACCCAGCTCAACGGGATGCTGGACACGCTCGTGGCCAAGGGCCGCAACAACGCCGCGCCGCCGGTGCGGGCCGCGGCCTGGACCGCGGCGTACGACCAGGTGCAGCGCGACCTGCGCGACTTCGAGCTGGCCGCGTCGGACCGGCTCGCCGACCGCAGCATGCCGGTGGCCGCCGGCATCCTCGTCCGGCTCGGCCTCGCCGGCGTCCTCGGCCTGGTCGCCGTCGTGATCGCCATCTTCATCTCCGTGCGGGTCGGCCGCGGCTTCATCCACCGGGTCAGCGGCCTGCGCGCCGCCGCCCTCGACCTTGCCGACGAGCGGCTGCCCAGCCTGGTCAGCCGGCTCCGCCAGGGCGAGGATGTCGACGTGGCGGCCGAGGCGCCTCCGCTCGACTTCGGCTCCGACGAGCTGGGCCAGCTCGGCCACGCGTTCGCGAAGGTGCAGCGCACGGCGGTCGCCTCGGCGGTCGACGAGGCGGCGCTGCGGCGCGGCCTGAGCGACGTCTTCCTCAACATCGCCCGGCGCAGCCAGACGCTGCTCCACCGCCAGCTGGCGCTCCTCGACAAGATGGAGCGGCGCACCACCGACCCCGACGAGCTGGCCGACCTGTTCCGCATCGACCACATGGCCACCCGGATGCGCCGCCACGCGGAAGACCTGGTCGTCCTCGCCGGCGCCGCACCGGGTCGCGGCTGGCGGGTCCCGGTCCCGATGATCGACGTCATCCGCGGCGCGGTGTCCGAGGTGGAGGACTACCAGCGCGTCTCGATCATGACCGTCGAGCCGGTCGCGGTCGCCGGCCGCGCGGTCGGGGACGTCATCCACCTGCTGGCAGAGTTGATCGAGAACGCGACGTCGTTCTCACCGCCGCACACCCGCGTCCAGATCGCCGGCCAGGCGGTCCCCAACGGCTACGCGATCGAGATCGAGGACCGCGGCCTCGGCATGCCACCGGAAGCCATCGAGGAGGCCAACCGCCGGCTCTCCGAGCCACCGGCCTTCGACCCGGCCAACTCGGCCCGCCTGGGCCTGTTCGTCGTGGCCCGCCTCGGCGCGCGCCACGGCGTACGCGTCCAGCTCCGCACCTCGCCGTACGGCGGCGTCACGGCCGTCGCCCTTCTCCCGACGGAGCTGATCGCGGCGGGTGGGGCCGCCCTCGCCCTCCCGGGCCGCGCCACCGCCGAGGTCGAGCCGCCGAGCCCGACCCGTGGCCTCCCGTCCGCGGCCCCGGCATCCCCGCCGTGGTCGCCGCCGGCGGTCGGGACCGCGGGCATGGCGTCGCCGTCGACGAGCGCGGCGCTCTGGTCGCCGCCGCCCTGGGACGGCGCGGCGTCACCGTCGACCGACGCCGCCGCGCCGTCGACCGGCGCACGCACCCCGACGCCGTCCGCGAACGCTGGCGCGGGCGGCCCGGCCGCCGCCGCCACGCCATCACCCGCGGCTTCTACGGCAGGGCCTACGGCGTCCGCCGCGTCGGCCACGACTTACGGGACGTCGCCCACGGCCCCCATGACTTACGGGACGTCGCCCACGGCGTCTGCGGCGTCGCCCACGACTTACGGGGTGTCGCCCACGGCCTCTGGGGTGTCGCCTACGGCCTCTGGGGTGTCGCCTGCGGCCTTTGGGGTGTCGCCTGCGGCCTCTGGGGTGTCGCCTACGGCCTCTGGGGTGTCGCCCACCGCTTCGGCGGCGTCGCGCACGGCGTCCGCGACCTCGCCCACGGCCGCTGCGAGCCTTCCGGTCCCACCGGAGCCGGTCGTGACCGGACAGCGACGCGCCGTCAGTGAGCCGACCGCGGAGCTGATCGTCGGCGAGGACGGCCTGCCGCGCCGCACGCGTCAGCGCCACCTCGCCCCACAGCTCCGCCGGCCGAGCGACACCGGTGCGCCGTTGGGCTACGCCAGGCAGGGCGGCCCGCCGGCCGGCCCCGCCAGCCACAGCCCCTGGCCGGGCCTGGACGCCTCGAGCACCGTGGTCCCCGCGACCGCCACGAGCGGCACCGCGACGCCGCCGCGGCCCCGCACTCCGGAGGAGATCCGCGAGCGCATGTCGGCCCTCCAGGCCGGCACGGCCCGGGGCCGGCAGGCCGGCGTGGCGGGGAGCGATCCGTCAGGTGCCGGCAATGGCGAAGCGGTCACCAGACGTTCCAGTGACGGGGCCGGGCCGGGGCCGGTACGGACGACCACCGGCGCCTCCGGCACGGCGGCCGTCGACGGCCCGGGTGGCGCGAACGGTTCACCGGACGCTGCCGGCACCGGCACCGACGGCGGCACCGGCACCGAGGGCGGCACCGGCACCGAGGGCGGCACCGGCACCGACGGCGGCACCGGCGCCGACGGCGGTGATGGTGGCGGCCTGGCGGCCGCGCCAAAGCCGCCCGGCACGCCGCGCGGCCGGAGAAACTCCGCCCGGGCCGGCGGCATGGCCGGCACCGTGATCGCCGGCTCGGGCGGCCCCTCCAGCCTCGCGGCACCGCGGCCCGCCGCTTCGAGCCCTGCTGACACCCCGGCCGAACCCCGCACCCCGACCGGCGTCGCCGGAACCGGCCCAGCCGACGGGTCCGGCTCATCGGCCTCGGCCGGGGTCGCGCCGGTGCCGGGGACCGCCGCTTCCCATTCGGCTGGCGCCTCGACCGAGGCCCGCGCCGCGACGGGCGTCGGTGGTGCGGCGGTCGGGTCCGGTTCGGCGGACGGGGCCGGGATCGTGCCGGTCGCGGGTGGCGGGCCGGGCGACGCCGGCGGCACGGGCGACGTTCCGATCACCGGGCCGGACGGTCCGAACAGTCCATCCGACGGGACCGGCGGCGCGGCGGCGGCCGTACCCTCGACGATGCGACCGTCAGCATCCACGAAGCCGGCACCCGAATGCGTGTCGCCGGTCCACGATGGTTCCCCGACCAGCGACCAGTCCCGAAAGGACGCGTAAGTGGCGCAGACGACCAGGCCGCAGTCGAACCTCGACTGGCTCCTCGAAGACCTCGTCGAGCGGGTCCCGGCCGCGCAGCAGGCGATCGTGCTCTCCGCCGACGGGCTGCTGATGGGCTCGACCCGCGAGCTGGCCCGCGAGGACGCCGAGCACCTCGCCGCCATGGCCGCGGGCTTCCAGAGCCTGGCCAAAGGCGCGAGCCGGCACTTCGGCGCCGGTACGGTGCGGCAGACGGTGGTGGAGATGGAGCACGCGTACCTCTTCGTCACCGCCGCCGGCGCCGGTGCGTGCCTCGCCGTGCTCACCGAGGCCGAGACGGACATCGGCCTGGTCGCGTACGAGATGGCGATGCTGGTCACCAGAGTGGGCCAGACGTTGACCGCGCCGGCGCGGATACCGCCCCTGGGGCCGGGGGGTACGGTCGATGGTGGATGATCCGCGCCGGCCCGCGCACGACTGGCTGGACGTGGACGCCGGGCCGGTGGTCCGCCCGTACGCGGTCACCGGCGGCCGTGTCCGGCCGCCGGGCGGGTTCGACCTGGTGGCGATCGTGCTCGCGGCGCCGCTGGACCAGGTCGACCTGACGCCACTGCAGCCCGAGCACCGCGCGATCATCGAGATCGCACAGGGTCCGGTCTCCGTCGCCGAGCTGGCGTCCCAGCTCGACCTGCCCCTGGGCGTGGTGCGCGTACTCCTGGGCGACCTCCTCGCCGACGGCCTGGTGACCTCTCACGAGCCGCGCCACACGACGACGATTCCCGACGACGACATCCTCAAGGCGGTGGTCAATGGACTCCGTGCGCTCTGACCGGCGTATCCCGATCGCGCTCAAGATCCTCATCGCCGGCGGTTTCGGTGTCGGCAAGACCACCCTGGTCGGCGCGGTCAGCGAGATCCGTCCCCTGCAGACGGAAGAGGTCCTGAGCACCGCGAGCGAGGAGACCGACGACATCACGGGTGTCGAGAGCAAGACCACCACCACGGTCGCGATGGACTTCGGGCGAATCACGATCAACGACGACCTTCAGGTCTATCTGTTCGGTACGCCGGGCCAGGACCGCTTCTGGTTCCTCTGGGACGAGCTGGCCTTCGGTGCGCTCGGCGCCGTCGTCCTCGCGGACACCCGCCGGCTGGCGGACTGCTTCCCGTCGGTCGACTACTTCGAGACGCGCAACACGCCGTTCGTGGTCGGCGTCAACTGCTTCGACGGTGCGCAGCGGTTCAGCGTCGAGTCGGTGCGCAGCGCGCTCGATCTCGACCCCGATGTTCCCGTCCTGCTGTGCGACGCGCGGGACCGGCAGTCCGGGAAGGAATTGCTGATCGCGCTGGTCGAGCATGTCGCGGCGCGCCGGGGCGATCCGGTGCCGGCGGCGTAGGGCTCGTCCGAGCGGCTCCGGAGGTTGCTTCAACTGCGGCTCGTGGCCGCTCGCTTCCGGGTGGTTTGTGTGGTCGCGGTCCGGCGCGGGGTTCCGCTCCGGACGATCCCCGGCGTCGGGCCGGGACGTCTCAGCTGGTGATGACGACGTCGAGGTGGCGCGGGCCGTGGACGCCTTCCACGCGGTTCAGCTCGATGTCGCTGGTGGCCGAGGGACCCGAGATCATGGTCAGGGGACGGGTCGGGTCGGGCAGGCGGCGGAGGGCTTCCGGAAGTCGGGCCGCGATCTGGGACGTGCGGACGACGCAGATGTGGTGGTCCGGGACCAGGGTGAGGAGGCGGCGGCCCTGATCTGGTGAGGCGTCCAGGATCAGGGTGCCGGTCTCCGCCACGGCCACCGCGCAGCCGGTCACGACCGTCACGCCGGGAGCGTCCAGGTCGGCGACGGTCAGCGGCGCCGGGTCGCCGTCGCGGAGCGTCGCTCCCGCGTGGGCGGACAGCCACGCGGCGGGGACCCCGGGCGGAGCCACCACCGTCGACGTGGCCGGCAGCAGCGACGCCACCGTGGCCGCGAGGTCCGGTTCCGCGCAGCGCCGGACCCTCGCCTTGTAGTCCTCCAGCCGGTCGACCAGCTGGTCGGCCAGCGCGGCTCCCGGGGGCCCGTCCGCGGCGTCGTAGTCGCGGGGGATCGCGGTCGCGGCGGGCCCGGCGGCCGCGGCGGCGCGGACGCGGCGGAGGATCTCGTCACGAGCGTTCATCGACCCACCATTCCCGGAACGTCTGCTTCGGCGGGAGCGGCGCGTCGCGCACCGACGTCCAGGCCGACAGCGGCCACGGCAGTCGCCGCACCGTGCCGCGGCGACCGGCCACCGCCCGGAGCGGCGCCGCGCCGCGGCGGGCCGCGCGGAGGGCCGCCGCGTACCGGCGGCGGTCGCGCATCACCACGGACATCGCCCGCATCGCCGTCCGCTCGGCCGACGGGCGTCCCCGCGCGGCGTCCACACCGGACTGTCTGAGGTGGACGAGCACCTGCGGGATGTCGATCCGCACGGGGCAGGCGTCGAAGCACGCGCCGCACAGCGTCGACGCGTACGGCAGCGTGCGGTTGGCGCCACCGCGGCTCATCTGCGGCGACAGGATCGCGCCGATCGGCCCCGGATACACCGAGCCGTACGCGTGACCGCCCACCCGCTCGTACACGGGACAGACGTTCAGGCACGCCGAGCACCGGATGCAGCGCAGCGCCTGCCGGCCGACCGGGTCGGCCAGCGTCTCCGTGCGGCCGTTGTCGACCAGGACGATGTGGACGGTCTGCGGGCCGTCGCCCGGCGTCACGCCGGTCCACATCGACGTGTACGGGTTCATCCGCTCGCCCGTCGACGACCGCGGCAGCAGCTGGAGGAAGACCTCCAGGTCCCGGAAGCTCGGCAGCAGCTTCTCGACGCCGACGACCGAGATCAGCGTCTCCGGAAGCGTCAGGCACATCCGGCCGTTGCCCTCCGACTCGACGACCACCAGCGTGCCGCTGTCGGCGATCGCGAAGTTCGCCCCGGAGATGCCCACCTTCGCCGACAGGAACCGGGCCCGCAGGTGGCGGCGGGCCGCTTCGGCGAGTGCCGGCGGGTCGTCGGTCAGCGCGGACGCGTCGATCCCGGCCATCCGCCGCGCGAAGATGTCGCGGATCTGGGTGCGGTTGTAGTGGATCGCCGGGACGAGGATGTGCGACGGCGTGTCGTCGGCCAGCTGGACGATCAGCTCGGCGAGGTCCGTCTCCACCGCGTCGATCCCGACCGCCGCCAGGGCCTCGTTGAGCCCGATCTCCTGGGTGGCCATCGACTTGACCTTGACCACCTCGGCGGCACCGGTCCCCCGGACGAGGCCCGCGACGACCGCGCACGCCTCCTCGGCGTCCCGTGCCCAGTGGACCGTCGCGCCGGCCGCGGTGGCCGCCGCCTCGAACCGCTCCAGCAGCTCCGGCAGCCGCGCCAGCACGTCGTCCTTGATCGCGGCGCCGGCACGGCGCAGCTGCTCCCAGTCGGCCAGCTCGCCGACGACCCGGAGCCGTTTGTCGCGGATCGTGTGGGTGGCCCGGCGGAGGTTGCCGCGCAGCTGCCGGTCGCCCAGCTCCCGCCCGGCCGCCGTCGGGAACGGCAGCCGCGCCACGATGTTGCCCGTGCCGCCGGGCAGGCCCGCCGCGCTCACCGGGCCGCCAGGATCTGCGCGTAGTGGATCGGCGTGATCGGCGCCGCGCGCCGGGAGAGACCGCCGCCGATGTGGGCCAGGCAGGAGTTGTCGGCGGCGGCGACGTACCGGGCACCCGTCGCGCACACCGCCGCGCACTTGTCGCCCAGCATCGCTCCCGACACACCCGGGTTCTTCAGCGCGAACGTCCCGCCGAACCCGCAGCACTCCTCCGCGCCGGAGAGCGGCACCAGCGTCAACCCGTCCACCGCGGAGAGCAGTCGCACCGGCCGGTCGCCCAGCCGCAGCATCCGCAGGCCGTGACAGGTCGGGTGGTACGTGACCCGGTGCGGGAACCGGGCCCCGACGTCCACGACGCCGAGGTGGTCGACGAGGAACTCGGACAGCTCGAACGTGCGCTCCACCACCGAGGTGAGCGCGGCCGACGGCGCGAGCCGGGGATAGCTCTCCCGGACCATCGCGACGCACGACGCCGAGGGTGCCACGACAGCGTCGAAATCCTGAAATGTACGGACGAAGTGCTGCACCAGCGGCACCGCCTCGTCCCGGTAACCGCTGTTGGCGTGCATCTGTCCGCAGCACGTCTGCTCCAGCGGGAACTCCACCGAGTGCCCGAGCCGCGACAGGATCGACACCACGGCCTTGCCGGTCTCGGGGACGAGCAGGTCGTTGACGCACGTGATGAACAACGCGATCCGCATCGGCCTCACCGCGTCTCGAAGAAGGGCATGTGGCGGTCGCGGGCCGCCGTGAGGTGGTCGCGCATCGCCCGCGCCGCCGCGTCCGGGTCGCCGGCCGTCACCGCGTCGACGATGCGGTGGTGCTCCTCGCCGCTGACGCCGTGGTGCGCGCTGGGGAAGTGCAGCCGGAACAGGTGCAGGTGCGCGCGGAGCCGGACGACGGCCTCGTGCAACATCCGGTTGCCGGACAGCTCGGCCAGGCCGTGGTGGAACCGCGCGTCCTGGGCGGTGAACTCGGCGATCGCCGCGAACCCGCCGGACGACGACGGCCCGGGCAGTGTCGCCCAGTCCCGCAGCCGGCCCAGCTCGGCGGCGTCCAGCCCGGCCCGCGCCGCCCGTTCGGCCGCCGCGACCTCGAGGATCAGCCGCATCTCGACCAGCTCCTCGAACTGGGCCCGGGTCAGCAGCGGCGTCGCGGTGTAGCCCACCAGCGGCTTCTTGCTGACCAGGCCGTCGGACTCGAGCCGCGCGAGCGCCTCCCGCACCGGTGTGGGCGAGACCGCCAGCCGCCGGGCCAGGGCGTCGATGTTGATCCGCGCGCCGGGCTCCACCTGATGATCCATGATCAACGTCTGCACCGCGGCGTAGACGTCGTCGGTCAGGGTGATCCGTCGGGCAGGCTGCACAATCAAAGATCCTATAGGATTCACGTTGGGCGGCACAACAGCCAAGGGCCGACGTGGGCCGGGCCTCGATGGTTGGATGGACGGCGTGACCGACGAGATCGTCTACCTCGGCTGCTACACGGCGGAAAGCGACGGAACGGGCGAGGGCATCGTCGCCGCCACCCGTGACCCCCGCACTGGCCGGCTCACCCCGCGCGCCGTGGTCGCCCGTACCCCCTCGCCGTCCTTCCTGGTCTGGCACCCCACCCTCCCGGTGCTCTACGCCGCCAACGAGCTGGCGGACGGCGCCGTCAGCGGGTGGGCGGTGACCGGCGACGGGGCACTCGTCCCGTGCGGGTCGGCCGGCACGGGCGGCGCTCTGCCGTGCCACCTCGCGGTCACAGCCGACGGGCGGTTCCTGCTCGCCGCCAACTACGGGACCGGATCGATCGCCGTCCACCCGCTCGATCCGGTGACCGGCGCGGTGGGGGAGCGGACCGACCTCGTGGTCCACGAGGGACACGGTCCCGTCCGCCACCGGCAGGCCGAGGCGCACGTCCACATGGTCTCGCCGGACCCGGCCGGCGGGCCGCTGGTCGCGGTCGACCTCGGCACCGACGGCATCTACCCCTACCGTCTCGACGGCGGGCGTCTCGTCCCGGCCGGCGACCCCGTGCGGGTGGCGCCGGGCACCGGGCCGCGGCACGTCGCCCGCCACCCCGACGGACGCCGGGCGTACCTCTCGGGCGAGCTGGACGGCATGCTCACCGCCTTCGACGTCGACGAGCGAGGCTGGCACGTGCGGCACCGGGTCGAGGCGAGCCAGCGGTCCGGGGAGAAGCTCCCCTCGGAGATCGCGGTCCGCCCCGACGGACGCTTCGTCTACCTCGCCACCCGGGGGGTCGACACGATCTCCGTCTTCGCCCTCGACGGCGCCGCCCCGCGGCTGGTGTCCGAGGTCGACTGCGGCGGACGCTGGCCCCGGCACTTCGTCCTGATCGGCGATCATCTCTACGTGGCGAACCAGATCGGCAACACGGTGGCGGTCTTCGCCGTCGATCCGGACGCGGGGACGCTGACGCCGGCCGGCGATCCCGTCGTGGCCGCGAGTCCGACTTGCGTGCTCCAGCCCCGGCCGGCCGGAATGTCGTAGTAGGACCGTCACCTGCCGTGACGAAAGCCGCGAAGTCGGTTTCTCCTCAGTAACTTTCGACCGAACGTACGTGGCAATCCGCCGAACGGCTACGCACTATGGTCGGGTGTCCGGCCGCCATCGAATGCGCAGGAAGTCGAGGGGAGCAGCCCTCGTCGCCGCCACGATGGCGCTCATCGTCGTCGCGGTCGGCACCTGGCTGGGCTACCGGCAGGTGTCCCAGCCCGGCTGCTCGGGCGAGACGAAGCTGACGGTCGCCGCCGCCGGGGAGATCGCCCCCGCGATCGCCGACGCCGCCCGCGAGTGGGTCGACGGCGGCGCGCAGTCCGACGGCGTCTGCGTCGCGGTCGACGTGCGGGAGCAGGACCCGGTCGACGTCGCCGCCGTCGTCGCCGGCAAGCACGGCGTCTCGCTCACCGGGGTCGGCCTCGCCAACGGCACGGCCACGATGCCGGACGTGTGGGTGCCGGACTCGACCACCTGGCTGCTCCGGCTGCGGAGCGCCGCCTCCGGGTTCGCGCCGACCAACGGCGACTCGATCGCGCGCAGCCCGGTGGTCATCGCGCTGCCCCAGCCGGTGGCCCAGTCGCTCGGCTGGCCCGACAAGAAGCTCTCCTGGAACGACCTGCTGGGCCAACTGACCACCGGCACCGCCATCCGGCCCGGCATCGTCGAGCCCAGCCGCGACGCCGCCGGCCTCTCCGGCCTGCTGGCGCTCGGCGCGGCCGCCGGCGAGGCGGGTGCCGACGCGCAGCAGGCCCAGACCGCCGTGCTGCGGTCGCTGGCCGTCGGCAAGTCCGCGCTCCGGCAGGACCTGCTGGCCCGCTTCCCGCGCTCGGCCGACCCGGCCACCGTCGCGCAGGCACTCTCGGCGGCCCCGCTGTCCGAGGAAGACGTCGTGCGGTACAACGCGGCCAAGCCGCCGATCCCGCTGGCCGCGCTCTACCTGGAGCCGGCGCCGATGTCGCTGGACTACCCGTACGCGGTCATGCCCGGCACCGACCCGATGAAGGCCAAGGCGGCCGAGGGGCTGTTCCGGGTCCTCACCACGGCCGACTTCAAGGACCGCCTCGGCGCGCGCCACCTGCGCGGCCCCGACGGGACGTGGGGCGACGGCTTCGAGGCGCCGGCCGGCGCGCCGAGCCCGGCCGGCACGCCGCAGGTGACGGTCTCGCCGGACTCGGGCGGCACCGCGGCCGGCGGGCTCGACCCCGCCGTGGTCGACCGCACGCTGGCCACCTGGACCGCCGTCACACTGCCGGCGCGGATGCTCGCGGTCATCGACGTCTCCGGCACGATGAGCGGCCGGGTCGCCACCGCCGGCGGCACCACCCGCATGGAGATCACCAAGCAGGCCGCGACCCGCGGCCTCGGCCTGTTCAGCGACGACTGGGCGGTCGGCCTCTGGACGTTCTCCACCAACATGGGCGGCGGCAAGGACTACCGGGAGCTGGTGCCGATCCAGCCGGTGGCGAGCGGTCGGCCGCGGCTGCTCGCCGCGCTCGGCCAGGTGCAGCCCAAGCCCGGCGGCGACACCGGGCTCTACGACACGATCCTCGCCGCCTACCGGACCGTGCAGGACGGGTGGCAGAGCGGCCGGGTCAACTCGATCGTCATGCTGACCGACGGCATCGGCAACGACGACCCCGAGGGCGGCATCAGCCACAACGGGCTGCTCACGGAGCTGAAGAAGATCAAGGACGACAAGCGGCCGGTGCAGCTGATCATCATCGGCCTCGGCGACGAGGTCAACCGCGGGCCGCTGGAGGAGATCACCAAGACGACGGGCGGGGGCGTCTTCGTCGCGGAGGACCCGGCCAGGATCGGGGACATCTTCCTCCAGGCGATCTCGCTTCGACCGACCACGACGCGGTGAGCCGCAAACTCGTTCGCTTGGCTAACGGCCGGAGTCAAGCAAGTGACGGTTTTCCGTCCCAGCTCCACGGGGGGACCGGGGATGGGCGAAGATGTCCAGGCACCTGCCGTCTGGGTCTCGCTCACGGGCCACCATGACCGCACCGGTGCGTCGACACGAACGAGCTGGGGAGGGCTTGGTGACGTCGGCGACGCTGGTTAACCCTGCGTCCACGCGGCCTTCGGCTGGGGGGAAGGCTGTCAACGCCGCCACGGTGCGCGCGCGGCAACGCGCGTACGTCCGGGCGGTTCTCGTGGTCGACGCCGCGGTGATCTGTCTCGCGATCATCGGCGGATACTTCGTGCGGTTCGGCGAGTGGGCCGACCGCTTCGGCGGGGGAGCACCCCGCGACGAGACGCCGTACGCCCTGATCATGATCGGTCTGGGCATCGTCTGGTTGGCCTCGCTGCGGTTGATGCGCAGCTACGACCCGCGGCTGATGGGGTACGGCGTCGACGAGTACCGGCGGGTGGCCGCCGCCACCGTCCGCCTCGCCGGCGCGATCGCGATCGTCGGCTACGTCATCGACCTGGGTGTCGCCCGCTGGTTCCTGGTGCTGAGCTTCGCGATCGGCACCGTGGGCCTGGTCGCGGGCCGGTACGCCGCGCGCAAGTGGCTGCACCACGCCCGCAAGCGCGACGGCGGCTGGTCGCGGCAGGTGCTCGTCGTCGGCGACGCCGCCCACATCAACGAGCTGGTGGCCACCCTGCGCCGCGAGCCCAACGCCGGCTACCAGGTGGTCGGCGCGTGCATCCCCGACGGGCTGATCGCCCCGGTGCCGCAGCGCCTCGGCGACGTGCCGGTCGTCGGCTCGTTCCGCACGGTCCTGGAGGCGGTCGAGCAGACCGGCGTCGACACGGTCGCGGTGACCAACGCCGGCGAGCTGACCGCGATCCGCCTGCGCCGGCTCGGCTGGCAGCTGGAGGGCACCGGCGTCGACATGGTGCTGGCCCCGGCGCTCACCGACGTGGCGGGCCCGCGCATCCACACCCGTCCCGTCGCCGGCCTCCCGCTGATCCATGTGGAGGCCCCGGAGTTCCGCGGCGGCCGCAAGCTGGTCAAGGGCGTGTTCGACCGCGCCGCCGCGCTGGTCGCGCTCGTCCTGGCGCTGCCGGTGCTGGTGGCCATCGCCATCGCGATCAAGGTCGACGGCCGGGGCCCGGTCTTCTTCCGGCAGACCCGGGTCGGGCTGCGCGGCAAGGAGTTCGGCGTCTTCAAGTTCCGCACGATGGTGGTCGACGCCGACGCGATGATCGCGGAGCTGAAGGCCAGGAACGAGACCGACGGCCTGCTGTTCAAGATGAAGGACGACCCGCGCGTGACGCGGGTGGGCCGGTTCCTGCGCCGCTACTCGCTGGACGAGCTGCCGCAGCTGCTCAACGTCCTGCTCGGCCACATGAGCCTGGTCGGCCCCCGGCCGCCGCTGCCCCGCGAGGTGGCCCGCTACGACGGCGACGTCGCCCGCCGGCTGCTGGTCAAGCCCGGCATCACCGGCCTCTGGCAGGTCAGCGGCCGCTCGGACCTGAGCTGGGAGGACGGCATCCGGCTCGACCTCTACTACGTGGAGAACTGGTCGCTGACCACCGACCTCGCCATCCTGTGGAAGACGGTCGGCGCGGTCATCGCCAGCCGCGGCGCGTATTAGGCGCCCTTCGGGCCGGTCCAGTCCAGGCAGACCACGACAGCGTCGTCGTCGAGGTCGGCCGTGACGTGAGCCCGCAGCTCGCCGAGGAGCGCGCGCACCGCGGCGAGCGTCGACAGGTGGCGGTTGCGCCGCACGAAGCGGGTCAGCGCGGCGTCGCCGTAGCGGGCACCGCTCCGGTCCGTCGCCTCGTAGACGCCGTCGCTGACCACGAAGAGCCGGTCGCCGACCGCCAGCTCGAACGTCTGCGGCCGGTAGAGCGTCCCGTCGAACATCCCGAGCGGCAGCTGCTTCTCGAGTTCGACGTCGGCGACCTCGCTGCCGCGCAGGAGCAGCAGCCGCGGGGAGCCGGCGTCGACCGCGGTGACCACGCCGGTGCGGAGGTCCAGCTCCAGCAGGAGCGCCGCGAGGTGCTCCCGACCGCGGTAGCGGGCATAGACCGCCTGGTCCGCGAGGGCCGCCTGGTCGGCGAGCGCCAGGCCGGCCCGCCGCGCGTTGCGCAGGGCGTACGTGGCCAGGCTGGTCAGCGCCGCCGCCGCGACGCCCTCGCCCGAGCCGTTGACCGCGGCGACCCAGAGCCGGTGGTCGTCGTCGGCCCAGTCGAAGCTGTCGCCGCGTACGGAGTACGCCGGTTCGAGCTGGCCGGCGAGGGCGAACGAGGAGCGGTACCGGCTGCGGCCCGGCAGCAGCTCCCACTGCATCTCCGCGGCGAGCGTGAGCCGCCGGGCCCGGGCCGCGACGAGGTACCGGTCGGTGCTGCCGCGCACCGCCATCACCTCGTGCGCGAGGTACGTGGCGATCTCGGCCAGCTCGGCCCGCCGCTCGTCCTCGGGAAGCGGCGCGAGCCGGAGCACACCGAGCCGGTCGCCGCGCATCGTGACCGGCAGGTACACCACGCCGTCGGTCACCACCTCGGCCTGGTGGTCGAAGCAGCGCCAGGCGGGGTGCCCGGGCCGGGTCAGCGGCTCCCGGTCGCCGTCGAGCGGCAGCAGCGCCGCCAGCCGGTAGTCGACGAGCAGCAGTTCGACGTCGCTGATCCCGTACGCCTTGTCGAGGTGCTCGGCCAGCCGCTCGACGATCCGGTCCGCCTCCGCCCGGCTCATCGCCCGCTTCGCGCCGACCAGCCGTTCGCTCATCCCGGTTCCCGCCGGGACCCCGCCGCGACACCACCCTGACCCACGAGACACCCCCTTGCGTCGCGGTACTGTTTTCCCACCATGGCCGATCACCATGCCTTCACGGGAACGGACGCCGACACCCAGGCCGAGGCGGCCGCCATCGACACCGCGGCCGAGGCGCTCCTGTCCGTCTGGGACGCGGCGCGCGAGGGGGCCGCGGACCGCGTCTCGGGGTCCCAGTTGCGGGCGATGCTGGTGGTGGAGGAGTTCGACGGCATCAACCTGCGCGGCCTGGCCGGCAGCCTCGGCATGATCCTCTCGTCGGCCAGCCGGCTCTGCGACCGCCTGGTCGCGGCCGGCATGGTGGAGCGGTTCCCGGGCCGCACCGACCGGCGCGAGATCGCCCTGCACCTGACCCCGGTCGGCCGCCGCCTGCTGGAGGACCTGCGCGCCGAGCGCCGCCGGCGCCTCGCCGAGGTCCTGAGCCGCATGTCCCCGGCCGCCCGCCACGCCCTGCTCCGCGGCCTCACCGACTTCGGCGCCGCCCTCGCCGGCCCCGACGCCGGCGCCCTGACCGCCTAACCCCGGCCCTCGCGTTAGGAAGGGCCCCTTCCTATACAAAAAACGTTAGGAAGGGGCCCTTCCTAACGCGGCCGGGTTAGCGAGGATGTCGCGGGTGACCGCGCCGGCCGCGCCGAGGGCCGCGGCAGCGGTGCCCAGGGTCGAGGCACGCACGGTCACCGGTGACCAGGCGGCCGTCAGCACGCGGTCGCGCAGTTGCGCGTCGACGTGCGGGGCCAGCCACGGGGAGAGCGGCGCGTAGATGCCGCCGAGCACGATCGTGTCGACGTCGAGCAGGTTCACCACGCCGGCCAGGGCCACGCCGAGGGCGGTGCCGGCGGCGTCGAGGGCCGCGACCGCGCCGGCGTCGCCGGCGGACGCCGCGGCCACCAGCGCGGGGATGTCCGGCTCCGCGCGCAGCAGCGCCTCCTGGCCGGCGTACGGCTCCAGGCAGCCGTACGCGCCGCAGCGGCACCGCGGGCCGTCGGGCTGGACGCAGACGTGCCCGAGCTCGCCGCTCCACCCCCGGGCACCGCGGAACAGCGTGCCGCGCAGCACGATCCCGGCGCCGATGCCGATCTCGCCGGAGACGTAGACGAAGCTGGCCCGGCCCGCACCGCCGTCGGCGTGCAGCTCCGCCAGGGCGGCGAGGTTGGCCTCATTGTCGACGGCCACGGCCAGGTCGCCCAGCGGACCTGCCGCGAGCGCCGCGGCGGCGTCGACGTCGCGCCAGCCCAGGTTGGGTGCCCGCCGGATCCGGCCGTCCGGCCCGACCAACCCGGGAATCGCCAGCCCGGCGCCGGCGACGGTCAGGCCCTCGGCCGCCGCCTCCGCCCGGACGCGGTCGCCGAGCTGCGCCACGGCGGCGAGGGCGTCGGCCGGCGGGATGCCGCGCTGGTCGGCCCGCACCACCGCGTGGTGGCGCACGGCGCCGCGCAGGTCGACCAGGCACGCCGCGACATAGTCCACATTGATCTCCAGGCCCAGGCCGGCCGGCCCGTACCCGCTGACGACGAGCCCGGCCGCCGGCCGCCCGGCGCCGGCCCGCGGCGCGGGACCCACCTCGGCCAGCAGCCCGCCCGTGATCAGCTCGTCGACCAGCGCCGAGACGGTGGCGCGGGTGAGCCCGGTGGCCGCGGCGACGTCGGCGCGCGACGGGGGCCGGGCCGCGCCGGCGACGTGGCGCAGCACCAGCCCGAGGTTGTGGGCCCGCACGCTCGCCTGCCGAACCGGGGCCGCCGTGTCGCCGTTCACGCCCTTGACACTGCCACGCGGCGGCCAAATAATTCAACTTCTAAACAAATTAACGCGGTCGAAACCAGGAGGCTCCGATGGCGGCCGATCCCACTCGCGACGACAAGTTCTCGTTCGGCCTCTGGACCGTGGGCTGGCAGGCCCGGGACCCGTTCGGCGACGCCACCCGCGCGCCGCTCGACCCGGTGGAGGCCGTGCACCGCCTCTCCGACCTCGGCGCCTACGGCATCACGTTCCACGACGACGACCTGATCCCGTTCGGCTCCGACGACACCGCGCGCGCCGACCACATCGCCCGGTTCCGCAAGGCGCTCGACGAGACCGGCCTGGTGGTGCCGATGGTCACCACCAACCTGTTCACCCACCCGGTCTTCAAGGACGGCGGCTTCACCAGCAACGACCGCTCCGTCCGGCGGTACGCGCTGCGCAAGGTCATGCGCAACATGGAGCTGGCCGCCGAACTCGGTGCCCAGACCTACGTGATGTGGGGCGGCCGCGAGGGTTCGGAGTACGACGTCGCCAAGGACGTCCGGGCCGCCCTCGACCGCTACCGCGAGGCCGTCGACTTCCTCGCGCAGTACTCGATCGACCGCGGCTTCGGCCTCCGCTTCGCGCTGGAGCCCAAGCCCAACGAGCCGCGCGGCGACATCCTGCTGCCCACGGTCGGCCACGCGCTGGCGTTCATCGCGAGCCTCGACCACCACGAGATGGTCGGCCTCAACCCCGAGGTGGGCCACGAGCAGATGGCCGGGCTCAACTACGCCCACGCGATCGCCCAGGCGCTCTGGCACGGCAAGCTCTTCCACCTCGACCTCAACGGCCAGCGCGGCATCAAGTACGACCAGGACCTCGTCTTCGGCCACGGCGACCTGGTCAACGCGTTCGCCCTGGTCGACCTGCTGGAGCACGGCGCGCCGGGCGGCGGCCCGGCCTACGACGGTCCGCGGCACTTCGACTACAAGCCCTCCCGCACCGAGGACTACGCCGGGGTGTGGGCGTCGGCGGCGGCCAACATGCGGATGTACCTGCTGCTCAAGGAGCGCGCCGCGGCGTTCCGCGCCGACCCGGAGGTGCGGGAGGCGCTGGCGGCCAGCCGCGTGGCCGAGCTGGCGCGGCCGACCCTCGCGGCCGGCGAGACGGCCGCCGACCTGCTGGCCGACCGTCCGTCCTATGAGGACTTCGACGCGGCCGCGGCCGCCGCCACGGGCTTCGGCTTCGTCCGCCTCAACCAGCTCGCGGTCGAGCACCTGCTCGGCGCACGGGGCTGAGAGGTGCCGGCCGTGTCGCTGGTCGCCGGCGTCGACTCGTCCACCCAGTCGTGCAAGGTCGTGGTCCGCGACGCCGAGACCGGCGCGCTGGTCCGCGAGGGGCGTGCCGCCCACCCCGACGGGACGGAGGTGCATCCGGACGCGTGGTGGCGCGCGCTCGCGGAGGCGACCCGGCAGGCCGGCGGGCTCGACGACGTCGCCGCGGTCGCCGTCGCCGGCCAGCAGCACGGCATGGTCTGCCTCGACGAGTCGGGCACCGTCGTGCGGCCGGCCCTGCTCTGGAACGACACCCGCTCGGCCCGGGCGGCCGCGGACCTCACCGCCGAGCTGGGCGGGCCCACGGCCTGGGCCGAGGCGGTCGGCTCGGTGCCGGTGGCCAGCTTCACCATCACCAAGCTGCGCTGGCTCGCCGAGCACGAGCCGGAGAGCGCCGCCCGTACGGCCGCGGTGGCGCTGCCGCACGACTGGCTCACCTGGCGGCTGGCGACCGGCGGCGGCGACTTCACGGCGCCGCCGAGTGCCGACCTCGGCGCGCTGCGCACCGACCGCGGCGACGCCAGCGGCACGGGCTACTGGTCGCCGGCGACCGGGCAGTACCGTCCCGACCTGCTGCGGATGGCGTTCGGCAAGGAGCCGCTGACGCCGCGGGTGCTCGCCCCGACCGGGGTCGCCGGCCGGCTGGCGACCGGCGCGCCGCTCGGCCCCGGCACCGGCGACAACGCGGCGGCCGCCCTCGGCGTCGGCGCGCGCACCGGCGACGTCGTCGTCTCCATCGGCACCTCCGGCACGGTCTTCAGCGTCGCCGACCTGCCGGCGGCCGACGAGAGCGGCATCGTGGCCGGCTTCGCCGACGCCACCGGCCGCTTCCTCCCGCTCGTCTGCACGCTCAACGCGGCCCGCGTGCTCGACGCCGCCGCCGCCCTGCTCGGGGTGAGCCACGCGGAGCTGGCCCGGCTCGCCGCCCAGGCCCCGCCCGGCGCCGACGGCCTCGTGATGGTGCCGTATCTGGAGGGCGAGCGCACTCCCAACCGTCCACTGTCGACAGGAGCGGTGCACGGCCTCACCCTCCGCACCTCCACGCCGGCGCACCTGGCCCGGGCCGCCGTCGAGGGGATGCTCTGCGCGCTCGCCGACGGGCTCGACGCGCTTGTCGCGCAGGGTGCCCAGGTCGACCGGGTGATCCTCGTCGGTGGCGGCGCGCGCAGCGAGGCGGTGCGGCGCGTCGCGCCGGAGGTCTTCGGCTGCGCCGTCGTGGTCCCGGCCCCCGGCGAGTACGTCGCCGACGGCGCCGCCCGCCAGGCCGCGTGGGTGCTCTCCGGCCGCGACGAGCCGCCCGCGTGGTCCACCGGCCGCACCGAGGAGTACGCCGCCCGGCCGGCCCCGGTCATCCGCGAGCAGTACGCCGCCGTCCGCGACCTGGTCCACGACCGACCCGCCTGAGCGACGCTGCCCGGCGTCGGGTGACCCGTCGCGCTACGGTCGTGGGGCGATGGTGGACAGTGACGACACGCCGACCGGTGTCCGCGAGCGCGCCACGGCGCTCGCGGAGTACCTGCTCGCGGTCCGCGCGCTGCTCGACAGGCCGGTGCGTTCGGTGCCGGCGGCGGACGCGTACTGGCAGGACGACCTGCCCACCCACCCGGCGGTCGCCCTCGGCCCGCGCGAGCCCGGCGGCCCGTGGCTGACGGTCGGCCGGCCCGAGCCGCCGACGCCACCGTCCATCCCGACCGGTCTCCTGCGCCACCTGGTCTGGGACCTCTCCGCCGAGAACCCGCCGACGCTCGCCGAGGCCGGCGACCCCGACCGGGCCGAGTCGTTGCGTCGCTGGCTGGACGACGCGTGGTGGCCGTGGGCACGGGCCCACCGCGCCGCCGCCCGGGTCCGCGACCTGCACGACCGGCTCTACGACCTGCGCTACCGGGTCGACGTCGACGCGGCCCGCGTCGAGCTGGTCTGGGGCCACGCGGTGCTCGCGGTGCCGGCCGGCGGCGAGTCCGTCCGCTACCCGCTGCTCGCGACGCCGGTCGCCATCGAGTACGACCCCGACAGCACCACGGTCACCGTCAGCCCGCAGGGCCCGCCCCGGCTCCAGGTGGACGCGCTGGGCGGCCTCGACGACCGGCGGCTGCGCGACGTCCGGGAGCTCGCGGGCCCCGGCGGGCTGGTCGACGTGGATCCGTGGGACGCGGCCGAGCGGCAGGACTTCGCCCGCCGTGCGCTGCGCCGTCTCGGCTTCGACCCCGTCCTGCGGTTCGGCGCGGAGCCGCCCGAGGACCCGCACGTGCACGACACCGGGGTGCTGTTCCTCCGCCCGCGGCAGCGGATGGTCCGCCGGTTCCTCGAAGCCGAGCGCGACCGCCTGGCCGCCGCGGACGCACCGGTCGGCGCGCTCGCCGCCGTGCTGGCGCACGAGCCGAGCCGCCTGGTGATGCCCGGCGACGACCCCGGCGCGTGGGCGGGCACCGCGGAGCGGCTGCTGCTGCCAATGGCGACGAACGAGGCCCAGGAGTCCATCGCCGCCCGCCTCGCCGCGCACCGCACGGTCGCCGTGCAGGGCCCGCCCGGCACCGGCAAGACCCACACGATCCGCAACCTGATCTGCCACCTGGTCGCGCACGGCAAGCGGGTCCTGGTGCTGGCGCAGAAGGAGGACCCGCTGCGGGTGCTCCGCGACGGGCTGCCCGAGGAGATCCAGCCGCTCTGCCTCGCCGTGCTGGGCCGCTCCGCCGACCAGCTCGTCCAGCTGCAGATCGCCGCCCGTGAACTCTCCGACCGGGCGGCCACCCTGGACCAGGACGCGGAGGCCGGCACGGTCGCGCGGATCGCCGCCGCCCTCGACGCGGCACACCAGCGGTACGCCGCCGCGCGCGACGACCTGATCGCGGCGGCCGAGCGGGAGGCCGCCACGTACCCGCTGTCGGGTGTGCCGTCCTCGCCGGGCGAGGTCGGCGAGTGGCTGCGCCGCACGGAGGCCGACGGCATCATCCCGGACCCGGTGGCGCCGGACACGCCGCCGCCGCTGACCGGCGCCGAGTTCTCGCTCCTGGCCGACCTGGCGCGCCGGCTGCCGGCGGCGGACCGGGCCGGTGCGCTGGCGGAGCTGCCGGAGGACGGGCGGCTCCCGACGGGAGAGGCGGTGGCGGCCCAGCGCGCCGCTCTCGCCGGCGCCGCCAAGGTGGTCGAGGAGGTACGCGACCGGGGCGTCGACCCCGACGGCGTACGGCGCCTCGGGCCGGCCGGCGTCGAGGAGCTGGCCGCCGCCCTGCGCGCGGCCGCCGAGACCCTGGCCCGGCGCGAGGGGAGCTGGACCGACCGGCTCGGCCAGCTGGTCCGCGAGCCGACCTGGCGGGCGGTGTGGGACGAGCACGTCGCCGCGAGCCGGCAGACGCTGGACGAGCTGGGCCGCCACACGGCGTACCTCGCGGGCCGCCGGGTGGAGATCCCGCCCGACCTGGCCGCGCAGCCGCGCCGCCTGCTGGGGCAGCTCTCGGCGATCCGCGAGCGGTACGCGGCCGGCCGGCCGGTCCGCCGCCTCACCCACGGCGAGCTCGCGAAGGTCGTGGCCGCGTGCCGCGTCGACGGCGAGCCGCCGCGCACGGCCGACGACGTGGACGTGCTGGTGGCGACCGTGGAGCGGGGCCAGCTCCGCGAGCGGCTGGCCGCCCGCTGGGCCGAGTGGGGCGGCCGCCTCGACGCCCCGGTCCCGGCCGGTCCGGCGTCCGCCGGCGGCGGCGAGCCGGAGATCTGGGCCGGCCGCCTGCTGGCCGAGGCGGTCGGCGCCCTCCAGTGGGAGTCGCGCCACTGGCCCGCGCTGCGCGAGACCCTCGGCGTCCTCCTGCCGGCGGCGCCGCGCGCCGTCGACGCCCGGCAGCTCACCGAGCTGGCCGGGCTGGCCGAGGCGGCCGCCGCCGTCTTCACCGCCGACCGGATCGAGGCCGAGCGGCGGGCGATGGACGACTGGCTGGCGCGAGCCACCGCGCAGCCCGGCGCCGCGCCGGTGCTGCGCCACCTCGCCGCCGCGTGGGCCGCCGACGACGCCGTCGCCTGGGACGCCGCGCTGGCCGAAATCCGTCGACTGTGGAGCGTCCGGCCGGACGCGACCCGGTACGCGGCCCTGCACGCCCGCCTCGCCGCCGTCGCCCCGCAGTGGGCGGCCGCTTTCGACCGGGCCTGGGCACCCGACGACCCGGCCCGGCAAGCGGTGCCGGCCGGGGGAGCGGAAGCGCTGCGGGCCTGGGCGTGGCGGCAGGCGCAGACGTGGTTCGACGGCGTGGCCGGCGGGATCGACGACGACGTGCTCGCCCGGCGCCTCGAACGCGCTCGCGACCAGGAACGCCGGCTCACCGCCGAGCTGGTCGTCGCGTCGGCGTGGCTGGCGGTCGCCCGTACGCTCGACGACCGGCGAAAGGCCGCCCTGGCCGACTGGACCGCCGCGCTACGCAAGATCGGCAAGGGCACCGGCCGGACCGCGGCGCACTGGCAGGCCGCGGCCCAGCGCGCGATGGCCGAGGCGGTCACCGCCGTCCCCGTGTGGATCATGTCGGTCGACCGTGCGCTGGAGCAGTTCCCGGGCTCGGGGCCCATCTTCGACGTGGTCGTCGTCGACGAGGCGTCGCAGGCCGACATCTTCGCGCTTCCCGTGCTCGGCCTCGCCCACCGCGCCGTCGTGGTCGGCGACGACCAGCAGATCGGCCCGCAGCTCGTCGGCGTGCCGGCCGACCGGGTCAACGCCCTGATCGCCACGCACCTGGCCCCGGCCGGCGTGCCGTCGGCGGTGCACTTCGACGCCGAGAGCAGCCTCTACGACCACGCGGTGCGCCGGTCGCCGCAGCGGATCCTGCTCACCGAGCACTTCCGCAGCGTGCCGGCGATCATCGGCTTCTCCAGCGAGACCTACTACGACGGCCGGATCCAGCCGCTGCGCGCCGACCACCCGTCGGGGCTCGGGCCCGCGGTGGACGCCGTCCATGTCGCCGACGGCCGCCGGGAAACGCTTCCGGAGCACGGCGAGGTCAACGTCGCCGAGGCCGAGGCGCTGGTGGCGCGGGCCACGGCGATCGTGGCCGACCCGGCGTACGCGGGGAAGAGCATCGGCGTGGTCAGCCTGCTCTCCGGCAGCGGCCAGGCCGACTACGTCCACCACCGCCTCCGCGCCGAGCTGGGCCCGGACGAGCTCGAACGCCGCGCGCTGCGGGTCGGCGACGCGTACACCTTCCAGGGCGACGAGCGCGACATCGTGCTGGTGTCGATGGTGGTGGCGACCGCGGACGGCACCCTCGGCGCGTTCACCAAGCGCGACTTCCACCGCCGGGTCAACGTCGCCGCGTCGCGGGCCCGCGACCAGCTGGTCATCTTCCACTCGGTGCGCGCCGGCGACCTCAACCCCGACGACGCGCGGGCACTGCTCCTGTCGTACGCCGAGCGTCCCGCCGACGACCCGGCGCCGCCCGCGGACCCGGAGCGGATGCTCGAGGGCGACTTCCCGCGGGCCGTCTGGCGTCGCCTGGTCGCCGCCGGCCTGCGTCCGGTCCCGCGGTTCCGCCTCGGCGCGTACACGGTGGACTTCGTGGTCACCGCTCCGGACGGCCGCCGCCTCGCCATCGAGTGCGACGGCGACCACCGGCGCGGCGGTGCCGCCTTCGCCCAGGACCTCCGCCGCCAGGCGGTCCTGGAGCGGGTCGGCAACTGCGTCTTCGTCCGCCTGCGGGCGAGCACGTTCCACCGCGACCCGGACCGCGCCATGGAACCCGTCTGGCGCCGCGCCGAGGAGCTGCGGCTGACCGCGGGTCCGTTCGGCACCTGAAACCGGTCGCGGCGGGCCGTGCTGACCTGCGCGTGTGGCGGGCCGTGCTGACCTGCGCGTGTGGCAGGCCGTGCTGACCTGCCCGCGTGGCGGGCCGAGCTGACCTGCCCGCGCGCGGCGGGCCGAGCCGACCTGCCCGCGCGCGGCGGGCCGAGCCGACGCACGCGACAGCGACAGCCCTATGGCCCGTCGCGGCCGGCGGTGGCGAGCAGGGCCGCGAGGACCGCGGCCTCCTCGCCGGTCCCGCTGATCTCCGTGTCGATCAGCCGGCGGTACGCCGGATCCACGCGCTCGCCGGCGCCGAGCGCCTTGTCGAGGGCGAGCAGGGCGTTGCGCATGGCGGTACGGGCGGCGTGCACCTCGGAGACCGCCTCGTCGATGTAGCCGCCGGTCACCGCGGGCCGCCGCAGACGCACCGGGGCGCCACCCGGAAGCCCAGTTCGGCGGCGAGGGTGGCGGCCACCGCCACGCCGACCGCCGTGGCCGGCACGAGGAGAGGGGCCGGCGGCGCCGGCAGGAAGAGGGCGGGCAGCACGGCCACGCCCAGGGCTAGTCGGGCTGCCCGCTCGCCGCCGCGGCGGACGGCGAGCCGCGCGCAGAGAGCGGCCGCGGCGACGCACGCGGTGTGCGTCGCCAGGCTCACGACCATGTGATGCTGCATGCCGAACATGGTGAGGACGGCACCGGCGACATGCGTCCAGCCGATGGCGAACACCAGCCCGAAAAGGCTCGGCCGCGCGATGCGCAGACTGATCGGCCCGCCATTGGCGTCCGAGAAGGGGGTGGGTATATGCCAGTGCTCTCGCGTACCGTGACGGGTAAGCATGTCGGCTCCTACGCGGTCGGACATGTGGCGGCTGCTCCGCTTGCACCGGAGCAGCCGCTCTGCATTTGTACTCCGTATCGATCGCCGGCAGGCTTGAGATGACGTTCAGTTATCCGAGCAACTGCAAGCTGCGCTTGCGCGCGCTTCGCGCTCGGTATCCCTCAACGGAACGTAACGTCGCGGAGGATCGCTGATTGCCCGGACAAAGCCGAAAAGTCAGGACAGCGCGGTGATCTGCGAGTGACGGACGTCACTTCAGAAGCAAAGGCCGTGTCGGAGCGTGACAGCGGGCATCTCGGCCCACTCCGTCACTATCAGTAATCTGACCGGCCGGTCTCGGGGCGAATCGACTATCGGACACTTCTCGTGCTCGGCTGGCTACACTAAGTTCGAATCCGTGACCGCCCCACGTCCCGATCCACCCACCGAATGGGAATACCGGGTGTTTATCGCGGTCGCGGAATACGGCTCCTACGAGGCCGCCGCACGCCGCCTCGCGCCGTTTCGCGGCAGCTACAGCCGCCAGGCCGTCCAGCGCATCATCAACAAGATCCAGAATTACGTCGGTGAAAAGCTCCTGGAGAAGGTTATTGACCGCGGCCTCGCCCTGACGGTGGCCGGCGACCGCGTTCTCCAAGAGGCCCGGCAGGTCGTCGCCCTCTACGAACGGATCGAGAAGGCCCGGACCCGGCCCGGAGCGCGCACGCTCGCCTGCTCGCCGCACCACACCCACTTCGTCGCCCTCGCCGAGGACCGCCTGCGCCACCCGGACGGCACGCCGGGCTTCGAGGTGGAATACCTCAGCCAGCGCGACCGCGGCGAACAGCAGTTCATGCTCGGGCCCCTCGCCCGGCTGATGCGCGACGAGCTCCAGCTGATCATCGGCCCGCCGATCCGGAAGGACTTCCTCCGCTCGACGCACCTCTACGAGTCCCGGCTCGAAGCCATGGTCGACCGCGACTACCCGGCCGACCGGCTCCCGCTCGCCAGTCTGGTCGCCGACTTCACGGCCTACCTCCAGCCCCGCGACGTGCGGGCCCGCCGCCTGCTGGAGGACGCGATCATGGCCGCCGGGATCACCGACCCCGGCCCGGCGGTACGGGTCGCGATGGAGACCTACGAGACCGCGACCAGCGTGATGCGCCTGCGCACAGAGGATCCGCGCGCCGGCGGCCGGCGACGCGTCGTCGTGGTCCCGTCCGACGTCGCGCTTGCCTACAAGGCCGGCATGGAGTTCGGCGGCCGGGGGGCCGACCGCTTCACCTGGGTGCCGGTCGTCGACTCGGCCGGCGCGCCGCTCCGGCAGGAGACCTGCGTGACCGTGCGGGCCGCCGACGCCACCGCGCTCCGCCCGGTCGTCGACGCGCTGCGGGCCGGCGTCGACGCGCTCAACCAGGGCCCGCACCGGCTCTCCGGCGCCGCACCGGTCCCGGCCCAGCGCACGTGACGCCGGAAGATCGGATGTAGCCTCCCCGCATGGGCACCACGGGGGGCCGGGGGCACCGGATCTACAGCGTCGCGGTGTTCATCATCCTCGCGTCGCTCGACAACGTCGCCGTCGGTCTCGTGCCGCCGCTCTACGGGTCGATCGCGCGGTCGTTCGACGTCGGCCAGGGCTTGATCGGCACCGTCACCGCGACCTCGTTCCTGGTCAGTGCCGTCGCCTCGGTCGCCTGGGCCTACACGGGAGACCGCGGCAACCGCAAGCCGCTGCTGATGATCGGCACCGTGCTCTGGGCCGCCGGCATGACGCTCAGCGCGCTCGCGGGCTCGTACCTCGTGTTCTTCGCGGCCCAGCTCGTCGCCGCGGTCGGCCTCGGCGCCGTCGGGTCGGTGGGTTTCTCCGTCGTCAGCGACCTGATCAAGCCGCGCCGCCGCGGCCTGGTGATGAGCCTGTGGGGTCTCTCCCAGGGTGCCGGCACCCTCGCCGGCACGCTGCTCGGCGGCATCGTCGGCGCGGCCGATTGGCGGCGGCCGTTCTACGTGCTCAGCGTCGTCGGCCTCGCCGCCACGGTCGCCTACTTCTTCACGTACGACATCCGGCGCGGCCAGAGCGACCCGGAGCTGGCCCGCGCGATGGCCCGTGGGTACGAGTACGACTACCGGATCAGCCGCCGCAACCTGCCACTGATCGCGGAGCGGCGCACCAACATCTGGCTGATCCTGCAGGGCCTCACCGCCCAGGTCGCGTTCGGCTCGCTGGTCTGGCTGCCGGTGCTGTTCCGGGAACGCGCCATCGACCAGGGCTACTCGGAGAGCACCGCGATCGTCGTCGGCAGCATCTTCGCGACCATGTTCCAGCTGGGCGGGGTGCTGTCGATCGTCGGCGGGCTGCTCGGCGACCGGTTGCAGCGGCGCACGCCCCGGGGCCGCGCGCTGGTGGCCGCCGTCGGCATCCTGGCCGCCGTACCGTTCTATCTCATCCTGTTCTTCGCGCCGTTCCGGATCGACGTCCCGCAGGACGGCGGCACCGGCGGGGTCGTCGGCGCGGCCCTGGCCAGCGTCTTCACCGAGCCCAGCGTCGGGGCGAGCTTCCTGCTGGCGATCGTCGCGCTGGCGCTGACCTCGGCGAACTCGCCCAACTGGTTCGCGCTGATCGCCGACATCAACCCGCCGGAGTACCGCGGCACGGTCTACAGCCTCGGCAACCTGACCAACGGCGTCGGGCGGGCGGTCGGCAACGGCCTGATCCCGGTCGCGTTCGCGGCGCTCGCCGGGGCCTACCCGTCGCCGCTCAACTACTCGGTCGGCCTCGCCGCGTTCCAGCTCTTCTTCGTGCCGACCGGGATCATGTACTGGCTGGCGTCGCGGACCTCCCCCCGCGACATCGCCGCCACCCACCACCTCCTCGAACAGCGCGCCGGGTCGAGCCCGGCACCCTCCACCCCCGGAGCACCCCGTGACTCGACCCAGTCCTCGTAGACCCTGGTGGGAGTACGCCCTCGGCGCGCTCGGCATCGCCGCCCACCTCGCCGCGCTGGTCTTCTACGCCGCGAGCGGCCTGCTCGCCCCCGGCTGGGCGGTCGTCCTCCTCCTGCTCGTCTGGCTGGCCCTGCTGGCGGTGGCCATCCGCCTGCTCCTCCGCCGCCCGCTCCGCACCCTCGCGGTCCCGGTCTTGGCCGCCGCGGTCTGGTACGCAGCCCTGCTCGCCGGCGAGACCTTCCTCGGCTGGACCGGCTAGCTGAAAGGAAGGGCCCCTTGTTAACGCCTAGGCGTTAACAAGGGGCCCTTCCTTTCAGCACGGCTCAGGCGCGTGCCCAGACGGTCACGTCGGTCGGCACCGACGTGCCGGTGAGTGGCTCGCTGGACAGCAGGACCTCGGCCCCCGCGGGCAGCGGCGCCGGTGCCGGGCCGAAGTTGGTGAGCACCAGCACGCCGCCGTTGGTGAACGACACCACGTCGTCGGGGCCGTCCACCCAGGACAGCGTGCCCTGGCCGAGGCCGTGTTCCCGGCGCAGCCGCAGCGCCGCCACGTACAGCTCGTACGTGGACCCGGGCACCCCCTTCTGCCGGTCGACGGCCAGCGCCGCGAACGACGGCGGCTGCGGCAGCCACGTCCGGTCGGTCGGCCCGAACCCGTACGACGGCGCGTCCGCCTCCCACGGGATCGGTACCCGGCACCCGTCCCGCCCGACCGACGTGCCGCCGCTGCGGAACCACGTCGGGTCCTGCCGCACCTCGTCGGGGAGCGTGGTGTGCTCGGGCAGCCCCAGCTCCTCGCCCTGGTACAGGTAGGCCGACCCGGGCAGGGCGAGCATCAGCAGCGTCGCCGCCCGGGCCCGGCGCAGGCCGAGCGCGGCGTCGGGCTGCGGGTCGCCGGCGCCGATGCCGTTCGGCCGCGGCGTGCCCACCGGCAGGCCCAGCCGGGACGCGTGGCGCAGCACGTCGTGGTTGGAGAGCACCCAGGTCGTCGGCGCGCCGACGGCGGCCGAGGCGGCCAGCGACCGGGCGATCACCGAGCGCTGGGCGGCCGGCGTCCAGGCCGCCTCCAGGTACTCGAAGTTGAACGCCTGGTGCATCTCGTCGGGACGCACGTACGCGGCCAGCCGCTCGGCCGGCTGCACCCACGCCTCCGCGACGAGGATCCGGTCGCCGGGGTACCCGTCGAGGATCTCCCGCCAGCGCCGGTAGATGTCGTGGACACCGTCCTGGTCCCACATCGGCGGCCGGGCGGCCCTCTCGGTGCCCTCGCCGGTCAGCGGCGTCACCGGCAGGTGCCAGTCGGCCAGGTCCGCCTGCTTGACCAGCCCGTGCGCCACGTCGACCCGGAAGCCGTCGACGCCGCGGTCGAGCCAGAACCGCAGGATGCTCTCGAACTCGGCGCGCACCTCCGGGTTGTCCCAGTTGAGATCGGGCTGGCCGGCGTCGAAGAGGTGCAGGTACCACTGGCCGTCGGCGACCCGGGTCCAGGCCGGGCCGCCGAAGACGCTCTGCCAGCGGTTGGGCGGCTCGTCGCCGGTGCCGTCGCGGAAGACGTAGCGGGCCCGCTCCGGGCTGCCCGGCGGCGCGGCGAGCGCCGCCTCGAACCACGGGTGCCGCGACGAGGTGTGGTTGGGCACCAGGTCGACGATGACGCGCAGGTCGCGGGCGTGCGCTTCGGTGATCAGCTTGTCGGCGTCGTCGAGCCGCCCGAAGATGGGGTCGACGTCGCGGTAGTCGGCCACGTCGTAACCGGCGTCGGCCTGCGGCGACGGGTAGAACGGCGACAGCCAGACCGCGTCCACGCCGAGGTCGGCGAGGTGGTCGAGCCGGGCGATGATGCCCGGCAGGTCGCCGATGCCGTCGCCGTCCGAGTCGGCGAACGAGCGCGGGTAGATCTGGTAAATCACGGCGTCGCGCCACCAGGTCACGGGCCTTCTCCCAGGGGGTCGTCAAACGGTCCGGACACGTTAGTCTGCCCGCGGCGGCGCGGTCGAATCCCGTACGACCAGGCGCGTGGGCAGGACCACAGACGGCGACGCGGGTCCGTCGCCGGCGCCGCGCAGCGGCCCGAGCAGGGCTTCCGCGGCGAGCCGGCCCTGCGCGGCGGCCGGCTGGGCCACCGTGGTGAGCCCCACCACACCGGACACGTCGTGGTCGTCGACGCCGATCACGCTCACGTCCTCGGGGACCCGCAGGCCGGCCTCGCGCAGCGTCGCGATGGCACCCATCGCCATCTCGTCCGAGGCGGCGAAGATCGCGGTCGGCGGCTCACCCCGGCGCAGCAGTTCGGCCGTCGCGCCGCGACCGCCGGCGATCGTGAACGTCGCCTCGACGTCCAGCGCCGGGTCGGGCTCGATGCCGTACGCGCGCAGCCGCTCCTGGAAGCCGCGCCGCCGGTCGATGTGGGTGCTGATGGCGAGCTCGTCGCTGGAGTCGCCGGAGATGTGCGCGATCCGCCGGTGACCGAGCGCGAGCAGGTGCTCGGTGGCGGCCCGGGCGGCGGCCACGTCGTCGATCCGCACGCACGGCCAGCCCGGCACCGGCGTGCCGGCGCTCACGGTGACGCCGGGCAGCCCGAGCCGGGTGACGGCGGCGAAGTCGCGGCCGGCGAGCGGGGTGGCGACCAGCATCAGCGCGTCGACGCGCCGGTGCAGCGTGCTGGTGTAGAGCAGGCGCTGCCGGGCGTGCTCGCTGCCGCCGAGGTTGAACAGGAGCAGGTCGTACCCGGCCTGGTGGAGCCGCTCCTCGGCCGCCTCCACGACGGTGCTGAAGAACCACGGCGTGATCCGCGGGACCACCACCGCCACCGCGCGCGTCTTGCCGCCGGCCAGCCGCGACGCGCTCGGTGACGCGATGTAGCCCAGCTGGGCGGCCGCCTCCAGCACCCGCTCCCGGGTCGCCTGCGAGACCGTGGGGAGGCCCCGCAACGCCCGGGACACGGTGGCGGTGGAGACGCCCGCCAGCCGGGCCACATCGTCGATCTTCGTCACTGTCCGCCCTTCACGCTCGACGGACGTCCCTGGCGCGGCTCAGCCCTTGACGCTTCCGGTCAGCAGCCCTCGCACGAAGTAACGCTGCAGGGACAGGAAGACGATCAGGGGTATGACGATCGACACGAACGCGCCGGCCGTCAGCCGTTGCCACTCGTTTCCTCTCGTGCCGGCGAGCTCGGCCAGCCGTACGGTCAGCGGCGCCGTGTCCCGACCGCCGCCGGCGAAGATGAGGGCGACCAGCAGGTCGTTCCAGACCCAGAGGAACTGGAAGATCGCGAGAGACGCGATCGCCGGCGTGATCAGCGGCAGCACGATGGTCCGGAAGATCTTGGCGTGGTTGGCGCCGTCGACCCGGGCCGCCTCCATCAGCGAGCTCGGCAGCTGCGAGATGAAGTTGTGCAGCAGGAAGACCGCGAACGGCAGCGCGAAGCAGGTGTGCGCGAACCAGACCTGCACGAACTTCTGCTCGTTGTCGAGGTCCCAGGCGGGCATCAGCGTGACGCCGCCGAGCGAGAGGCCGCGGGAGAAGAAGCTGAGCAGCGGCACGAGGGCCATCTGGAGGGGCACGATCTGCAGGGCGAAGATGCCGATGTAGACCCAGTCCCGGCCGCGGAAGTTCATCCACGAGAGCGCGTACGCCGCCAGGGCGGCGAACGCGACCGGGAACAGCACCGACGGCACGGTGATGACCAGCGAGTTGATGAAGTAGTTGGCGAGCTGGCCGGAGGACGCCGAACGCCCGAACAGCACCTGCTGGTAGTTCTCGAAGGTCAGCTGCGGGTTGGTGAAGAACGTCCACCAGCCGGTCGTCTTGATCTCGTCCTCCGGGCGGAACGACGAGAGGAACAGCCCGAACGTCGGCACCGTCCACAGCAGGGCGATGACGATCGACACGATCGTCGCCACCGGGCTGTTGAGCCGCCGGCGCACCCGGCCGGCCCGCGTGCGGGGCATCGGCTCACTGGTCGCCTCGCCGGCGAGCACGGGGGTCGTGGTGGTCATGCTCATACCTCCCGCTGGCGGCGCAGGTTGCGGATCTGGAAGATGACGACCGGGATCACCAGGATGAAGAGGAGGACGGCGAGCGCCGAGCCGTGGCCGTTCTCCTGGTAACGGAACGCCTGGTTGTACATCTCGAGCGCGACGACGTTGGTGTCGTAGTTGCCGTTGGTCATGGTCCGGACGATGTCGAAGACCTTGAGAGTGGCGATCATGATGGTGATCACCACGACGACGAGTGCCGGCCGGATGCTCGGCAGGGTGATCCGCCAGAACATCTGCCACGGCGATACGCCGTCGAGCCGGGCGGCCTCCACGATGTCGCCGGGGATCGCCTTGATCGCGGCGGAGAGGATCACCATCGCGAAGCCCGCCTGGATCCAGACCATCACCACGATCAGCAGGAACGTGTTCAGCGGCGGGTCGAGCAGCCACGGCTTCGGCTCGTTGCCCAGCGCCACCCACACGGCGTTGAGCAGGCCGATCTGGTCACCGACGCCGCGGTGGGCGTAGACGAACCGCCAGATGATGCCGGCGCCGACGAACGAGATCGCCATCGGGAGGAAGATCAGCGACTTGGCGACCGACTCGAAGCGGGCCCGGTCGACCATGACCGCGTACGTGAGCCCGACGCCCGTGGCGAGCAGCGGCACGAGCACCACCCACGCCAGGGTGTTGACGAGCACCCGGACGATGTCGTTCTCCTGGAAGATCCAGGCGTAGTTGTCGAGGCCGACGAATCGGGTGCTGTCGCCGTTCTGCAGCGACAGGATGATGGTGCGGATCGCCGGCGCGACGAGGCCGATCAGGAGCAGCAGGAGGGCCGGGATCATGAAGGCGAGGGCCAGCGTGCCCTCGCGGCGTTTGCGCGGGCGGCGCGCGACCGGCGCGCCGCCGGACTGCAGCGAGGCGGCGACGAGGGCGGCCTCGCGGCGCCGGGCGAACCAGGTGGGCACGACGTCGAGCACGAGCAGCAGCCCACCGACCACCACCACGAACCCGATCAGGCCGTACAGCAACATCGTCAGCTTCGGCGCGATGTCTTGGAACTCCATCCGCCCTCCAGGGATGTGAGCGTCAAGCGAGGGGAAACGGGGAACGCGGAAACGGTGGCCGGCTCCGCGACGGAGCCGGCCACCGTCGGAGGATCACTTGGGCCAGGAGCCCTCGATCTGGTTGAGCACGTCAGCGGTGCTCTTACCGTTGATCCACTCGACCATGCCCTTCCAGAACGTGCCGGCGCCGACGGCGGCGGGCATCAGGTCGGAGCCGTCGAACCGGAAGACCGCGTTCTGGTCCTGGAGGATCTCCACGGCCAGCTTGTCGATCGGGTTCTCGACGTTGGCGATCTCGAGCTTCTTGTTCGCCGAGACCCAGTTGCCGAGCTTGGCGCGGGAGTTCGCGGACTCGCCGGAGGCCAGGTAGGTCTGCACCTTCTGCACCTCGGGCCGGTCGGCGAAGGCCACGGTGAACTCACCGCCGCCGAGGACCGGCTTGCCCTTGGCCGGGTCGACCGGCGGCAGGTAGAACGCGAACGTGTCGCCGTCCTCCGCGACCGTGGTGCCCTCGGGCCACTGGTTGGCGTAGAACGACGCCATCCGGTACATCGCGCACTTGCGCTCCAGGATCGGCAGGCCGCCCTCCTGGAACGACGTGGTGGCGATGCTCTTCACGCCGCCGTAGCCGCCGTTGACGTACTTCTCGTCCTTGAGGATCTTGCCGACCCGGTCGACCGCCGCGACGACCTTCGGGTCGTTGAACGGGATGGTGTGGTCCACCCACTGGTCGTAGACCTCGGCCCCGTTCTCGCGGAGCATGACGTCCTCGATCCAGTCCGTGGCCGGCCAACCGGTCGCGTCACCGGACTCGATGCCGGCGCACCACGGCTTGATGCCGTCCGCGGCGATCGTGTCGCTCAGCTGCATCATCTCGTCCCAGGTGGTGGGCACCTTCCAGCCCTTCTCGCTGAAGAGCTTCGGCGAGTACCACACGAAGGACTTGACGTTGGAGCCGAACGGCGCGCCGTAGAACTTCCCGCCGACGGTGGCGTAGTCCAGCCACTCCTTCGGGTAGTTCGCCTCCGCCATCGTCTTGGTCTCGGCGGACGCCTCCTTCAGCTTGCCGGCGTCGGCGAAGCGCTTGAGGAGGCCGGGCTGCGGGATGAACGCGATGTCGGGGGCGTTGCCGCCGTCGACCCGCACCGGCAGCTGGGCCTCGAACTCGCCGCTGCCCTCGTATTCGATCGTGATGCCGGTGCACTCCTCGAACTGCTCCCAGGACTGCTCGAGCAGGTCGGCCTCGGTGTCACGGATGGACGCGTAAATCGAAACAGTGGTGCCGTCGCTGCCGCTGTAGGCGTCGTAGGCAGCGCAGTCGGCCGAGCTGCTGCCGCTGTCGTCACCGCCGTCGCCGCTGCACGCGGCGGCGCTGAGAGCCAGCGCGAGGGTGGTGGCGAGCACGAGGGCCTGGCGAGGTCTGGAAGAGACCGCCATGCCGTCCTCCTTCCTTGCCGACGATCGCGGGCGCGTCTGCCCGGTGCCGGTGTCGAATGTGGGCGTCAACACATGTAAGCGCTTGCACCCCATGGCGTCCAGACAAGGAAAGGCACGAGGACGTAACAATCAAGAAACCAAATGCCTAAATGCCCTGGTTTCGCTGTGATAAATACGTCATGCCCGCCTGGAAACGCTCCAAGCGGGCAGCGAGCCGACGAGTGGTGATTCTTCTCAGAACGCGTCGCCATTGGGACGCAGCGCGACCGTGAACGGTGTCTCGGCATGCCGGCCACCGCCGCCGGGCGGCTCGGGCGGGGCCCCGAACTCCTCCTCGGTCATCGCCTTGAGGCCGCTGAACGCCATCACCACCAGCGACGCCGAGGCCAGCAGCACGATCGGCACGAGCAGCTGCATCGGGGTCACGCCCTGGACGTGGTGCAGCCCCGACTCGTGCAGCCGGACCCGCGTCGCCGCCATGCCCGTGTAGTGCATCCCGCACACGGCCACCGCCATGACCAGCGCCGCGGCGAGGGTGTGCCGCAGGTTCCGCACGCGGACGGTGAACCAGAGCGCCGCCGTCGCGGCGATGATCGCGACCAGCACCGACGCGCCGACCAGGCCCGGCTCGTAGCTGATCCGCCCGTACACGCGCATCGCCAGCATCCCCGTGTAGTGCATGGCGACGACACCGAGACCCGTGATCACGCCGCCGCCCAGCACCCGGAGCGGCAGCCGCTCGCCGAACCCGACGACGAACAGCCCGCAGCCCACCGTGACCACCGCGATGACCAGGCTGGCCATCGTCAGGTACGGGTCGTACCGCAGCGGGCTCGCCGGCACGTCGAAGCCGAGCATGGCCATGAAGTGCATCAACCAGATGCCCGCGCCGCCGATGGCGACCGCCGCGAGCACCAGCCACCGCGACCGGCGGCCGCGTTCGGGGGTCGCGCGCGCTCGCGCGGTGCAGACCAGCCCGAGCAGCGAGCCGACGAAGGCCAGCAGGTACGCGGCCACGGGGTTGAACGCGCCATGCGCGAAGTGATGTACGTCTGCCACGCCCCCGATCACCGCACACTCGACGGCGATCTCGACGCACAGCGTGTCCGCCGCGTCACAGGCCGCCAGGAAGGAAGGGCCCCTTCCTAGCGCTGTCGCGCTAGGAAGGGGCCCTTCCCAACAGTTGGAGGGATGGAGTTGCGTGGCGGCCTACGTGAAGATGCTCACGCCGCCCGGGCCGACCAGCAGGCCGACGATGATGAGTACGACGCCCCACAGGATCTGCCGCCGGAACAGGGCGAAGATGCCCGCGACGACCAGGATCACGGCGAGGATCCAAAGAAGTAGGTCCATGGCGATCAGATACCCGACCGCGTCGGCGCGGAAACGTGATCCGGTGCGAGGGTGAACACGCTGTAGGCCTGTTTGATGACCGGGTGGGCGACGTTGCGGACCCGCACGCCGCCCGGCGTACGGCCGCGCTCGCTGCCATGGTGCGCGTGGCCGTGCAGCGCGAGCGCCGTCGGCGCCGAGTCGATCGCCTGGGCGAGCAGGTACGAGCCGAGGAAGGGGTAGATCTCCAGCGGCTCGCCGGCGAGCGTGTCCGGCACCGGCGCGTAGTGCGTCAGCGCCACCCGCACGTCGCAGTCGAGGTCGCGCAGCGCGGCGCCGAGCCGCTCCGCGACCGTGCCCGTGGTGCGGACGAAGGCCTTCATCTCGGGCTCGCCGAACTCGCTGGCGCACCGCCCGGCGAACCCGCCGCCGAAGCCCTTGACCCCGGCCACCCCGAGCCGCGTGCCGTCGACGTCGACCACCGTCCCGTCGCCCTCCAGCACCGTGATGCCCACGTCCTCGAGGGCGGCGACGACGCCCGGCACCTCGTCGCAGTGGTGGTCGTGGTTGCCCAGCACCGCGATCACCGGCACGCCGAGCCCCCCGAACTCGGTCGCCACGCACTTGGCCTCGGCCTCGGTGCCGTGCCGGGTCAGGTCGCCGGCCAGCAGCAGGACGTCCGCGCGGTCCGGCAGCTCCTCCAGCGCCGGCCGGAACCGGCCGAGCACGTCCCGGTCCATGTGCACGTCTCCCACGGCCGCGATCCGGATCATGCCAACTCCTCCGCCTCGGTCGGCGCGCCGGCGCGGGTGACCCCGATGTCGGCCACGCACGCGATACCCGGGAAGCGCTCCCGCACCAGCCGCAGGATCTCCTCCCGCCGCCGCGGGCTCTCCACCTCGCCGCAGAGCACCAGGCCGCGGTCGGAGCGGACCACCGTGATGCCCTGCTCGGCGACGCCCAGATCCTCCGCGAGGGCCCGCTGCACCTCCGCCTCCGTGTAGTCGTTCACGTCCCCTCCCTCCGGTAGCCGGCGTACGGCACCACGTCGAGCCGGTCGAGCAGCACCAGGAACGCCTCCGCGTACGGCGACTGCGCGGTCTCCTTGCGGACGCGGTCCCAGTCGATCTGCTCGCGCAGCGACCGGGCCAGCGGCAAGCCGCGGGCGAAGTCGCAGTAGTGCTGGGAGAAGCTCAGCAGCTTGTGCACCATCAGGCCGGTCGCGGAGAGCACCGGCATCTGGATCGCGTCGACCGGCCGCGTGACCGTGTCGCCGAACGTCTCGTCCGTCACCGGGCTCTCGATCGGCCGGTGGATCAGGTCGACCAGCCGGCCGTCCTCGTCGTAGACCTTGACCAGCCAGTCCTCGGGCGGCCGTTCGGCGGTGAAGCCCTGGGCGACGAGCGCCTCCAGGGCACGGTCCACGTCCTCCTCCTTGATCAGGAAGTCGACGTCGTGGTCGCTGGAGTGGCCACCGTGCGCGTACACCGCGAAGCTCCCGGCGAGCGCGAACGGGATGTCCGACTGTTTGAGGACGGCGGCCACCCGCTTGAGGGTCACCAGGAGTGCGTCGTCACCGTGCGCGGGCATGGTTCCCACCTACCCCTGCCGCCCGGGCCTCACACCTGACACCAGGGGATACCGTTGTCCGCCATGGCGGGCAGGCGGTTGCGGACGGTCGCGTTGGTCGGCATCGACGGCTGCGGCAAGACGACCCAGGCCAACCGCGTCGCGGCGGAGCTGAGCGACGCCGGCGTGCCGGCCCGCTACCGGCAGAACGCCGGCGGGCGGGCGTGGTTCGGCCACCTCGCGCGCCGGCTCGGCCGCCACGACGGCACGGATCTCTTCGGGCACACCGGCATGCTGCTGGTGGAGTCGGCCCTGCGGTGGCTCGCGATGGCCCGGACCCGGTCGCGGTCCGCGGTCCGCCGCGACGTGGCGGTGATGGACCGGTACGCGGTCTGCCAGTACGTGAGCATCCGCGCGCACAACGCCGGCCGGGGCGAGCGGCTGGCCCGGCTCGCGTTCGGCGTCTTCCCCGCGCCGGACGTGACGATCCTGCTGGCGATCGACCCCGCGGCCGCGTACCGCCGGATCGAGGCGCGGGGCACCGACCACGAGAGCCTGGCGTACCTGACGGCGGCCGACGCGGCGTACCGCGCGCTGCCGGAGGCGGCGGACTTCGTGGTCGTCGACGCCGACCGGCCGCCGGACGCGGTCACCGCCGACGTGCTGGCCGCGCTCCGGCCGTGGCTGACTACGCCTGGCCGTACACCGGAATCGCTGCCCCCGTGGTCGGCGCCGACTCGTCGCTCGCCAGAAACCTGACCACCGCCGCGATCTCCGCCGGGGGCACCCACCGGCTCGTGTCGGCGTCCGGCTGGGCGGCCCGGTTCGCCGGCGTGTCGATCACGCTCGGCAGGATCGTGTTGCACCGGACGTTCTGCCTGCGGTACTCGACGGCGACGGCGCCGGCGAAGGCCAGGACCGCGGCCTTGGCGGTGACGTAGCCGGCGGCCCGCGCGAACGGCGCCACGGCGGCGCGCGACGAGACGCAGACGACCGCTCCGCCGCCGGCGGCGACGAGGTGGGGGAGGGCCGCGGCGGTCACCAGGTACGTCGGCCGCAGGTTGACCGACAGCTGCGCCTCGAACTCCTCGACCGGGGTCTCGTGGATCAGCCGGCCGCCGCCGTACCCGCCGACGAGGTTGACGACCGCGCGCAGCGGCGCGCCGGGCTGGTCGGCCGCGGTCTGGACCGCCGCGGCGGCCGCCGCCGGATCGGTGAGGTCGGCCGGCACCTCCACCACGCCGGCCCGGGTTGCCCCGACCGACCGCACCGGCGCGACCACCCGCCACCCGGCGTGCACGAATTCGTCGACCACCGCGCCGCCGAGGCCGCCGTGGCCGCCGGTCACCAGCACCGTCCGCCCGTCCATGACCTCACCGTAACCGTTCCGCTGTCTGCGAAAGCCCCTGTCGGCCGGCGCCACGCCCCCGCATGATCGGCACATGCGACTTCTCGTTCTCGGCGGCACCGCCTTCCTCGGCCGCGCGGTGGCCCGCCTCGCCCGGGCGGCCGGCCACGACGTCACCTGCGTGGCCCGGGGCACCAGCGGGCCGGCCGTCGAGGGTGTCCGGTTCGTCGTGGGCGACCGGTCCCGGCCCGACGGTCTGTCCGGAGTGGACGGTGAGACGTTCGACGCCGTCGTCGACGTCACGTCGTGGCCGAGCCACGCGCGCCACGCGGTCGCCGCGCTCGCCGGCCGGGTCGGGCACTACTCGTACGTCTCCACCTGCAACGTCTACGCCGACGACGCGACGCCGGGGCAGCGGGCCGCCACCGCGCCGTTGCGCGACCCGGCGCCACCGGAGGTGGACGACCCGCGCGAGGGCGACAACTACGGCCCGTGCAAGCTGGCCTGTGAGGTCGCCATCCGTGACGGGATCGGGGCCGACCGGGTCTTCCTGTGCCGCGCCGGCCTCATCGTGGGTCCGGAGGACCGCAGCGACCGGTTCCCGTACTGGGTGGCCCGGATGCGTCGCGGCGGCGAGGTGCTCGCGCCGGGCGGGCCGGACGAGCCGGTGCAGTTCGTGGACGTCGACGACCTCGCCGAGTGGCTGCTGCTGGCGGGGGAGACCGGGCTCGCCGGCGCGTACGACGGCACCGGCGTGCCGATGCCGCGCTCGCGCTTCCTCGCCGACCTCGTCGCGGCACTGGCCCCGGACGGCACGATGCTGACCTGGGTGGACCAGGACTTCCTGCTGGCGCACGACGTGCGACCCTGGTCGGGCGACCGGGCCCTGCCGTTGTGGCTGCCCCTCCCGGAGTACGGCGGCTTCCTGTCGCGGGACACCTCGCCCTCGCTGGCCGCGGGTCTGAAGACCCGTCCGGTCGGCGAGACCGCGCGGCGCGTCGCGGCGTGGCTGGATGCCGCTCCGCACGAGGTCAGGGCCGGCGGTTTGGCCCACGAAGACGAGGCGTTCGTCCTGCGGGAATGGCACGCCCGGCGGGCCTGAGAACAGGCGTGGAGCCGGCCCGGCGGCGTACTTTCGGTGTATCGGCTGACGTTTTGTTGACGAGCCTCCGCGCCTGAAAGTAAGTTTCATGCGTGGCGAAGACAGCGAAGATTTCTGCGACGCGCGAAGCGGCCGGGCTGATCGTCCAGATCAGTGGCCTCCTGCCGGCGCTGTCTCCGGCCGAGCAGCGGGTCGCGCGCCTCGTCGTCGCCGACCCGGCCGACGCGGCCCGTCGCACGATCACCGACCTCGCCACCGCGGCCGAGACCTCCGAGGCGACCGTCATCCGGTTCTGCCGGTCCGTCGGTCTGGAGGGCTATCCGCAGCTGCGCATCCGGCTCGCCGCCGAGGCCGCCCGCCGGGTCGAGCCGCCGGACGCGCGGGTGGTCGGCGGCGACATCCCGCCCGGCGCCGACCTGACCCAGATCATCGCCACGATCGCGTTCAACGACGCCCGTGCCGTCGAGGAGACCGCGCAGCAGCTCGACCCCGAGGCGTGCGAGGCGGTGGTCGACGCGATGACCGCCGCCGGCCGCATCGACATCTACGGCGCGGGGGCGAGCGGCTTCGTCGCCTCCGACTTCCAGCAGAAGCTGCACCGCATCGGCCGCACGGCGTACTACTGGCCCGACATCCACACCGCGCTCACCTCGGCCGCGCTGCTGGGCAAGGGTGACGTGGCGATGGGCATCTCGCACAGCGGCAGCACCTCCGACGTGCTCGACGTGCTCGACGTCGCCCGCTCGCGCGGCGCCACCACGGTCGCGCTCACGAACTTCCCGCGCTCTCCGATCGCGGACGTGGCCGACCACGTGCTCACCACGGCGGCGCGTGAGACGACGTACCGGTCGGGTGCCACCGCGAGCCGGCTCGCCCAGCTGACGGTCGTCGACTGCCTCTTCGTGGCGGTCGCGGCGCGCAACCGCACGCGGGCCCGCAAGGCGCTGGAGGTGACCGCGGAGGCGGTCCGCGCGCGCCGGGCCGGGTCACCACGGCGGCGCGGGTGAGCGGTCCGGACGTGGTCCGGGTCGCGGCCCCGACCGAACGGCGCAACCCGGCGTCGCACGACCTCGACCTGCTCCCGACGCGCGAGGTGCTCCGCGTGATCAACGACGCCGACCAGGGCGTGCCGGCGGTCGTCGCCGGCGTGCTCGACAGCGTCGTGGTCGCGGTCGACCTCGCCGTCGCGGCGCTCCGCTCCGGGCACCGCGTGCACTACTTCGGCGCCGGCACCTCGGGCCGGGTCGGCGTGGTCGACGCCGCCGAACTGCCGCCGACGTTCGGCTGCCCGACCGACTGGTTCTGCGCGCACCTCGCGGGCGGTCCGGACGCGATGTTCGGCGCCGTCGAGGACGCCGAGGACGACGACGCGGCCGGCGCCGCCGAGGCGGAGCGGTGCGTGCGCGGGTCGGATCTGGTGCTCGGGCTCGCGGCCTCCGGCCGGACGCCCTACGTGCTCGGCGCGCTGCGCGCCGCCCGTGCGGCCGGTGCCCGCACCGCCCTGCTCGCGGCCGACCCGCAGGCCGCGGCCCGCGCGTGGGTGGACCTCTTCATCGGGCTCGACACCGGTCCTGAGGTGATCACGGGTTCCACCCGGATGAAGGCCGCGACCGCACAGAAGCTGGTGTTGCACACGTTTTCGACGGCCGTCATGGTGCGGCTGGGGCGGGTGTACTCCAACCTGATGATCGATCTCTCCGCGACCAACGCGAAGCTCCGCGGCCGGATGATCTCCATCCTGATGGAGGCGACCGGCTGCGCGGAGGCCGAGTGCCGGCACGCGCTGGCGGAGGCCGACGGCGACCTCAAGACCGCGCTGGTGTCGCTCGTCTCAGGTGCGGCGGTCGGGGAAGCCCGGGCCGCCCTCGCGCGTTCCTCCCACCAGGTGCGGGACGCGCTCGCCCTGCTGGCGTAACCGCCGCCCCCGGCGGGTATCTCCAGGTAGTGAACCTTGGTGCCGGGTGGTTCGTCTTATCAGATGGTGACGCGGATCGCATAGGCCCAGTGGCCTACGTCGCTGCGGGCAGTTACCGGAAATGGTGTGATATATACGGCGCGCGAGGGGCCAACGGTGGCCATAATCCCGGCGACAGGACCGACGAGGGTCCGCAACCTGAGAGCCGTGAGTTTCGCTCTCAGCAACCCTTCAGGCATTCGTGACAGTTTCGACTCGGAAGACGGAATCTCCGGAGCGTCTCAACTGTTGTAGGTGTCAGCACCGATGAGGCACCTCGCGAGTTACCGGACACCGGGGATGGGCGGTTCGGCGTGAAGCAGGTCGGTGTGAAGCAGGACGACGGGGCAACCGAGGGGACAGTGGGGAACGTGGAGAACAACATCGTGATGCGCACGGACGAGGTCGCCGAAGAGCGCGACCTGGTCGGCGTCTACCTGCACGAGATCTCCCGGACGCCGCTGCTCGACGCGGCCCGGGAGGTGGAGCTCTC
>Ga0164243_10001315_pt1 | contig 42414 bp, 42 predicted proteins | sample OricompcompostOP_FD_108781 | JGI IMG/M metagenome (GOLD analysis project Ga0164243, IMG submission 108781) | Organic Plus compost microbial communities from Emeryville, California, USA - Original compost - Organic plus compost (OP) | ecosystem: Engineered > Solid waste > Mixed feedstock >...
CATTACGCCCCCGGCGACACCGACCTGTCCTGGACCCGGCTGACGCCGTGGCGCGCCCTTCTCGCCGCCGCCCTGGACCAGGTGCGCTCCCCCGTCACGGGAGGGCTCATCGCGGCCGGATCGGGCAATCCGGCCGGTGTGCTGCTCGAGTCCTGGCTCGAGAGCCGTCTGGGCGTGCACATCCGTTGGCGCAAGGTCGATTCGGAGCGCATCGAGCAGGTCGTGCTGGAGACCGCGGACGGCGATGTGACCATCACGCGCGGGACCGACGGCTCGGCATCGTTCAGCGTTCCGGGATCAGGTGCTCGCACGGTTCCGTTGCCCACTCGCCCCTTGGCCGAGCTCCTTGCCGAGGACCTGCGCCGCCTCGATGCCGACGCCATCTACGCCTCGACCATCCGTCACATGCTGGAGGACCAGACATGAGTGACACGGCATGAGCACGAGGGACCTGATCGTGTTCGACGATGCCGCCGATCTCGCCGAGCAGATCGCACGGCGCCTCGAGTTGTTCGTCACCGAGCATCAGACGGACGGACGTGAACCGCACGTCGTCCTGACCGGTGGCACCATCGCGATCGACGCCTACCGGCTGATCGACGCCGATGCCGCCAACTGGTCCCGCGTGCACTGGTGGTGGGGCGACGAGCGCTTCGTTCCCGAGGGCCATGCCGATCGCAACGACCAGCAGGCACGCGATGCCTTCCTGGACCGGATCGGCACTCCGGCAGATCACCTCCACCCGATGCCCGCGCACGGCTGTTCGGACTCGATGGCCGCAGCGGCCGACGGTTACGCCGCCACACTGCCGGACGAGCCCTTCGACCTGGTGCTGCTCGGCGTCGGCCCGGATGGTCACATCGCTTCGCTGTTCCCCGGCTTCGACCAGCTCCACGAGACCGAGCGCGACTGCGTCGAGGTGTTCGGATCGCCCAAACCCCCACCGGAGCGCATCACCTTGACGCTGCCACGCCTCAACCGGGCCCGCGACGTGTTGTTCATCGTCGCCGGGGAGGGCAAGGCCGACGCTGTTGCCCGCGCGGTCACCGGCAGCGGGACACTGGAGGACACGCCGGCGACCGGCGTGACGGGTCAGGATCGCACGGTGTGGCTGCTCGACGAAGCGGCAGCCTCGCAATTGGACCGATAAGGGTCAGAAGATGACTTCGCCGGATTTGCGGCGTGAGCGCAGCAACTGCAGAGCCTCGTCGAGGATCTCGGCGGCCTCGGTGTCGGAGCGACGCTCCTTCACATAGGCCAGATGCGTCTTGTACGGCTCGGTCTTGGGCGCGGTGGGACGGTCGTCGGAATCGACGCTGGCCGGCATGCCGCACCGCGGGCAATCCCAGGACTCGGGCACTTCGGCCTCGACCGCGAACTGCAGCATCGTGGTGTGATCGTTGATGCAGAAGTACGTCACCTGCTGGCGGGGGGCCGCCTCTCCGCGCTCAGCCTCGCCCATGGGGCCGGCGCCGACGCGGCTGCCCCGAATGGCACCTGTCGCCACCTCAGTTGCTCACCTTCAGCAGCAGGCCGATGGCGATGATGCAGACGCTCCACACGACGGCGATGCCGATCGTGATGCGGTCGAGGTTGCGCTCGGCGACCGACGAGCCTCCCAGTGAGCTGGAGACACCGCCGCCGAACATGTCGGACAGGCCACCACCGCGGCCCTTGTGCATCAGCACGAGCACGATCATCAGCAGGCTGCTGATGATCAACAGGATCTCAAAGAACAGGATCACGCTCAGTCGTTCCTCGTATGTCAGGCGCCGGCCGGGAGGTCCGGCATGTCGTAGAACCGGGCGATTCCGGCGAACTCGTCCGCCTGGAGGCTCGCACCACCGACCAGAGCCCCGTCGACATCCGACTTGGCCATGATCGCAGCGATGTTCGCCGCTTTCACCGATCCTCCGTACAGGATACGCGTTGCGTCCGCGACCTCGGCGGACCAGGTCTCCGCGATGCGTGCGCGAATGGCGGCGCACACCTCCTGCGCGTCGTCGGGCGTGGCGACCTCGCCGGTACCGATCGCCCAGACAGGCTCGTACGCGATGACCGTGTCCGCGAGCTGCTCAGCGGTGAGTCCGGCCAGCGAACCGTCGATCTGCGCGACCGTGCGGGCGACGTGCTCGCCGGCTTGACGGACCTCGAGTCCTTCGCCGACACACACGATCGGCTTGATACCTGCTGCCAGTGCCTTCAGCGCCTTGGTGTTGACGACTTCGTCGGTCTCACCGTGGTATTCGCGACGCTCGGAGTGGCCCACGACGACATAGGAACATCCCAGCTTGTCCAGCATCGCGGCCGAGATCTCGCCGGTATACGCGCCACCGTCGTGTTCGGAGACGTCCTGGGCGCCGTAACCGATCTTGAGCCGGTCCCCGTCGACCAGCGTCTGCACGCTGCGCAGGTCGGTGAACGGCGGGATGACCACGACTTCGGCCTTGCCGTAGTCGTGCTTCTTGTCCTCCAGGGTCCAGGCCAACTTCTGCACCAGCACCACGGCCTCTTGGTGGTTCAGGTTCGACTTCCAGTTGCCCGCCATCAACGGCGTACGGCTCGATGCGGCCATGTGTCAGTGGTTTCCTTCCAGGGCTGCCAGACCCGGCAGCGTCTTGCCTTCCAGGTACTCCAGACTGGCACCGCCGCCGGTGGAGATGTGACCGAACTGGTCGTCGGTGAAGCCGAGCTGGCGGACGGCCGCAGCCGAGTCACCGCCGCCGACGACCGACAGTCCGGAAACATCGGTGAGCGCCTGCGCGACCGCGCGCGTACCGTCGGCGAACGACGACATCTCGAACACGCCCATCGGTCCGTTCCAGAACACGGTGTTGGCGCCACGGACGACCTCGGCGAATCGGGCACCGGATTCCGGACCGATGTCCAGGCCCATCTGATCGGACGGGATCGCGTCGGCAGCCACCACCGTGGCATCAGCGTCGGCGAACGCCGGCGCGACCACGATGTCGGTGGGCAGCAGCAACTCGACCCCCTGTTCGGCGGCCTGCTCGATGTAGCGCCTGGCGGTGTCGACCTGATCGTCCTCCAACAGCGACGTTCCGACCTCGAGTCCTTGTGCCTTGAGGAACGTGAACACCATGCCGCCGCCGATCAACAACGCATCAGCCTTGTCGAGCAGGTTGTCGATGACGCCGAGTTTGTCCGAGACCTTCGAGCCGCCGAGGACGACCGCGTACGGGCGCTCCGGACTCTCGGTCAGGCGTTTGAGGACCTCGACCTCGGTCTGCACCAGTCCCCCGACGGCCGCCGGAAGCCGTTCGGCGATGTCGTACACGCTGGCCTGTTTGCGGTGGACCACGCCGAATCCGTCGGAGACGAAGATGTCACCCAACTCGGCCAACTGGTCGGCGAACGCGCCCCGCTCGGCATCGACCTTGCTGGTCTCGCCGGCATTGAACCGCACGTTCTCCAGCACCGCGACCTGGCCGTCCTGCAGTCCGGCCACGACCGACTGCGCCGACTCGCCCACCGTGTCGGTGGCGAACGAGACCGCCTGTCCCAGCAGTTCACCGAGTCGCGCAGCAACCGGCTTGAGGGAGAAAGCCGGGTCCGGCTGTCCCTTCGGACGACCCAGGTGCGCCATCACCACCACCCGGGCGCCGGCGTCGACCAGCTTCTCGATGGTCGGGACGCTGGCGCGCACCCGACCGTCATCGGTGATGTTCCCCGCGTCATCGAGAGGAACGTTCAGGTCGCTACGGACCAGAACACGCTTGCCGCGCAGATCTCCCAGGTCGGCGATCGTCTTCACGCGCTCAGAGACTCGAGCCGACGCGGACGACAAGGTCGACGAGGCGGTTGGAGTAACCCCACTCGTTGTCGTACCAGGAGTACACCTTGACCTGGTCGCCGAGCACCTTGGTGATCGGCGCGTCGAAGATCGACGACGCCGGATCGGTCACGATGTCGCCGGACACGATCGGGTCCTCGTTGTACTTCAGGATGCCCTTCAGCGGGCCGCTCTCCGACGCAGCCTTGACGATCGCGTTGACCTCCTCGACCGACGTCTCACGGCTGGCCGTGAAGGTCAGGTCGGTGATCGAGCCGGTCGGGACCGGCACCCGCAGCGAGTAGCCGTCGAGCTTGCCCTTGAGTTCGGGCAGCACGACGCCGATCGCCTTGGCCGCACCCGTCGAGGTCGGCACGATGTTGAGCGCGGCGGCACGGGCACGACGCAGATCCTTGTGCGGACCGTCCTGCAGGTTCTGATCCTGCGTGTAGGCGTGGATCGTGGTCATCAGGCCACGCTCGATGCCCAGGCCGTCGTTCAGGACCTTCGCAATGGGCGCGAGGCTGTTGGTGGTGCACGAGGCGTTCGAGATCACGGTGTGCTTGGCCGGATCGTAGAGATCATCGTTGACACCCATGACCACCGTGATGTCCTCGTTGCTGCCTGGAGCCGAGATGATGACCTTCTTGGCGCCACCATCGACATGCGCCCTGGCCTTCGTGGCATCGGTGAAGAAGCCGGTGGACTCCACCACGACGTCAGCGCCGACCGATGCCCAGTCCAGTTTGGCCGGATCGCGCTCCTCGAACGCCACGACCTTCTGATCTCCGACATAGATGTTGCTGTCGTCGGAGGTCACATCGGCGTCGAGGCGACCCAGGATCGAGTCGTACTTGAGCAGCGTGGCCAAAGTGGTGTTGTCGGTGAGGTCATTGACGGCGACGACCTCGATGTCGGCGCCGGCGGCACGAGCCGCCCGGAAGAAATTGCGGCCGATACGGCCGAATCCGTTGATACCTACGCGAACGGTCACGGGGACAGAGCTCCTGCGGTGCGGTTGACGTGAACGTCCCCCAGCCTACTCAGGGCGTGACGTTCAGGCGTCCTCGAGGTCCTCTTCGTCACTGACGGCCGCCTCGGTGTCCGGAATTCCCAGTTCCGCGGCTCGTTTGTCGGCCATGGCCAGCAGTCGCCGGATGCGACCGGCGATGGCGTCCTTGGTCAGCGGGGGCTCGTGCAGCCGGCCCAGCTCCTCGAGGCTGGCCTGCCGGTGCTCGACGCGCAGTTCACCTGCCATGCGCAGGTGATCGGGCACCTCGTCGGCCAGGATCTCCAGGGCACGCTGCGCCCGCGCGCCGGCCGCCACCGCGGCTCGAGCCGACCGCCGCAGATTGGCGTCGTCGAAGTTGGCCAGACGATTGGCCGTGGCCCGCACCTCGCGGCGCATGCGCCGCTCCTCCCAGGCGAGCAGCGCCTCGTGGGCACCGACACGCGTCAAGAGCGCACCAATGGCCTCGCCGTCACGGATCACGACCCGATCGACTCCGCGGACCTCCTTGCCCTTCGCCGCGATGCCCAGGCGGCGCGCTGCACCGACCATGGCCAAGGCGGCCTCAGGGCCGGGACAACTGACCTCGAGCGCCGACGACCGGCCCGGCTCGGTCAGCGATCCGTGTGCCAGGAACGCTCCGCGCCAGGCCGCCACCGCATCGCACGTCGCACCGGAGACCACCTGTGGCGGCAACCCGCGGACCGGACGGCCCGAGCCGTCGATCAATCCGGTCTGCTGGGCGAGCCGTTCGCCGTCCTTGGCGACACGGACGATGTACTTGGTCTCCTTGCGCACGCCGACGTTCTGGGCGACGACCAACTCACTGTCGTGGCCGTAGATCTCGGTGATGTCACGGCGCAGACGGCGCGCCGCGGCACCGGTGTCGAGTTCTGCCTCGACCACGATCTTGCCCAGCACGATGTGCAGACCCCCCGCGAACCGCAGGATCGATGCGACCTCGGCCTTGCGACAACAAGCCTTGGTGACCTGAATGTTCGCGAGCTCGGCCTTGACCTGTGCCGTCATCGCCATCTGCGCGTGCTCCCCTGGGTCCGACTTCCGGTGTGTCGTGCCACTCTATGCCTGCCTCATAACGGCCGCGAATGCAGCAGCCAGCCGGGCGGCATCGTGCTGGTCCGAATCCGGGTCGCGACCGACCTGCGCAACGTGCAGCGTGGCGCCCAGCGCGGCCGCCGCTCGGCGCAGGTGTCCCGCATCGTCGACCACCGACGGATCGGCGATGACCGCATCCAGACCCAACTCGGGCGCATGGGCAGCCAGCACCTCGAGATGGTCGGTGGGGCTCAACCCTTCGGTCTCGGAGTCCTCCCCCGGCAGATTCAGCACCAGCGCACGCCGCGCTCGGGTCGTCAGCAGCGCATCGCGCAACTGCGGGACCAGCAAGGTGGGCATGACGCTGGTGAACCACGACCCGGGACCGATCGTGACCCACTCAGCGTGCTGCACCGCCTCGACGACCTCAGGAACCGCGGGCGGGTCCTCCGGCACCAGCCGCACACTGATGACCTGACCGTCGACCGCGGCGACCTGGACCTGACCGCGCACGACCGTCAAGCGGTCCGGCGCCTCCACCAGATGGACGTCGGCCTCGATGTCGAGCGGAACCGCAGCCATCGGGAGCACGCGACCTTGGGCACCCAGCAGCTCGCCGACCAGATCCAACCCTTTGACGTGATCGCCGAAGATGTCCCAGATCGCGGCGATCAGCAGATTGCCGACCGCGTGATTGTCCAAGGGACCCGACGACGCGAACCGGTGCTGCAGCACATCGGCCCACGTGCGCCCCCATTCGTCGTCACCGCACAGCGCCGCCAGCGCCATGCGCAGATCCCCGGGCGGAAGTCCGCCCAGCTCGTCACGCAGCCGGCCTGACGAACCGCCGTTGTCGGCCACGGTCACGACACCCGTCAGCTGGGTCGTGATGCGCCGTAGCGCCGACAGACTGGCGGCCAGACCGTGACCGCCACCCAGCGCCACGACGCGCTGATCTCCGACATCGCGCTCGTCCACCGGATCGGGACGGGCGATCAAAGGTCACGCTCCACATCACGATGGACAACGAGAGTCCGCAGACCGTGCGCACGGAGGCGGTCGCCGAAGGCCTCGGCCATCGCGACACTGCGGTGGCGTCCGCCGGTGCAGCCGAATCCGATGGTCAGGAAGTGCTTGTCCTCGTGCAGGAACCCGTCGGTCAGCAGGGACACGAGCTCCTCGTACTTGGCCAAGAACTCCTCGGCCCGATCCTGGCCCAGCACGTAGTCGCGGACGGGGACGTCGAGTCCGCTCTGCGGCCGTAGCTCGTCGACCCAGAACGGATTGGGCAGGAACCGCAGATCGGCGATCAGGTCGGCGTCGATGGGGACCCCGTATTTGAACCCGAACGTCACGATCGTGGCACGCAGTCCGTCGATCTCGGCATCCTCGAACGCCGTGCGGACCCGCTGTTTGAGCTGATGGGTGTTGAGGTTGGTGGTGTCGATCACGAGATCGGCTCTGCCCCGGATACGTCCGAGCAGCTCGCGTTCACGCTTGAAGCCGTCCATCAGGCGTCCCTCGACGCTCAACGGATGCGGTCGGCGCGCGGCTTCCTGACGGCGCACCAAGACCTGGTCGGCCGCCTCCAGATACAACGTGGTCGCGCGGTAGCCGACGTCGCGCAACTGCTCCAGGACGGTGGTCAGTTCGCCGAAGAACCCGCGCGAACGTGCGTCGATGACCACCGCGATGCGGTCGATCTCGGAGGAATCGGTGAGGGTCGTGAGCGTCTGCTGCAGCAACTGCGGCGGGATGTTGTCGACGACGTAGTAGTCCAGGTTCTCCAGCACCTTGGCCGCCGTGGTCCGACCGGCTCCAGTCATGCCGGTGATCAGCACGAACCGCCTGTGCTCACTCACCCCGAACCTCCGTCGTCGGTCATGATCTCTCCGGTCGCCGTGTTGACGGCCGGGACCGGTGCTGCCTCCGCGAGCGCCGTCACGATGGATTCTGCCGTAGCCGGACCGATGCCGGGAACCATGGCGATGTCCTCGGCGCTGGCGGCGCGTAGCCTCTTGACCGAGCCGAACTTCTTCATCAGGGCCTTGCGGCGGGTGGGGCCCAGCCCGGGCACCGGATCGAGAAGGCTGTCGATCATCGACCTGCTACGGCGTTGTCGGTGATGCGTGATGGCGAACCGGTGCGCCTCGTCGCGGACCCGCTGCAAGAGATACAGCCCCTCGCTGGTGCGCGGCAGGATGACTGGATCGGGATCGTCGGGCAGCCAGACCTCCTCGAGTCGTTTGGCCAGACCACACAACGCGATGTCGGTGACGTCCAACTGCTGCATCGCGTCATAGGCCGCTGCGACCTGCGGCGGACCGCCATCGACCACGACGAGCGACGGGGCGTAGGCGAACTTCTTGGGCTTGCCGGTCTCGGGGTCGATGCCCGCTTCATCCGCGCCCTCAGCACGCGCCTTGAGCAGGGCCGTGAAGCGGCGGGTGATGACCTCGTGCATGGCAGCGACGTCGCTCTGACCCTCGTGCCGGATCGTGAACCGTCGGTATTCGGACTTGCGGGGCAGGCCGTCCTCGAACACGACCATCGAGGCGACGATCTCGGTGCCCTGCAGATTGGAGATGTCGTAGCACTCGATGCGCAGCGGCGCGGTGGGCAGATCGAGTGACTGTTGCAGTTCCTCCAGCGCTCGGCTGCGAGTCGTCAGATCACCGGACCGTTGCAGTTTGTGGCGACCCATCGCCTGTTTGGCGTTCTGCTCGACCGTCTGCAGCAGTGACTTCTTGTCGCCGCGCTGCGGCACGCGAATGGTGACCGGTCCCCCGCGTTGCTCGGCCAGCAGATCGGTGAGCGCTTCGACATCGGCCGGCACCTGAGGCACCAGGATCTGCCGCGGCACCGCGCTCGGCGCCGAATCTGCATACAACTTCATGACGGCGCCCTGGACCAGTTCGGGCAGACCCGCGTCGTCGGCGCGATCCGCGACCCAGCCGCGTTGGCCTCGGATGCGTCCGCCGCGGACCGTGAAGATCTGGACCGCAACCTCGAGCGGATCGACCTCGAAGCCCAGGACGTCGGCGTCGGTGCCGTCGGCGAAGGCGACGGTCTGCTTCTCCAGGACTCGGTGCAGGGCGGCGAGGTCGTCGCGGTACTTGGCGGCGAGCTCGTACTCCTGATTGCCGGACGCGACGCGCATGCGGTTCTCGATGTCGCGGGTGAACGTGCCGGTCTGGCCACCCATGAACGACAAGAAGTCCTCGACGATGGCCCGATGCTCGTCGGCATCGACCCGACCCACACAGGGCGCCGCGCATTTGCCGATGTCGCCCAGCAGGCAGGGGCGCCCGATCGCCGCCGAGCGCCGGAAGACGCCGGCCGAACAGGACCGCATCGGGAACACGCGCAGCAGCGTGTCGACGGTGTCGCGGATGGCCCAGGCGTGACCGTACGGCCCGAAGTAACGGACACCCTTGCGCTGGGCGCCCCGCATGACCGTGACGCGCGGATACTCCTCGTCCACCGTGACCGCGAGCCACGGATAGGACTTGTCGTCGCGGTACTTGACGTTGAACCGCGGATCGAACTCCTTGATCCACGAGTATTCCAGCGCGAGCGCCTCGACCTCGGTGGACACGACCGTCCAGTCGACCGAGGCCGCTGTGGTCACCATCTGCTGGGTGCGCGGGTGCAGGTTCCCGACGTCCTGGAAGTACGAGCTCAGCCGTGGCCGCAGCGATTTGGCCTTGCCGACGTAGACGACCCGCCCCTCGGAGTCCCGGAACTGGTACACGCCCGGCTCGACCGGGATCTCCCCCGGCTTGGGACGATACGTCGCAGGATCAGCCACACGTCCAACCTACCCACCCCCGCAGACACCTTTCGGTTTACCAACTTAAGTTGGTAAACCGGCATGATCATCGGTTTGCACACCGAAGATCACGCTGGTTTGCCTAGGATCACGCGCCGCTGATCGGGATGTGTACGGCGCCGCGCCGGTAGAGCCGGTGGGACTGTTCGAGCGCCGCCTTGATCCGTGCAGCCGTCGTGGCACGGGCTGAAGGGTGAAGGTCACTCCACGTCCATCGCGAAACACCACAAGACACACTGCGGATCCGATCCTCGCGAAGCTTCTCGTGAACCAGCACCGCAGTCGGATCGGCTCCCGTATTGAGCCGGCCGTACTTGAACAAGCCGTCGAACTCGCCGACGTGGCGATGCTCGTCCCAATGGAAGTCAACGCGAGGATCCTGTCCGCCATCGCCGATCGGCAACACCACCTGGAGCTCGGGGCGCGGTACGCCTTCGGTGTAGAACATGTAGAGCGACCGCGACTCCCCCGGTGACTCGCAGCGTTCATCGGCAAGGCGCAAAGCGAACCGGGCATGTCGAGAATGCGGCCATCGGGTGCCCTGCTCACCGACCGCGATGACCTCCTCCTTCGCGCAGAGTCCGGCGTGCAGCGCCGCATTGACGATCACCAGACCGGCTTCGGTGGTACTGATGGATGCCGCTTCGAATCCAGCCCTGGCCGGTATAACGACAGGCAGACCGTCGATCTCGACGATCTCCGACTCATCGAGATCGACGCTGTGGAACGCAATGCCTGATTCGGTACGGCTCTGTCTGCCATCGAGTCGGGTCACGTGAACTGTGCCGAGATCCACTCCGAACGAAACCGGCACGTGCATGATCGACGCCGAATAGTGACTGAGCACATAGCCATTGCCCAATCGCGTCAGTACCGCGCGACATAACAGCTGATGGCGTTCCTCGGGCGTCATCGATCCAACCGCAGCAGTCGGGGCATATGTCCCATGCCTGAGTCGGGTGATCAGACCACTCCTGCGCGCCGCCGCGATGTCTCTATCCTCGAACCCTTCGGCGATAAAATCCGAGCGGAATCCAAAGCCTCCGCGCGCCTGCGCCACGGCCGTCATCATGTTCTCCATGCCGGTGATGGTCCGCGCATTCGCGGCCGTTCCACAGTGGAATGCCACATTCTGTGGAAACCGGTTCTGGCCCCGTAGCGACTGTGGACAACCTCGTCGTCATGGGTAAACCTGCACGATCTTCGGTTTGCACACCGAAGATCGTGCAGGTTTACCAACTTAAGTTGGTAAACCGTCAGCCCAGCAAGGGCTTCAGGAAGCGGCCGGTGTGGCTGTCGGGGTCGGCGGCGATGTCCTCGGGGGTGCCTTCGGCGATGAGCATGCCGCCGCCGCTGCCGCCTTCGGGACCCATGTCGAGGACCCAGTCGGCGGTTTTGATGACGTCGAGGTTGTGCTCGATGACGATGACCGAGTTGCCGGTGTCGACGATGCGCTGCAGGACGCCCAGCAGCTTGCGGATGTCCTCGAAGTGCAGGCCCGTGGTGGGCTCGTCGAGCACGTACACCGTGCGGCCCGTGGACCGCTTCTGCAGCTCGGCGGCCAGCTTGACGCGCTGCGCCTCGCCGCCGGACAGCGTCGGTGCCGGCTGCCCCAGCCGCACATACCCCAGCCCGACGTCGACCAGCGTGCGCAGGTGACGCGCGATGGCAGGGATGGCCTCGAAGAACTCGACCGCCTGCTCGATGGGCATGTCGAGGACCTCGGCGATGGTCTTGCCCTTGTAGTGCACCTCGAGCGTCTCGCGGTTGTACCGAGCCCCGTGACACACCTCGCACGGCACGTACACGTCCGGCAGGAAGTTCATCTCGATCTTGATGGTGCCGTCGCCCGAGCACGCCTCGCAGCGACCGCCCTTGACGTTGAACGAGAAGCGGCCCTGCTGGTAGCCGCGCATCTTAGCCTCGGGCGTCTGCGCGAACAGCTTGCGGACGTGGTCGAAGACGCCGGTGTAGGTGGCCGGATTGGATCGCGGTGTACGACCGATAGGCGACTGATCGACATGGATGACCTTGTCGACCTGGTCGAGCCCCTCGATGGTGCGATGCCTGCCGGGGATGGTGCGCGCACCGTAGATGGTGCGCGCCAGTTGGGTGTACAGGATGTCGTTGACCAGCGTCGACTTACCCGAACCCGAGACGCCCGTCACCGCGACGAACTGGCCCAACGGGAACGTGACGTCGATATCGCGCAGATTATGCTCCTTGGCCCCCCGGACGACCAGATCCCGACCCTTCTCACGCGGGCGACGCACCTCGGGCACCGGAATGGACTCTCGGCCCGACAAATATTTGCCCGTCAGTGAATCGGGGCTGTTCAGCAGATCTTTCACCGGTCCAGACACGATGACCTGACCGCCGTGTTCGCCGGCGCCCGGGCCGATGTCGACGGCCCAGTCGGCGGCGCGGATGGTGTCCTCGTCGTGCTCGACGACGATCAGCGTGTTGCCCAGATCGCGCAACCGGACCAGGGTGTCGATGAGCCGGTGGTTGTCGCGCTGATGCAGGCCGATGGACGGCTCGTCCAGGACGTACAGCACGCCCACCAGACCCGCGCCGATCTGCGTGGCCAGCCGGATGCGCTGCGCCTCGCCACCGGACAGCGATCCGGCCGCGCGATCCAGCGCCAGATAGTCCAGGCCGACGTCGAGCAGGAATCGCAGACGTTCGTGGATCTCCTTGAGCACCCGCTCGCCGATCTGCCGTTCACGATCGGTCATTTCCAGGGTGGACAGGTACTCGGCGGCGTCGGCGATGGACAGCGCACAGACCTCGGCGATGTTCTTGGGACCGAAGGTCTCGGAGTTCAGCTGCACGGCCAGGATGACCGGCTTGAGACGCGTCCCCGAACACACCGGGCACGGCACCTCGCGCATGAAGCCTTCGAGCCGCTCGCGGTTGGTGTCGGACTCGGTCTCGTCGTGACGACGCTCCAGATACCGGGTGACACCCTCGAACTCGGTGTAGTACGACCGGACCCGCCCGTACCGGTTCTTGTAGCGGACGTGAACTTTGGTGGGGTGGCCGCGTAGGACGGCCTCGCGAGCCGACTCGGGCAGATCGCGCCATGGCGTGTCGACGTCGAATCCCAGCTCTTCGCCCAGCGCGATCAGCGTGCGCCCGAAGTAGTCGGCCACATGCGCCGAGGCCCACGGTTGCACGGCACCCTCGGCCAGCGTTTTGGCGTCGTCGGGCACGACCAGCTCGGGATCGACCTCCATGCGGGTGCCGATGCCATGGCACTCGGCACACGCTCCGAAGGGCGCGTTGAACGAGAACGAGCGCGGCTCGAGCTCGTCGACAGCCAACGGATGGTCGTTGGGACAGGCCAGCTTCTCGGAGAACCGGCGGATACGGCCGGGATCGTCGTCGGGCAGGTCGACATAGTCGATCAGCACCAGGCCGTCGGCCAGCCCCAAGGCCGTCTCGACCGACTCGGTCAGCCGCTGCTGGGCAGAATCCTTGACCTGCAGCCGGTCGACCACGACGTCGATGGTGTGCTTCTTCTGCTTGGCCAGCTTGGGGGGCTCGTCGGCCAGCAGGTGGGTCTCGCCGTCGACGATGGTGCGGCTGAAGCCCTGCGTCTGCAGCTGCCGGAACAGATCGAGGTACTCGCCCTTGCGCCCCCGGATGACCGGCGCGAGCACCTGGAAACGCTGGCCCTGCTCGCCGGACATGATGCGGTCGACGATCTGCTGCGGTGTCTGACGCGTGATGGGCTCGCCGCACTCGGGACAGTGCGCCCGGCCAGCCCGCGCATACAGCAGGCGCAGATAGTCGTAGACCTCGGTGATGGTGCCGACTGTGGAGCGGGGGTTACGGGACGTGGACTTCTGATCGATGGAGACCGCCGGGGACAGACCCTCGATGAAATCGACATCGGGCTTGTCCATCTGCCCCAGGAACTGCCGCGCGTAGGCGGACAGCGACTCGACATAGCGTCGCTGCCCCTCGGCGAAGATCGTGTCGAACGCCAACGACGACTTGCCGGACCCGGACAGCCCCGTGAACACGATCATGGCGTCGCGCGGAAGGTCCAGCGACACATCCTTGAGGTTGTGCTCTCGTGCGCCCCGGACGACGAGACGGTCAGCCACTTCGGTGTCCTCTGATCGGTGGAGATTTCACGGCATACGGGCACGACTCATGCCCTCGTCCATCGTAACGACGGGGTCCGACACATATCGGGGACGGACCCTAGGCTGGGTCCATGACCTATACCGGAGAAGTCGAGGTCGGCGGACCTGTCGACGTACAGGATGCGGGCGATCTGGAAATCACCAAGTTCGCCGTCGGAGAGCTGGCCAACAACGTGTACGTGCTGCGGTGCACTCTGACCGACGAGCGCATCATCATCGACGCTGCCGACTCACCTGAGCGGATCCTCGAGGTTCTCGACGGAGCTCCCGTCGCACGCATCGTCACGACCCACTGGCATCCCGACCACTGGCAGGGCCTTGGCGCCGTCGCCGAAGCGACCGGCGCCGAGACCCTCGCAGGAGCCACGGACGCACCGCACATCGAGGTCGCCACCGCGACACCGGTGACGACCGGGGCGCGGGTGCGCGTCGGGTCCTGCGAACTGGAAGTCATCGAGGTCGCCGGTCATACCGAGGGCTCGATCGTGCTGGCCTACGACGACCCCGACGGGATCGTGCACCTGTTCACGGGAGATTCGTTGTTTCCGGGAGGCGTGGGCAAGACCTGGTCCGAAGAGGACTTCCGCACGCTGATCGACGAGGTCGAGACCAAGATCTTCGGCCGCTACCCCGACGACACCCACTTCTATCCCGGGCACGGCAACGACAGCACGCTCGGCGCCGAGCGGCCACATCTGGCCGAGTGGCGCGAACGCGGCTGGTGACGTTCAGTCCACTTCTGGCGCGTCCTTCTCGAGCGCTTCGCGCCGTATTTCGCTGACGAACCACAGCACCTGGGTCACGCCCACCTCCTCGGCCTTGAACCAGTCCTCGTCCTCGAGTTCGGGAAAGGTCTTGGCCGCCCATGTGCCGAAGGCGGTCCAGTTCTCGTCCCACAGTTCGTCGGACTTGTCGTCGGCCGCGCTGATCTTGTCCTCAACCGGCTCGTGTCCGGTGGGGCCGGCGTCCTCGACGAGCTTGAGCCACGCCGTGTCGCTCTCGACGTCGTCGCTGTAGACCGCGGCCACCGCGGCGCAGCCCTCCTTGCCCAGGGACGACGACGTGCACACGTCACCGGACATGACGTCCGCGATCTCGGCCTCCGCGTCGAGGTAGGCGTGGTAGGCCTTCGCATAGGACGTGAACTTGTCCGATGCGACCGGTCGGCAACCGTCCTTGTAATTGCAGGTCCACTGCACATTGCCGATGACCTGTACCTGCTGGTACCTGTCCAGGTACTTCTTGACCTCGTCCCACGCCTTGTCGGTGGCGGCCCGCTTCTCGTGGTAGGCGATCTGCAGCGTGCAGTCGGCGACCGTCGCTGTCAGGTGATCGGTGGCCCGGTCACGGAACTTCTTCAGTGTGGCCGCCCAGGTATCAGACTCGTCCTTCGCGTCGCCGTACTTACCGGACAGGAATCCGAACATGTTGCCGTCCAACGTCGGCGCAGTGAAGTCATCGCTGAACCCGTCCCGGGCGGTCTTCACCTCCGCGCACACTTCGCGCTGAGAATCCAGGCTCCTGTCGGACGTGACATCGCCGGACGGATACAGGTCGTCGGGCAGCGTCGTCGCCGTATCGATGAGTTTCGGTAGTTCCTTCTTGTTCCAGGCTGCGACGTCCTTCTGGTAGTCCTTCGCAGTTCCGGCAGCCGACGATCGACCGACGAAACCGGTCACTCCCGCCGCCACCAGGACCACGACGAGAACCCCGAGGATCACCAGCAGACGCTTCCGCTTCGGTCGACCCGCTGTGGGCAGCGGTGGAGGCGGTGGCGGAGGAGGGGGCGGAGGAGGGGGCGGCGAAGCCGGTTCGGTAGCCGGATTCGGGCTCGGTTCACTCATCGTCACTCCCCTGCGCGTGGAACATCGTCGTCAGCCTCCCACATGTAGGGCCTGATCAGGTGGATCACCCATCTACAGTGACTGTCGTGGCTGATCTGATCGACCGTCTTCGGGCCGCCGGATGTGTCTTCGCCGAGGACGAGGCCGCTGTGCTGACGTCAGCGACCGCCGGTCCCGACCACCTCGAACAGATGGTCCTACGGCGGATCGCCGGCGAACCGCTCGAACAGGTCGTCGGCTGGGCCGATTTCGCTGGTGTGCGGATCGCCATGGCGCCCGGCGTCTTCGTCCCACGGCGTCGGTCCGAACTGCTGGCCCTCCAGGCGGTTGCCGCGGCACGGCCCGGAGCCGTGGTCGTGGATCTGTGTTGCGGTACGGGGGCGATCGGAGCTGTGCTCGCCACCGAGGTTGCCGGCATCGACCTGTATGCCTGCGATCTGGACCCCGCGGCCGTCGCCTGCGCCACCACGAATCTCGGACCGTACGGAGGCACGGTCAGCCGGGGTGACCTGTATGACGCTCTACCGATCGCCCTGCGTGGCCGGGTCGACGTGCTGGTCGCCAATGCTCCGTACGTGCCGACCCAGGACCTCGCCTTCATGCCGTCAGAAGCACGCGATCACGAGCCGACGACCGCGCTCGACGGCGGCGCCGACGGAGTGGACCTGCATCGTCGAATCGCAGCGGGCGCACCCTCGTGGCTCTCCCCCAGCGGTCAGCTGCTGATCGAGACGAGCGCCCGGCAGGAGCCGCTGACGACGGCCGCACTTCGAGCTGCCGGGCTGCGCAGCAGCACCGTCCGTGACGACGATCTCGACGCGACGGTCGTGATCGCCCGATCGCCGTAGTGCTTGCGCAGTTGCTCCCCCGGACAACAAGATGAAGTGAAGATGCGCCGACAGGCGCCTTCATGAGGGGGTTCGATGAGCACCGAGACCGCACCACAACCGTCCGGAGAGAGTCCGACCGAGCTCAAGCGGGTCATGGGGCCGAAGCTCCTCCTGCTGTTCATCGTCGGCGACATCCTCGGCACCGGCGTCTACGCGCTGACCGGCCAGGTCGCCGCCGAGGTGGGCGGCGCTGCCTGGCTGCCGTTCCTCATCGCCTTCGCGGTGGCGTTCTTGACCGCGTTCTCCTATCTGGAACTGGTCACCAAGTACCCGCAGGCAGCCGGTGCGGCGCTGTACGTCCACAAGGCGTTCGGCGTGCACTTCTTCACGTTCATGGTTGCGTTCACCGTCATGTGCTCGGGCATCACGTCGGCATCCACGGCATCGCGCGCCTTCGCGTCGAACCTGGCGGTCGGCCTGGACTGGGAGGCGTCCAACACCCAGATCATGCTGATGGCGCTGGGCTTCATGGTTCTGGTCGCCGCCATCAATCTGCGGGGCGTCAGCGAGAGTGTGAAGGCCAATGTCGTCCTGACGCTGGTCGAACTCTCCGGTCTTCTGCTGGTGATCCTGTGCGGCTTCTGGGCCATCGCCGGAGGCGACGCCGACTGGGGTCGAGTCGTCGCCTTCGAGACTCCTGACGACAAGAACGTCTTCCTTGCCGTCTCGACGGCCACATCGTTGGCATTCTTCGCGATGGTCGGCTTCGAGGACTCGGTCAACATGGCCGAGGAATGCCACGAGCCGAACAAGATCTTCCCGAAGATGATGATCACCGGTCTGGGCATCACCGCGGTGATCTACGTGCTGGTCTCGATCTGTGCCGTGGCCGTGGTTCCGGTCGGCGAGCTGGCGGGCAACGACACACCACTGGTCACCGTGGTGGAGAAGGCGACACCGGATGTGCCCATCCAGGACATCTTGCCGTTCATCTCGATGTTCGCGGTGGCCAACTCGGCGCTCATCAACATGATGATGGCCAGCCGTCTGCTGTACGGCATGTCCCGGCAGGGCATCATCCCGCGGCCGCTGTCGAAGGTCGGCAGCCGTCGTCAGACGCCCTGGGTCGCGATCCTGTTCACGACGGCCATCGCCTTCGGCCTGATCGCCTGGGTCTCGAATGCCAACCCGGACTCGGTCGCGGTACTCGGTGGCACCACGTCGCTTCTGCTGCTGGCGGTGTTCGCGGTCGTCAACGTCGCCGTGCTCGTGTTGCGGCACGACACGGTCGAGCACAGCCATTTCCGCACCCACACCGTGCTGGCGTTGGTCGGATCGGTGGCGTGCATCTTCCTGGTGCTGCCGTTCTCGTCCGGCCGGCCCGGCTCGCAGTACGAGGTCGCTGGAGTCTTGTTGCTGCTCGGGCTCGTGCTGTCGGTACCGATCTATCTGGCTCGGCGTGCGCACGGTGAGGATCTGGAGATCTCCGATCCAGACGACATCCCACCGCACAAGATTCCCTGACGTGGACCGGTGGCGGCTCCCGGTCAGACGCTGACCGGGAGCCGTTGCCAGCCGCGCAGTACCCGGTTGGTGCGTCGTTCGCCGCCGGGCCGCACGCAGATGTCGGGGAAGCGGTCGTACAGCAGCTCAAGGGCGACGCGGCCCTCCAGCTTGGCCAGATTCGCGCCGAGACAGTAGTGCGGTCCGTCCGACAGCGACAGATGGGCGTCAGCGTTCGGGCGCGTCACATCGAACCGGTGCGGATCATCGAACACCTGTGGGTCGCGGTTCGCGCCGCCGATCATCGCCAGGACGGTCTCGCCACGCTTGAGGGAGGTTCCGGCCAGCTCGACGTCCTCACCCGCGGTGCGGATGGTCAGCTGGACCGGTGGGTCGTACCGGAAAGCCTCCTCGACCGCGTTCGACCAGCCGTGCTCGGTCGCGGCATCACGCTGTTCAGGGTGGTCGTCGAGCAGGACGACGGCGTTCGAGATCAGATTCACGGTGGTCTCGAATCCCGCAGCGAGCACGAGCATCGCCACCATGCGCAGCTCGACCTCGGTGAGCGCGTCCTCGCCCTCCGTCGCCACCAGCCGGCCCAGCAGGGTATCGGCCGGTTCATCCCGCAAGGTCGTGATCTGCCGCAGTACCCAGTCGTGCAGCTGATGGAGGCCGTCCACCGCGTGCTGGTACTGCGACCAGGACAGATCGGGATCCAGCATCAGCGCCGCGCCGTCGCCCCAGTGCAGCAGTTTGTCGCGGTCATCGGCTGTAACCCCGAGCATGTCGGCGATGACCTGCACCGGGAGCTGCCCGGCATATCGTGCGACGAGGTCGAATCCCTGGCTGCCGTCATCGTGGAGATCGTCGAGCAGGCGCGTGGTGATCTCGCGGATCCGCTCCTCCTGCTGCGCGACGTTCTTGGCGGCGAACGCACGCGTCACGAGCCGCCGGTACCGCAGATGCAGGTCACCGTTGACGGCGAGCATCGACGGGGCATCGACCGGCCCCAGGTCCAGGACATCGGTGAAGGATCTCCCCAACCGATTGAGGCGGGGTGGCAATGGCCCCAGCTCGGTGCCGGCGACGAACTGCGGCGACCGCAACACCTCACGCGCGACCGCGTGGTCGACCGTCGCATACGTGACTCGTCCACGGATGACGGGCCCACGGGCTCGCAGCTCCTCGTACCCGGCGTACGGGTCGGAGCGCCGGTCGTGTTCGGTGGTCATCTGGGCGATCAGGTCGCCGCGACGCGCGCTCGCCCGCAGGCCGAGTCGTGGCAGACCGTAGCGCAGGAACCAGCTGATCCTCCGCGCCCCGGGCCAATCGGAACGTGAACCCACCTGCGTCTGGTCCCAATGCGGCGGCGCGTCGTACGCGACCGGGCAGCCACCCTGGGTCGTCGAGCCTGTGGTCATGGCTCCAGGATCACATGGACGCGTTCAGCTGTCGTCGTCGTTCGGCAACTCGCTGGACGGCAGTTCGCTTGATGGTTGGGGATCGCCGTCAGGCGACAAGCCACGTCGAACGCGACGTCCGGAGACGACCAGGCTGATGACTGCCGTGACGCCCAGGATCACCACGATCACGCCCAGGCTGACCAGCGTGTCGATGTCCGGGACGTCGAAGCCCTCACCACCGTTGAGGAACGGCAGCTCGTTCTCGTGCAACGCATGCAGCAACAGCTTGACGCCGATGAAGGCCAACAGCAGCGCGAGCCCCTGGGACAGGTAGATGAGGCGCTTGAGGAGGTCACCGAGCAGGAAGTACAACTGGCGCAGACCCATCAGGGCGAACACGTTCGCGGTGAAGACCAGGTACGGCTCCTTGGTCAGGCCGTAGATCGCCGGGATCGAGTCCAGGGCGAACAGCAGATCGGTCGTACCCAACGCCACGATGACCAACGCCATCGGCGTGATGATGCGCTTGCCGTTCTGTTTGACCGACAGTTTCAGTCCGTCCCAGGTGTCGGCGATGTCCCACTTGCGCCGGACGAATCGTACGACCGCGTTCTCCGCATCGTCGTCGTGATCAGTGTCCTTGACCAGCGTCCAGGCCGTGTAGATCAGGAACGCGCCGAAGATGTAGAAGATCCACGAGAAGTGCTCGATCGCGACCGCGCCCAGAGCGATGAAGATGCCACGGAAGATCAAGGCGATGATGATGCCGACGAGCAGCGCCTCCTGCTGATACTTCCGGGGCACGTTGAAGCTGGCCATGATGATCAGGAAGATGAACAGGTTGTCGATCGACAGGCTGTACTCGGTCAGCCAGCCGGCGAAGAACTGCAGCCCGAAGTCGCCGTTTTTCTGGTCGATGTCGTGATAGGCCATGATCCAGATACCGAACGCGATGGCCAGGCCGATGTAGACCGACAGCGCGATGGCGCATTCCTTCATGGTCGGCTCGTGCGGGCGGCGCGCCACGATGATCACGTCGAACAACAGGATGCCCACGGTCACGACGAGCGTGATGGTCCATTCCAGTTGGGTGACGTGCATCGACGGGGCGTTCGCCGCAGCATCGGACGCGCTGGCCAGCGCACTGGTGAGGGTCGTACTCGGCACGTGGGATTCCTCCGGTCGTCAAGACGTCCGGAGGTCTCTTCCACCACCCCGATCGATTGGCCCGATGAAGCGGCCCGATGGAGTGGCCCGAGCCCCGGGCACCCGATGGGCGGGTGCCGTGATGACGAGACGCCGGCGAAAGGAATACTCCCCTCCGCCAGCCATTCTGACAGGCCGGGTCAGCAGGCGCGAATCGTGAGCGACACGCTCGTGGGCCACACCGCGGGCTTCAGCGCGGGATGGTGCCACGCATCCGGCGGCGCGGTCTGGGGTTCGACGCAGATCGCACCGGCTGGTTCGGTGTAGACGACCCACCAGTCGGCGTCCGTGGTCAGCTCGATCTCCAGGACTCCCGGCCAGGTCAGCCGAGGCGGTGCTGCCAGCCGGAAGCAGTCGTCCCACGGCAGCGGCGCGGGCTCCACGATGCGCCCCGTCGGCAGATGGTCGGCTCCACGCTCGGCCATCCGCACCGGGTGGATCGCCGGAAGCACCTCGACTCCGCCGATCTCTCGCCTGAACCACGGGTGGAAGCCGAGCGAGCAACCGTGGTCCCCGGCGCTCTCCCACGCCAGCGTGGCGGTCAGAGCGTCCTCGCTGACCCGATAATCGAGGGTCGCGGTACCGTCATCGGGCCACGGATCGCTCGGCAGTTCGACCCGGAACCGGCCCTTCTCCTGGTGCTCCCAGACGGCGTCCTTGCCCGTGCCATGCATGCCGAAGCCGCGCACCCGACCGGCCCACGGCACCATCGGATAGCTGCCCGTCCCCAGCGTCTCGGTCGCCTCCGCCACATCATCGGCCTGTCCGATGATCTCGTGACCGTCGAACCTCAGCGAGACCAGCCGCGCACCCCGCTCAGGGTCGACCTCGGCTCGCACACGCGACGACTCCACCACCACAGTCACACGAGCAGGCTAGTGGCACCCAACCGTCAGCAGGCCACCTCAATCACCACTGGACTGGGCGTCAGGTGATCGTCGTCGACGGATGCGCCTGCCGAAGATCGATCGGCCAGTACGTTGGTTCTCCGCGGTTTCCTCACGCTTCTTCCGACGAACGTCCTCAGCGCGTGCGGCTCTGCGATCGGCCCACTCGGTCACGGTGGCTTCGATGTCACGCGGCATCGTGATCAAGGGCGGCCCAGCCGGCAACTGGTACCGAGCGCGGATCACCCGCTCGTTGAACTGGGTGATCTCGCGACGAACTGCCTGCTCATTCGGCAGTTGGTCGAGCTGCTCGTCCAGTGCCGCGTCATCCTTGCGCAGTTGAATCGACGGCGGCAGCAGAACGAGCTTCTCCCGTTTCATGAGGCTCTTGAGCCACCAGTCCGGGTCATGGTGTGCGGGCAGATCGAGTGGCTTGCCGCTTCCGGGAAGGTTGTCGAACTCGCCCCGTTCGATCGCCCTCCGGATCTGCATGTCAGCAAGCAGCGCGATCGCTACCTCCGTGTCGAACGCGAAGGCAGAAGGGTTGTAGAACCTGCTGGGCGGTTCGTGATCGGTCATCGGCGCTCCAGCTCGCGAGCCTCATAGGTCACTTGTATTATGTCACTTGTATTGAAACGGAGGGCCCGTGCCGAAGCAGGTAGATCACCGTGAGCGCCGCGAGTCGATCGCTCATGCGTTGTGGCGGGTCGTTGACCAGCAGGGTTGGTCACGAGCGACCATGCGCGAAGTTGCCCGCGAGGCGGACGTGTCGTTGGGACAACTGCAGCACTACTTCTCGTCACGAGCCGAGATGCTCAGCTTCGCGATGGAATTCGCCGCAGAGCAGACGTCGCGCAGGGTCGAACGGGGCCTGAGGTCACTTGACCGGCCCCCGCATCCCCGCGATGTGCTGAGACTGATCCTCACGGAGATGCTTCCGCTCCGGCCTGACTCCCGTGCCACCAGCCGCATGAACGCGGCCTACGTCCTCGAGGCGATGCACGACTCCACACTGCGCGAACACATTGGCGTCGGACTACGAGACGGGCGCGCCATGGTCGAACATCTCATCCGCGAAGCGATGAGCCACGGGCAGATTCGCCCCGGCCGTGATCCGATCATCGAGACGGACCTCGTACTGGCGCTGACCGGTCTCGCTCCACTTCTCGATCTCAACGCGATCGAACCGCGCGCGGCCCTCGCCGCTATTGACCAGCATCTGGATCGACTATTCGAACCTGCGCCGTGAGCGACCTCGTGGACCGGCCGGTCCACAGAAACGCAGATCAGGGCGAGTCCTCGTGCGAGGACCCGCCCTGTTCGATCGAGTCGGGCTGACAGGATTTGAACCTGCGACCCCTTGACCCCCAGTCAAGTGCGCTACCAAGCTGCGCCACAGCCCGTTGTGTTACCGAAGAAGAACCTTACCGCAGGTCACCCGCGCATCCGGCATCGGGCGGTCAGCGGCGTTCGCGCTTCTTGCGGGGTCGCTGCTGGATGTGGATGGGCGAACCGACGAAGCCGAACTCCTCACGCAGACGGCGCTCGATGAACCGCATGTACGACGCCTCGAGCTTGCCGGACGTGAACAGGACGAACGTGGGCGGAGCAGTGCTGGCCTGCGTGCCGAACAGGATCTTGGCCTGTTTGCCGCCCCGCACGGGATGTGGATGCTCAGCCACCAGGCGGCCCAGGAACGAGTTCAGGGCACCCGTCGCGACGCGGGTCTCCCAGCCGTCCAACGAGGCGTCGAGTGCACGGACCAGCCGGTCGACATGCCAGCCGGTGCGGGCCGTGATGTTGATGCGCGGGGCCCACTGGACCTGGACGAGATCGCGCTCGATCTCCTTGTCCAGGTAGTAGCGGCGCTCCTCGTCGACCAGGTCCCACTTGTTGAACGCGATGACCAGGGCGCGACCCGCGTCCACCACGGTATGGAGGATGCGCTGGTCCTGCTCGCTGATCGACTGGCTCGCATCGATGACGAGGACCGCGACCTCGGCACGATCGATCGCCGTCGTGGTGCGCAGACTCGCGTAGTACTCGTGCCCCGACGCCTCACGCACACGGCGACGGATGCCGGCCGTGTCGATGAACGTCCAGACCCGCCCGCCCAGCTCCACCAGCTCGTCCACCGGATCGACCGTCGTGCCCGACGCGTCATCGACCACAACACGATCCTCGCCGGCCAGCCTGTTCAACAGACTGGACTTGCCGACGTTCGGCTTGCCCACGATCGCCACACGACGCGGCCCCTCGTCGGCCTCCCAGTCCTCCTCGGGCGCCTCAGGCAGGGCCTCAAGAACAGCATCCAGCAGGTCGCCACTCCCCCGGCCGTGCAGCGCCGAAACCGGGAACGGTTCACCCAGACCCAGATTCCACAACGCCGCCGCCTCGGCCTCGGTGCGCTGGTCGTCGACTTTGTTCGCCGCCAGGACGACCGGCTTCTTGGCCTTGCGCAGGATGCGCACCACCTGCTCATCGGCATCGGTGATGCCGACCGTGGAGTCGACGACGAACAGCACGGCGTCGGCGACTTGAATCGCGATCTCGGCCTGCGCTGCGATGCGTTCGGCCAGCCCCTTCGCGTCGGGATCCCAGCCTCCCGTGTCGACCACCGTGAACGTGCGTCCGTTCCAGGTGGCCTCGTAGGACACTCGATCGCGGGTCACGCCGGGAATGTCCTCGACGACCGCCTCGCGACGACCGATGATGCGGTTGACCAGCGTCGACTTGCCCACATTGGGGCGGCCGATGACCGCCAGAACCGGTTGATTGTCAGCCATCATCGCCCTTGGTCGCCGGCTGCGCGACGGGCAGCGGACCGGGCAGTTCGCGCTTGACGGCGTCCTTGGCCCAGGTCAGGTGGTTGAGCAGATGCTCGTGGATCTCGTCAGCGGCAGCGCTGATCATCTCACCGGTGCGCGGCCACGGCTGTGCGTCGAGGCGGAACGGCCTGCCGTAGACCATGTCGATGCGCGCACCCTTGGGCGGCCGGCTGGACGCGTCAGCGCCCTTCTCGCGGGTGCCGAACATGGCCAGCGGAACGATCGGCGCACCGCTGACCAGCGCCAGATACGCGATGCCGTGCTTGATGGTGGCCAGCTCACCGTCGCCGCGCGTGCCTTCGGGGAAGATCCCGACGGCCTGGCTCGCGGCCAGAGCGGACGCCGCCCGGCGCATGGCTCCGGTGTCGACCCGATCGCGGGCCACCCGGATCTGACTGATCAGCGACATCAGCCGGCCCGTCCTGCCCTCGAACTCCTCTTCCTTGACCAGGGCGTGCACCTTGCGCGGCACCTTGATGAACATGAGGGGTCCGTCGAGCCAGCCGGTGTGATTCGACGCGATGATGACCGGGCCTTCGTCAGGCACATAGCCCTGACCGCGCTCGCGGATCTCCCACTTGCGCAGCATCAACCCACCGAACGTGCCCCGCATGACCGTCAGCCCGGTCTCCGGGAGTCCAGCCTGCATCCCGCTGGTGATACTCATCGAACACTCTCCACAAGTCCGACAATGGTCTCGATGACCTCGTCCAAGGTCAGGAACGTACTGTCCACCACGGTCGCACCCTCGACTTGCGTCAGCGGCGACGCCGCGCGGCTCGAATCGATCTGATCGCGCCGGACCAACGACGCCTCGGTGGCGGCAGTGTCGTCGACACCCTGCTCGGCCGCGCGACGCGCGGCACGCGCTGCCGGGTCGGCGACCAGATAGATCTTCACCTGGGCATGAGGAGCGACGACACTGCCGATATCGCGTCCCTCGACCACGATTCCGGTGGACTCGGCGGTGGCACCCATGATGGCTCTGCGCTGTAGCCCGACCAACAGCTCGCGTACGCGCGGCACGGCCGCGACCGGGCTGACCGCGGCTGTCACGGCATCGCCGCGGATCGGCTCGGAGACGTCGACGTCACCGACGTGGATCGTGGGCTTCAGGGGGTCGGTGCCGGACCCGATCACGACGTGCTCGGCAGCCTGGGCGACAGCATCGGGGTCGTTCACGTCCACGCCTGCCTCGAGCAACGCCCAGGTGATGGCCCGGTACATCGCACCGGTGTCCAGATAGGCCAGGCCGAGACGAGACGCGACGCCACGCGACGTGCTGGACTTGCCCGATCCGGACGGTCCGTCGATCGCGACGACAAGGGGCGTGCTCACGTTCATCTCCTAGCGGTGCGCGGTCCAACCGCGGGTGTTGAGGGCTTCGACGAGGTGGTCCGCGTTGGTCTCGACCACCGAGATCTCGGCCTGTCCGACAAGGCGGTCGAGTTCGTGGTCGATGCGGAAGTCTTCGATGTTCACTCCCGATTCTCCCGTATGAGTCATCAAACGCGACAATTCACCCGGTTGGTCGCTCACTGACACGTACACCGTGGCGAGCCGCTCGCTGGCGCCGCCGTGGCGGCCGGGGATCAATCCGCTGCCGGACCGGCCAGCGTCGAGCAGGTCGGCCAACGCGCCGGGATCGTCGTCGAGCGCTCCGATGGCGTCGTCGAGTGAGTCCCGCAGGCGGCTCAGCAGCCGGCGCACCTCGCCCGCGTTGCCGCCCAGGATGTCGATCCACAGCCCCGTCTCGCTGCCCGCGATACGAGTGACGTCACGCAGTCCCGGCCCCGCCAGGTCGAGCGCTCCGTCGGGTGCGTCGTTCAGCAGTCCGGCGACCGCGACCGACGCCACATGCGGCACGTGGGACACCAGTGCGACGGCTCGGTCGTGGGTCAGAGGATCCATGATCCGTGGCACCGCGCCCGTCCTCTCGGCCATCTCAGTGACGAGACGGACTGCCTCCGGGCTCGACGTGGCGGTGGGCACGATCGCCCACGGACGCCCCTCGAAGAGCCGCGATGCGGCCGCCATCGGCCCGGAGCGCTCTTTACCGGCCATCGGGTGACCGCCGACGAATCGGTCGGCGTGCGGCGATCGCTCGACCGTGGCGATCAGATCGGCTTTCACACTCACGACATCGGTGACGACCGCGTGCGGATGGACCCGCAGCATCTCGGTCACCACGTCCGCGGCGACCGACGGGGGCACGGCGACCACCACGATCGCGGGATCTGCCACCGGGTCGGCCGAACCTGCGCCGCGCGAGACCGCCAGCTCGACATTGGTCGGCACGGCGTCCGCGAGATGTACCGTCCTGCCCTGCTCGGTCAGAGCCAGCGCCAGCGAGGTGCCGATCAACCCACAACCGATCACCAGGACCGGACGATCCCGGGTCATGAAGCCACCACGCTGTCGAGTAGGGCGCCGAGCTCATCGCGCGTCAGATCACGCATCTCACCGACCGAGAGGCCGCCCAGGCGCAGCGGACCGAACGCGGTGCGGGTCAGCTCGACGACCGGGTGGCCGACGTGGTCGAGCATGCGGCGCACGATGCGATTACGTCCGATGTGGACGTCCAGCTCGACGAGTGAACGACCACCGGAGCGGTCCTTCACGACGAACCGGTCGGCCTTCGCCGGACCGTCGTCGAGTTCGATGCCGCTGAGCAGATCGCGGCCGGCCTGACTGCTGACCGATCCCTTCACGAGCGCCACGTACGTCTTGGTGACCTCGAACGACGGATGCGCCAGCTGATGGGCCAGATCCCCGTCGTTGGTCAGGATCAGCAGTCCTGACGTGTCGGTGTCGAGCCGGCCGACGTGGAACAAGCGGTCGGCGCGGTCCTTCAGCAGCCCTGACAGATCGGGCCGCTTCTGTTCATCGGACATCGACGAGACGACGCCGCGCGGCTTGTTCAGGATCAGGTAAGCATGGTCATTGGGCGGCGGGATGCGTGTTCCGTCGACGCGGATCACATCGGTCATCGGGTCGACCCGCGCACCCATCTGGGTGATGATCTCGCCGTTGACCTCGACGTGGCCATCGGCCATGAGCTCCTCGCACCGGCGGCGGCTCGCGATCCCCGCCGAAGCCAGCACCTTCTGCAGCCTGATCCCCTGCTGGTCGTCAGTCATCAGCGTCGGTCTCGTCCTCGGGCAGCGGCTCCGGTGGCTCGACAGGCTGCTGCGCGACGGCCTCGACGAACGCGTCCTCGTCCAGATCGTCCAACTCCGGCAGCAACGGAGCCAGATCCGGCAGTTCGGACAGGTCGTCCAGGCCCATGCGCTCAAGGAAGTACGGTGTCGTGACGTACAGGGTCGCGCCGCTCTCGCCGTCCGAACCGGCTTCGGTGATCAGACCGCGCGTCACGAGGGTGCGCACCACACCGTCGACATTGACGCCTCGGATCGCCGAGATGCGCGAGCGACTGATGGGCTGGCGGTAGGCGACGACCGCCATGGTCTCCAGCGCCGCCTGAGTGAGCCGCGCGTGCTGACCCTCCAGCACGAACCGCTCCACCGCGGGCGCGAACGCCTCACGGGAGTAGAACCGCCATCCGCCACCGACGTTGCGCAGCTCGAAGCCACGGCCCTGCTCGGTGTACTCGGCGGCCAGCTCCTCCAGTGACGTCTGCACCTCGGTCGGTGGATGTCCGACGGCCTGCGCGAGGGTCAGGTGATCCAGCGGCTGATCGGCGACCATCAGGACGGCCTCCAGCGCCGGGCGCAGTTCGAGGACCTGCAGTTCGAGCTCGTCCTCGCGGGCCGCCGCAGCGGGTGTGTCAGTCATCGGTGTCCCCATATCGATCGGGTTCGGACGCATCGGACTCGGGTTCGGAGCCTGGATCAGTCATCAGGGCGACGGGCTCGACCTCCGGTCCGGTGTCGGGTTCCAGGCCCGTTTCGACCACGGGCGGCTCGTCGAACTCGTCACCGACGTCGATGTCGCCGTCGTCGGTTCCGGTCCATCGCACCAGCAGCTCGCCCAGCGGTGTGGCCTGTTCCAAGCCGATGGCGCCCTCGCGGAACAGCTCCAGCAGACCCAGGAACCGAGCGACTTTGGTCATCAGGTCCGGCGCATCGGCCGTGAGTGCCCGGAACGTCATCTCGTTGCTGCGGCGCAACTGATCGACCATCAGGTGCACCTGCTCACGCACGCTGACCTGTGGGGCATGCAGGTGGGCCAGCGAGACGACCGGCACCGGCTTGGCCTGGAACACGGCAGCGGCCAATTGAGCCAGGTCGTCGGGACCGGCCGAGATGACGACCTCGGGCAACAGCTCGGAGAAACGCGGCTCGAGCTGGGCGACACGCGGGAAGCGCCGCCGTTCGGCTTCGAGCCGTTCGGCGAATGCGGACGCCACCTGCTTGAACGCCTTGTACTGCAGCAGTCGCGCGAACAGCAGGTCGCGCGCCTCCAGCAAGGCCAGATCGTCCTCGTCCTCGACATCGGCCTGCGGCAGCAGCCGGGCCGCTTTGAGGTCCAACAGGGTCGACGCGACGAGCAGGAAGTTGGTGGTCTGCTCCAGGTCGTCGTCCAGTGTCTTGACGTACGCGATGAACTCGCTGGTCACCGCCGACAGCGCGACCTCGGTGATGTCCAACTCGTGTTTGGAGATCAGCTGCAGCAGCAGATCGAACGGGCCCTCGAAGTTGGTCAGATTGACCGAGAATCCACTCGGCTGCGGTGAAGGCTCGGTGTCGGTGACGGTCACACGCCGCCCAATCGCTGCGCCACCGCGCTGTCGGTGCCGTGGGTCTCCAACTCGGCCAGCGCCTCGGCGATCGCGGCACGCACGAAACGCCCCCGGTCGACCGTGCGGCCCAGCGCGACCCGCAGCTGCAGGCGGGCCTGCTCAATGGCCAGAAGCTCCTCGGCCGTCAGGTAGACGGTCATCTTCTCGTCGTGCTTGACCCGGCCGCTGTCGACCGGTGTCGCCTCCGTTTCAGCCTGCGTGCCCGGTTGCTTCTTGGCGGTGGGGCGGAACAGCTCGTCGGCCCCTGGCATGCTCACGCGTCGGGGCATCGCTGCAGCACCTCCCGCGCAAGCTGACGGTACGAGATCGCACCCGGCGAGTTCGGCGAGTACTCGGTGATCGGCTCTCCCGCGACCGTGGAGTCCGAGAACTTCACGGTGCGACGGATGACCGTGTGGAACACCAGGTCCCCCCAGCCCTGCACCAAGGTCGCCAGGACCTCCTTGTCGTGCAGGGTGCGGCTGTCGAACATCGTGCCGAGCAGGCCGACGATCTGCAGCTCGTCGTTGGTGCGTTCCTGCACCCGTTCAATGGTGTCCTTGAGCAGGGCCACTCCACGCAGAGCGAAGTACTCGCACTCCAACGGGATGATGACGCCGTGGGAAGCCGTGAGCGCGTTGACCGTCAGGAGACCGAGAGAGGGTTGGCAGTCGATCAGGATCACGTCGTAGTCGTGTCGAACCTGCTTGAGCACGCGTGCCAGTACCTGCTCGCGGCCGACCTCGGTGACGAGCTGCATCTCGGCCGCCGACAGGTCGATATTGGACGGCACCAGATCGAGGTTCTTGACCGCTGTGTTCACGATCAGGTCCTTGACGCTGACCTGCCGATCGATCAGCGCGTCGTAGATGCTCTGTTCGAGGTCGTGAGCTCCGATGCCCAGGCCCACGGTCATCGAACCCTGAGGGTCGAAGTCGACCAGCAGCACGCGCCTGCCCAACTCGGCCAGCGCGGCACCCAGCGAGATGGTCGTGGTGGTCTTGCCGACCCCGCCCTTCTGATTGCACATCGCGATGATGACCGCGGGCTGGCCGGGACGTCGCGGGCCGGGCTCCGGGAACTCCGGGAGCGGGCGACCCGTCGGTCCTACCGTGCTATCGGTGAGCATGGCACTCCTCTGGATTTGTCGACATTCGTCACTCTACTCGCGCCGACCAGGCTCAGTGGTTGGCGCGCGGGTGTGCCGTGGCGTAGATCTCGCGCAACTTGTCGACCGTGACCAAGGTGTAGATCTGGGTCGTCGTCACCGAGGCGTGGCCGAGCAGTTCCTGGACCACTCTGACGTCGGCGCCGCCGTCGAGCAGGTGGGTCGCGAACGAGTGCCGGAGGGTGTGCGGCGAGACGTCGGCGGTGATGCCCGCCGCGTCGGCCGCCTTCTTCAGCACCGTCCAGGCACTCTGCCGCGACAGCCGTCCGCCGCGAGCGTTCAGGAAGACCGCTGGCTCCGCCTTACTGACCAGAGCGGGTCGCGATGCCGTCAGATAGTCCCGCACCGCCGTGATCGCGAACGAACCCAGCGGGACGAGTCGCTGTTTGCCGCCCTTGCCGCGCAACAGCACGACGCCCTCGTCCAGGTCGAGGTCGTCCAGATCCAGGCCGACCGCCTCGGAGATGCGCGCCCCGGTCCCGTACAGAACCTCCAGCAGTGCCCGGTCCCTCGACGACAGGACGGTGCCGGCCGATCCGGCGGCGTCCAGGATCGCCTCGACCTGTCCGAGATCGAGCGCCTTGGGCAGGCGGCTCGGCGGCCGCGGTGGCTTGATCGCAGCGGTCACGTCCTGGGCCACGACTTGCTCACGCACCAGGAAACGGTGGAATCCTCGGACCGCGACGATCGTGCGCGCCGCGCTGGCGGTACCCAGCGGTGGATGATCCTGGTCGCCGGTGCGCAAGGCGCCCAGGAAGGCGCTGACCAGGTTCTCGTCGATGTTCGATGGGTCCTCGACGTCGCGCGCCAACAGGAACTGCAGATAGCGGCGCAGATCGCGGCGGTACGACCGCATCGTGTTGTCGGCCAGTCCTCGTTCGACCGACAGGTGGCTCAGATATTCGGTGACCGACCGCTCGACCGGCGACACGTCAGCGGGTCCGTCGTGCGTGCAACGCCAACAGCCCTGCGATGGTCATGGCGTCAGTGATCCGGCCCGCGGCCACGGCATCGAGCGTTTCGTCGAACGGCAGCCACCACTGGTCCATGTCAGCCTCTTCGGCCTCACGGACCGTGCGCTCGTCGTCCGGTACGAGTGACAGACCGGTGGCCAGGAACACCTCCCAGCGTTCGCTGGAGTAGCCGGGCGTCGCATGCGCGATGTACAGGCTCTCCCAGTGCTCCGCGACGACATCGGCCTCCTCAGCCAACTCGCGGCGGGCCGCGTCGATGTTCGGCTCCCCCGGCACATCAAGCGTTCCGGCGGGCAACTCCAGTAGACGTTGTCCGACCGGATGCCGGTACTGCTGCACCAGCAGGACCCGATCGTCCTGATCGAGCGCCAGCACCCCGACCGCACCGTGCGGCCGCACCACCAGCCGAGGATGCTCTCCCCCGGCCGGATCGGTGATGGTGTCGGTGCGGACCTGTGCGTACGGACTGTCGTGCACGACCGTGCTGCCGGCGACCGGCCAGGTCGCGGCCGTGTCACTGAGCGGCTGGCCGTCGGCGAGCCGGCCGGTCAGCGTCGGGTGGTCGGTCTCGCTCATACCGCCTCGTCGACCGGAAGCCGTGTCTCCTTCTGACGGACCAGCGCGGCAGCCGCCAGTCCGCTGAACAGCGGGTGCGGCCGGGTGGGACGCGAGCGCAGCTCCGGGTGGGCCTGGGTCGCGATGTAGTACGGGTGCGTCTCGCGCGGCAGTTCGACGAACTCGACCAGCGAGGCGTCCGGCGACGTGCCGCTGAACACCAGACCGGCCTGCTCCAACTGTCCACGATAGGAGTTGTTGACCTCGTAGCGGTGCCGATGACGTTCGTCGACCTTGTCGCTGGCGTACACCTCGGCCGCGATGGAACCGGGCGCGAGAGCGGCCGGGTACAGGCCGAGCCGCATCGTGCCACCCAGATCGCCCGCACCATCGACGATGTCCAACTGCTCAGCCATGGTCGCGATGACCGGGTGCTCGGTCTCGGCATCGAACTCGGTGGAACTGGCGTCGGCCACACCCGCGACATTGCGCGCGTACTCGATGACCATGCACTGCAGGCCCAGACACAGACCCAGCGTGGGGATCCGGTGCTCGCGGGCGTAACGCAGGGCACCGAGCTTGCCCTCGATGCCGCGGATGCCGAAGCCGCCAGGCACGCACACGCCGTCGACATCGGACAGCTGTCGGGCGGCACCGGCCTCGGTGGCGCACTCATCGGAGGCGACCCAGCGCAGCTCGATCTTGGCGTTGTTCGCGAAGCCACCGGCCCGCAGGGCTTCGACGACGGACAGATACGCATCTGGCAGGTCGATGTACTTGCCGACCAGCGCGATGGTGATCTGTTCGGCCGGCTGGTGCACCCGTTCCAGCAGAGCGTCCCACTCGGTCCAGTTGACGTCACGGAACGGCAGGTCCAGGCGGCGCACCACGTAGGCGTCCAGGCCCTCACGATGCAGCACCTTGGGGATGTCGTAGATGGACGGCGCATCGGCGCAGGTCACGACGGCTTCGGAGTCGACGTCGCACATCAGCGCGATCTTGTCCTTGACGCTCTCGGTCAGCGGACGGTCCGACCGGCACACGATGGCATCGGGCTGGATGCCGATGGACCGCAGCGCAGCCACCGAGTGCTGGGTCGGCTTGGTCTTGAGCTCCTTGGACGGACCGATGTACGGGATCAGCGAGACGTGCAGGAAGAACACATTGCCGCGACCGACCTCCTGACGCACCTGCCGTGCCGACTCCAAGAACGGCTGGCTCTCGATATCGCCCACGGTGCCGCCGATCTCGTGGATCACGACGTCGACCTCGGGACCACCCATGGCCAGCATGCGGTCCTTGATCTCGTTGGTGATGTGCGGGATCACCTGGACGGTGTCGCCCAGGTAGTCGCCGCGCCGCTCGCGCGCGATGACCTCGGAGTAGACCTGACCCGTGGTGACGTTCGCGCGGCCGACCAGATCCTCGTCGAGGAACCGCTCGTAGTGGCCGATGTCCAGATCGGTCTCGGCGCCGTCGTCGGTGACGAACACCTCGCCGTGCTGGAACGGGTTCATGGTGCCTGGGTCGACGTTCAGGTACGGGTCGAGCTTCTGCATCGTGACCCGCAGGCCGCGCGATTTCAGCAGCCGTCCCAGGCTGGAGGCGGTGAGCCCTTTGCCGAGCGAGGAGGCAACCCCGCCGGTGACGAACACGTGCTTGGTGACGGCGTTCCCAGCCAAGGTGACTCCCGTGGTAGTTCGGTGTCAGACCCCGAACGGGATCTGCTCCACGGAACTCCAGTCTAGACCGTCAGTCCGACACCTGGCGATTCGGACACGCCGCCGAACCGGCGTCCCGTGTCATTTCTCGGCGGGCAGGGCGCCATCGGCGCTGCGGGACGTGCCCCAAGCGCCGGACCGGCCGTTGATCTCCTCGGCGAGCGCAAGCGTCACCACGACGCGTCCGGCGGGCAGATCGGCGACGTCGACGGTCGAGACCTGTGACGCGCCCTCCGCGCCCCGCACCGCTTCGACGAGCCCACCCTCGAGAGAGGCCGATGACGGACCAGCCACCACGACACCGGCCGATGCCTGGTCCAAAGCCGTCGCCAGGGCCGCAAGGCTCGCGCCCTGCTGATTGGTCGCCGAGGTGCGCGGAGCCGTCACCACGACGGCCAGATCGGCGCGCTGTTCGGGCTGGTCGCCCACCACGAGGTCACCCTCGGTGAAGGCTGCGGCCAGTTGGGTCGACGCCTCGTCGGCATCGGTGACCTTGGTGGCCAGGTAGGCACGCGCCAGGGCCGCACCGATACGCGGATAGCCCGCCGACGCGGTCGAGACTTCACTGATCCCGGCACCGGCCTTGTCCGCGACGCCGTCGGCGAACTGACGGCCTCCCGGATCGAGCAGCTTCGAGGTCAACTCGACCTGACCCGAGACCGTGCCACCAGCCTGTTCGATGGCGCCCTGCACGCCCTTGACGTCGGTCGCCTGCACGCCTGGAGTCGTGACGATCAGCACGGTGCGTGACTTCAACGCGTCCTTGGCGACCAATGGCGCAGTCCGCGAGGCATAGCCGGAGTCGAACGAGCGCACGCCGGAGTCGGTGCTGGAGCCCGATGACGAGCCGTCATCGTCGGTCTGGTCCAGGAAGCCTGCACCGAGCACCACGCCGGCGGCGAGCGCCAGCAGGACGGCCGTCAGCGAAACGACGTGATAGCGGAAGTTGATCACGAGAAGATGCCTCCGATCGAGGAGCCGAGGTCGTCCAGTCCGTCACGCACCTGCTCGAACCAGTCCTGGCCCGTAGGGGTGACGGTGATCGCGACGACCACGGCGAGGAGGCCCACGAGCAGCATCAGCAGCACGGGCCACAGGGACATGGGGCGGGGGGTCAGCGCCAGAGCCGACTTGGCGTCGACCAGTCGCGAACCGGCGCGCAATCGGGTCACCACCTGGCGGGCACTGTCACTGGGCGCTCGTTCGAGCAGGGCGTTCAATGACGGCGGGCCGCCCACGTGGATCACGACGGAGGCTTCGTTGGTGTCGGCCAGCAGGATCGCCAGATCGTCGTCCGCACCGGTCGAGGTGAAGGTCACGACGTCCTTGCCGTGCTTCTCCAGACGCTCGGGGCGGCTGACCCGCCCGGTCGTCGTGGTGATCACGACCTCGCCGGCCTCGCGGATCGCCTTCTCCGACAGCGTGTCGGCGTCGCCGACGAGGACGTGCACCGGATACCCGGCTGCCAGCAGCAGATCAGCACCACCCCCGGCGCCGATCAGTACCGGATCGTTCTGCGCGATGAAGCGCTTCAGGCCCGCCAGATCCGCCTCGGCGTCGTAGTCCTTGGACACCACGACCACGGGGCGCTTGCGCAGTCGGGTCCGCACGCGCGGAACGCCCGCACCGGCCAACAACATCGCCTGCTCACGGTTGATGTGGTCCGCGGCGTTGGCGGTGAGCGCGTCCAGTCGGGTCGACAGTCCTTCTTTGGCGTCCTTGAGCTTGGAAGCGACGCGGGAGGCGTCCTGTTCGACACCGGTCACGATCAGCGATCCGTCGAGCAGCACACGACCCTCGTGGACCTGCACCTGCTCGCCGCTGCGCAGACGCGACCAGATGCCCTCGTTGCCGACGTCGACCAGGGAGATACCGGCATCGGACAGCAGTCTCGGGCCCTGATTGGGCACCCGCCCCGTCGACGACGGCGCGGTGTTGAGTACGGCCGCGACCTTGGCCTCGATCAACTCGCTGGCGCGGCGTTCATCGAGGTCGACCAGGTCGACCAGCGCCACGTCACCTTCACGCAGCGAGGCGAAGTCGGCGTCGCGGCGCGCCAGTCGTACCGGGCCCACGACGCCGTCCAGGGTCTCCGCAGCGGGTCGACTGGACCGACGCAGGTTCGGTTTCCTCAAGTTTGGCATCGCCGTCCATCGTCGCTGCTCCGGGCCACGATTCGGGCCTGATCCTGCGGCGTGTCGCAGAAACAGCAGGTGTCACAGGCGTCACTCAGGTTTCAGCGGCGAGGTCGAGGAGCTCGCGGGCGTGGGCCTGGGCGCTGGCCGAGTCGTCCTGACCGGCCAGCATGCGCGCCAGCTCATCGACCCGCTGCTCGTCCTGCAAGCGCACGACCGAGCTGCGGGTGACGGTGCCGTCGCTCTTGTCGACCACGAAGTGGTGGTGCGCGAACGCGGCCACCTGGGGCAGATGCGTCACCGCGATGACCTGCGCGTGGCGTGCGAGACGGGCCAAGCGCCGTCCCACCTCGACCGCCGCCTTGCCGCCGATGCCGGCGTCGACCTCGTCGAACACCAGTGTGGGAATCGTGGACTGATCGGACAGAACCACTTCGAGCGCGAGCATCAGGCGCGAGAGTTCGCCGCCACTGGCTCCTTTGGACAGCGGTCGCGGATCCATGCCTCTGTTGGCCGAGAACAGCAGCTCGACGTCATCCAGGCCGTGCGGACCGGGGGTAGCCGTCTCGCCGCGGGTGACCCGAGGCTCCAGGTGGGCGTGTGGCATCGACAGTTGCGCCAGCTCCGCATCGACCAGTCCCGACAGCCGCTCCCCTGCTGCCGTGCGCAGTTCGGTGAGCCGATCGGCCAGGCGGTGCACCTCGGGCTCGAGGCGGTCGCGTTCGGCAGCCAGCTGCTCGAGCCGCTCGTCGTCATGATCGAGCTCGGCCAGCCGCGCCGCGCCCTTCTGCGCCCACGCCAGCACGTCGTCGAGGCCGGGACCGTACTTGCGCTGCAGGGCGATGATCTGGGCCCGCCGTTCCTGAACCGTGGCCAGTCGCGCCGGATCCAGATCGATGCCGGCGCTGTACGTCGACAGGTCCGCAGCGACCTCATCGAGCAGGATCATCAACTCTTGGGCACGTGTCGCCAGTGCGTCCAGTTCGGCGTCGTGACCGGCGGCCTCGTGCAATGCGGCGACGGCCTCGGCCACTCGACCCCGTGCAGCTTCTCCCGAGTCCTCCGTGTCCGCCGCCAGCAGCAGGCGCGCCCGTTCTGCGCCGAGCGCCAGACCCTCGGCATGCGCGAGCCGATCCTCCTCGGCCTTGAGCGATTCGTCCTCGCCCGCGACCGGTTCGACGGCAGCGACCTCGTCGAGGCCGAAACGCAGCAGATCCAGTTCGCGTGCCCGCTCCTGTGCCTGGGTGCGGAGTTCTTCCAGCTGCCGGTGCGTCTCCCGCCAGCGTGCGTGGACCGGGGTGTACTCAGCCATGACCGCAGCCAGCTCATCGCCGGCGAACCGGTCGAGAGCGGCGCGTTGCTCGGCCGCCCGCAGCAGCCGGTGCTGATCGGACTGTCCGTGGACGGCCACCAGCTCATCGGTGATCTCGGCCAGCAATCCGGCCGGAACCGTGGCTCCTCCGGCGATCGCACGGGATCGACCCTGGGCGGACAGCACGCGCCCGATCACCAGCGACTGGTCCTCGATCTGCCCGCCGGCCTCCTCGACCCGTTCGCCGACGGTCGAACCCTCTGGCAGCCCGATCGTGGCCTCGATGCGGGCCTGATCGGTGCCGCGTCGCACCAAGCCCAGGTCGGCGCGCTCACCGCGCAGCAGACCCAACGCGGTGACGACCATCGTCTTGCCCGCACCGGTCTCGCCGGTGATGACCGTGAAGCCCTCGCCGAGCTCCAGCTCGGCCGAATCGATGACGCCCAGCGCGGTCAGTTGCAGGTGGTGCCACATCAGTGGTCGTCCCGTTCGCGGCGGTCCCACTCTCGTCGCCGAGCGGCGGCGCCACGCCAGCCGTCGACCGGCAACTCGAACTTGCGCACCAACCGGTCGGCGAACGGCGCTGGGATCAGCCGGGCCAGCCGGACCGGTTCGTGACCACGGGTCACCTCGACCCGGGCACCGAACGGCAGGTCGGCGGCACGCCGGCCATCACACCACAGCACGCCAGAAGTGGTGTCACCCACGACCTCGATGGCCAGTTTGGAGTCCGGAGAGACAACCAGCGGGCTGGAGAACAGCGCGTGCGCGCTGATGGGCACCATCAGCAGGGCCGACACCTCGGGCCACACGATGGGACCACCGGCACTGAAGTTGTAGGCGGTCGATCCGGTGGGAGTGGCGCACACGACGCCGTCGCAACCCCAGCGTGACACCGGTCGGTCGTCGATCTCGACGACCAGCTCGAGCATCCGTTCACGAGCCGCTTTCTCGACCGTGGCCTCGTTGAGTGCCCAGTTGGTGGCGACGACCTCGCCGGCGACCGTGACGGCCACATCGACAGTCAGACGCTCCTCGACGCCGTATGAGCGATCGACCACCCCTCGCACGACGTCGGCCAGGTCCTCGGCATCAGCCTCGGCCAGGAATCCAACATGCCCCAGGTTGACACCCAGGACGGGGATATCGGTCCCTCGGCAGGTCTCGGCGGCACGCAGAATCGTGCCGTCGCCACCGAACACGACCGCCAACTCGGCGTCGTCGGGATGCTCGTCGAAAGTATCGAAGTCGGTCAGCCCGGCCGCGACGTGGGCGGACTCATCGGTCTTGGGGATCGCCACGCCGACACCCTCGCGCTGCAGATCACGACTGAATCCGACCGCGACCTCGACGGCGTCGTCACGCCCGGTATGGGCCAGCAGCAGGACAGTTCTCATGACACACCGCCGGTCATCAGTGGGCCGGCCGCGACGACGTCGTGGGCCGCCTGTTCGCCCGGAGCGGATGCATCGGTACGCAGCCAACAGAAGTACTCCACATTGCCCGCGGGACCGGGCAGCGGGCTGGGTGCGAGTCCCTGAGTTCCCCACCCCTGCTCGTGCGCCGCACGGCACACCCGCAACACGGCGTCGGCGTGCAACTCCGGATCGCGGACAACGCCGTTCTTGCCCAGGTGGGCGCGGCCGACCTCGAACTGTGGCTTGATCATCAGCACGATGTCGCCTTCCGGTTCGGTGACGCTGGTCAGAGCGGGCATCACCACGGTAAGGGAGATGAACGACAGATCGCTCACCACCACCGACACCGGTCCGCCGATGTCGTCCGTGGTCAGGTGACGGACGTTGGTGCGGTCCATGACGGTGACGCGTGGATCGTTCTGCAGGGCCCACACGAGCTGGCCATAGCCGACATCGACCGCGATCACGTGCTCGACACCCTTGCTCAACAGGACGTCGGTGAACCCGCCGGTCGACGCTCCGGCATCCAGACAACGCCGCCCCGCGACCGACAACCCCTCGGGTTCGAAGACACCGAGGGCACCGAGCAGCTTGTGGGCACCCCGCGATGCCCACGACGGCGCATCGGACTCCTTGACGACGATGGCCTGATCGGTCGTCACGTTGGTGGCCGGCTTCGATGCCTTGGCCCCCGCGACGAGGACACGACCGTCGGTGATGAGTCCCGCTGCATGATCGCGGGACCGGGCCAGTCCTCGACGCACGAGCTCGGCATCCAGGCGCAGCCGACGGCTCACGGATTCCTTTGACCGCTCAGGGTGTCGCGCAGCACCCGATGCACGGCCTCGAGTTCGGCCGGGTGTTCCTGAACCGGGCGGTGGTCGAGCGAGTTCAGGCGGGCCAATGCCTCATCGATCACCGGATCACCGGTGGAGCCGGAGTCCTGCGCCTCCACCGGCTCGGGCTCGACCTCCTGCGATGGGGGCGTCTCGGGTGTTTCGCTCATGCGTCCAGTGTCCCACCCGGACGGGCGATGACGTCGGAGGCGTCGCGCCACGACCACGCCAGCTGCACCGCCGCTCGCAGCGCCGCCAGCTCGCCTGGTCCGCCCTCGATGTCGACGATCCCCCCGCTGACCGTCGCGACGGCATCCGCGCACACGGCGCGGTCACCATGGACCTGCACAGGAGCATGGATCGCAGCCAATCCAGTCAGGTCTGCCGCGATGAAGTCAGGACGACGCCCCGCCGGCACGGCGAAGGCATCGAGCAGATCGTTGACGCCCGTCAGCACCATCAGACTCCGCGTCCCGGCTGCGATGGCGCCGTCGATATCGGTGTCGAGCCGGTCGCCGACCATCAGCGGGTTCTGGGCGCGTAGCCGTTCGCGGGCCGTGTCGTAGATCAGACGTCCGGGTTTGCCCGCCACGACAGGTGCTCCCCCGGTGACGGTCTGAACCGCCTGGACCATCGCACCATTGCCCGGTGCAAGGCCGCGCGCCGTGGGAAAGGTCAGATCCGGATTGGACGCGTACCAGGGCACGTCGGCGGCGACCGCGTACGACACCTCGGCCAGTTCGCTCCAGCGCACGTCGTCGACACCACCCTGCACGACCGCCGCCGGGTCGTCCGCGGCAGACGTCACCACGGTCAGTCCAGCGTCCTCGATCGCACGATGCATACCGGCCCCGCCCGCCACCAGAACGCGCGCGCCCGCACCGACGTCCTTGACGATCCGGCCGGCCACGACCTCCGCGGACGTCACCACGGCAGCGTCGTCGAGCGTCAGACCGAATGACCGAAGATGATCGGCAACGTCCGAGGCAGAACGAGAGGCGTTGTTGGTCAGGAACGCCACCGGACACGTCAGAGCCTCGATCGCGTCGACCGCGCCAGGGACGGCGTGCGGCCCGACATAGACGACCCCGTCCAGATCGAAGAACACCGCGTCGTGGATGTCGCGCAACGGTCGGTCAGTGGACGCCAGGTCAGTGGACCCCAGGGCTGGGCTCATGCCGTCGAGCGTAACGACGCTGCGCGGCGCACCGACGTGACGTCCACCGTCACCCGGCTCACCGGGCCACTGGCGCCTCGACTGAACTGGCGGCGCAGTGAACCCTCGACCCGGACGACGTCGTCGTGGTCGAGGCGCGCCACGGCTTTGCGTGCCGCGGCGGTCCACGCATCGCAGTCGAAGGTATCGACCGTCTGCTTGGACCCACGGCGCGCGGCACGCGATCGGCGCACCACCAGACGGAACGAGGAGACCTCGTCACCGCTGGGCAGCACGCGCGGTGCGAGCACGGCCGAGACGCGGCCGATCAGCTCGACATGATTGTAATCAGTGGGGTTCGTGTTCATCCATCGAGCGTCCGCCCGGCCCGAGCAGCCGACCACCCCGAACCGTCGATCTGTGGAAATCAAGATCGGGCCGGACGGCCTGTGGATTACTGCTTGGCTTCCAACTCAGCGAGGCGATCGGCGGCGTCGGTCGATCCGTCGCCGTCGACTGCCACCGTGCGGTGGAACCACTCGACAGCGTCGTCGGTACGACCTGCCGCCAGCAGGCTGTCGGCGTACGCGTAACGCAGACGCGCCACCCAGGGAGCACGGCTCTTGGAGTGCAGCGGCTCGGTCTCCAGCAGCCGCACCGCCTCCTCGACCTGACCACGGTCCCGGCGAGCGCCGGCGACGACGATGGACAACTCGATCTGACCGGCCTCGTCCAGCTTGGAGCGGACGTCGGCGGTGTCGTACGCGATGGCCTTGTCCGGGCGCTTCAGCGCACGTTCGCAGTCGGCCATCATCGGCGCGTACATGCCGTTACCGGACATCCGCTTGGCTGCACGGAACTCCGCCAGCGCCTCGGCCCACAACCCGCAGGCGTACGCCGTCTCGCCGACGGCTTCACGCACCAGCGCATTGCGCATCGCACGGGCACGGGCCGCCAAAGCGTGCTTGTGCGCCAGCTGGGGATCCTCGGTCAGCAGCGTGCCGGCCATCACTAGGTGACGGGCGACCTTGTCGGCCAGCTTCTCCGGAATGTTCTGCAACTGCTGGCGGGCGAAACGGTCCAGGTCCTTGGCCAGAACGCCGTCGGGGATCGGCGGACCGTCGTAGATCTTCTGCTCCTCAGTACGAGGCGCTGCCTCCGGACGACGTTCGAAGCGTCGGCCACCACCCTGAGGACGACCACGACCGCCACCTTGGGGACGCTCACCGGATTGACGGCGATCGCCGTCCTGGCGCCGGCCTTTGTTGGAACCACCTTGCGAGCCACGCCCGCGTGACGACGCACCGCCGCCCCGCGACGACGGCCGGCCGCCGCCGCTGCGACCTCGGTTGTTCGGTGCTCCAGCCATTGCTGATCACTCCTGAAAATACCTGAAATAACAAACAAAATGCAGCGAGGCCGCCCCATACGTGGGGCGGCCTCGCGCTCAATGATTGTCCGGCGACGTCCTACTCTCCCACACCGTCTCCAGTGCAGTACCATCGGCGCTGATGGGCTTGACTTCCGGGTTCGGAATGTAGCCGGGTATTTCCCCATCGCCATGGTCGCCGAAACTCTATGGAAATATCAATCGTTGTTCCCGACCATATTTCGGGAACCTCACAGTGGACGCGCAATATACATTGTCTGCGAAGCAGAAGTATCTTTGTAAGAAACAAGCCCTCGGCCTATTAGTACCGGTCAGCTCCATGTGTTGCCACACTTCCACTTCCGGCCTATCAACCCAGTGGTCTGCTGGGGGCCTTACCTGGTAAACCAGTGGGAAACCTCATCTTGAGACGTGCTTCCCGCTTAGATGCTTTCAGCGGTTATCACTTCCGAACGTAGCTAACCAGCCGTGCTCTTGGCAGAACAACTGGCACACCAGAGGTTCGTCCATCCCGGTCCTCTCGTACTAGGGACAGCCTTTCTCAAGTTTCCTGCGCGCGCGGCGGATAGGGACCGAACTGTCTCACGACGTTCTAAACCCAGCTCGCGTGCCGCTTTAATGGGCGAACAGCCCAACCCTTGGGACCTACTCCGGCCCCAG
>Ga0164243_10001316_pt1 | contig 42410 bp, 40 predicted proteins | sample OricompcompostOP_FD_108781 | JGI IMG/M metagenome (GOLD analysis project Ga0164243, IMG submission 108781) | Organic Plus compost microbial communities from Emeryville, California, USA - Original compost - Organic plus compost (OP) | ecosystem: Engineered > Solid waste > Mixed feedstock >...
CTGTTCCGCCGGGTGGAGCTGGCCGCACGGGAGGCCTACGGGGCGCTCGCCGCGCTCGGCGACCGGGACCTGGACGGCCGGGCGTGGGACGAGGACCGCTGGCGCGAGGCCCTCGACCCGTTCTACGACGACCACGACGAGATCCTCACGGGCCCCGCTGCCCGTGGTCCGGGGCTGTTCCTCGTCACCGCCGGGACGGCCGCGTGGGAGGTGCGCCAGCTGCTCGATGACCCCGAGGGCGACCACGACTGGCGCATCGACGCCGTGGTGGACCTGGAGGCGTCCGACACCGCGGGCGAGGTCGTCCTCACCATCACCGCGGTGGGTGCGCTGTAGCGGGTCCGAGGCCTTGTCGGGGGCGGCGCGTGTCCGATCCCGCCGCTCTTCCCCGCTGCGGGTCACGACACGCCGGCCGGATCGAGGGACACGCCGCGGCGAGCCGCCGGTTGCTACCCGAGAGGGGCGGAATCCGACGCCGTGCGCCGCCGCCGCGGGACCGCCGGCGGCGTTCTCGGACGGTGCCGACGCCGCCCGCGCAGTCGTCGGGGTGAGGTCAGGCGGGGCTCATGAAGGTAAGGCGATCCTGTGTTTGCGCAGGTCAGGACAGGCTTCGCTGCGATGACAAGCGGCCGCGAGAGGCCTACCGTCGCTGTCATGACGATCCTCGGCGTGCCCTCCACCGGTCTGACGACCTCCCACCTGAACGGCCTGCGCGCCGGGGTGCTCGGGGCCAACGACGGCATCGTGTCGGTGGCCGCCATCGTCGTCGGCGTGGCCGCCGCCACCGACTCGCTCACTGCGCTCGTGATGGCCGGTGTCGCGGGGCTGTCGGCGGGGGCGCTGTCCATGGCCTCGGGCGAGTACGTGTCGGTGAGCAGCCAGCGCGACGCCGAGCGGGCCATGCTCCACGCCGGGCGGACCGTGGGCGACGCCGGCGGGCCGGCGATGACCGACGCCGAGCACGGCGACGATACGGACCTGGTCAACCCCTGGCAGGCTGCCTGGTCGTCGTTCTTCGCCTTCGTGGTCGGCGGGCTGCTGCCGCTCGCCGCGGTGCTGGTCGTGCCGGCCGGGGCACGCGTCCCGGTGACCTTCGCGGCCGTGGTGCTGGCGCTCGCGCTGACCGGCTGGGTCAGCGCGAGGCTGGGCGGAGCCCGGGTGCTGCCGGCCGTGCGACGCAACGTGCTCGGCGGGGCGCTCGCCATGGCGGTCACGTACGGCGTCGGGGCGCTGGTCGGGGTCGCGCTCTAGGCTGCCGGCGTGGCGAGGAAGGACAAGGCCGGCGCCGGGACGCCCGCCCTGGTCGCGCTGGCCGCCGCCGGTGTGCCGCACACGGCCCACGCGTACACCCACGACCCCGGCTCCGAGCTCGGTTACGGGCTGGAGGCGGCGGCCGCGCTCGGCGTCCCGCCGGAGCAGGTCTTCAAGACGCTCATGGCCACCATCGACGGCATACTGACCGTGGCCGTCGTCCCCGTCACCGGCACGCTGGACCTCAAGGCGCTCGCGCAGGCGGTGCGCGGCAAGCGGGCCGCGATGGCCGACCGGGCGGACGCGGAGCGGGCGACGGGGTACGTCGTCGGCGGCATCTCGCCGCTGGGCCAGCGGGCGGCGCACCCCACGGTGGTCGACGAGTCGGTCTGGCTCTTCGACACCGTCTTCGTGTCCGGGGGACGGCGCGGGCTGGACGTCGAGCTCGCGCCCGAGGACCTGGTGCGGCTCACCGGGGCGACTGTCGCGCAGATCGCCCGCGGCTGACGGGACATCGCGGCACGCACCGCCGGACGCTGCGGACGAGCGCGCCCCCGTGTCGCTACGGTCGGCAGCGTGACCGCCGACGAGGACCGCACCGGACGCGCCGCCCTCGGTGCCGCGCTCGCCGATGTCCGCCGACGCGTCGCCACCGCCTGCGCAGCCGCCGGCCGTGACCCGCACGAGGTCCGTATCCTGCTCGCGACGAAGACCGTCCCCGCCGCCACCGTCCGGCTCGCCCTGGAGGCGGACGCCGCCGCCCGGGCCGCCGACCCCACGCTGCCATCGGTGCTCGTCGGCGAGAACCGGGTGCAGGAGCTGGTCGTGAAGGGGCCGGACCTGGCCGACCTCGCCCCCACCACCCACCTCATCGGCCCGTTGCAGACGAACAAGGTGAACGCCGCGCTGCGCTGGGCGTCCTGCGTGCAGTCGGTGGCCTCGGTGGACCTGGCCACCCGGCTCGCGGCCCGCGTCGACCCGGCGCGCGCGCCGCTCGACGTGCTCGTCCAGGTCAACGTCTCCGGCGAGCCGACGAAGAACGGCGTCTCCCCCGCCGAGGCCGCCGCGCTGGCCGACCGTGTCGCCGCCCTCGGGAGCCTGCGGCTGGCCGGCTTCATGACCGTCGGCGCGAACTCCCCGGACACCGTGCGTATCCGCGACGGGTACGCACTGCTGCGCGAGATCCGGGACGCCACGCTGACGGCCGGGCACGCCACGGCGCGCGAGCTGTCCATGGGGATGAGCCGCGACCTGGAGGTGGCTGTCGCGGAGGGCGCGACGATGGTCCGGGTCGGCACGGCGGTCTTCGGGGCCCGACCGACTCCCGTGGCATGACGCACGCCACGACCCGCACAGCAGGAGCAGGGAGGATGTCCCCCGTGGACGACGCACAGACACCGAGCCGACCGGTCCGCCGCTTCCCCGCCTGGGTGTTCGGCGACGGCACGGAGCCCGACGCGCGGTTCACCCTCGCCAACGAGCGCACGTTCCTGGCGTGGGTGCGCACGTCGCTGGCGCTGCTGGCCGGCGGGGTCGCACTGGAGGCGCTGGACCTGCCCATCGAGCGGCACCTGCGCCTCACCGCGGCGTTGGTGCTGGTCACCGCCGGGGTGCTGGCCCCGGTTGCGGCGTGGGTGGGCTGGGCGCGCACCGAGCGGGCGATGCGCCGTGGGGAGCCGCTGCCCGCGCCGGCGGGCTTCGGACCGCTGGTCGTCGCCGTCGTCGTCGCCGGAGTGCTGGTGCTGGTCGGGCTGGTGCTCGCATGACCGGCCGGGCCCCCGGGCAGGTGCGGGGTGTGACCGTCCCGGCGGGCCGAAGCGCCGCGGAGGCCGCATGACGACCGCCGACGACCCGGGCCTGGCCGCCGAGCGCACCCGGCTCGCCTGGCGACGCACCGCGCTGGCACTGGCCACCGCGTCGGTGGCCGGGGGCCGGCTGCTGCAGGACGCGGTCGGAGCCGTGGCCTGGGCCCTCGCCCTGGCCGGCGTCGCGACGGCGGTCGCGGTGGCGATCACGGTGCGACGCCGAGCGCGCGACGGCGCCGCACGTGACGGGTCCCGTCCCGCGGCGGCACCCGGCCCGTCCGTCGTCGGCGTCTCCGGTGGCGGGTTCGTCGTGACCGCCTGCGCTGTGGGACTCGTCGTGCTGGGGCTCGCGGCGCTGGCCGTGGTGCTCGTGGCGGCGCTGGCCTGAGCCGCCGACCCGGCGGGTCCGCGCGGGACCTCTGCGGCCGACGGGTCGGCGTGCTGCGTCGGCAGTCGGCACGTCACCGCCGACGCGTCAGGGGATGCGTGCCGTCCACGCCGGGTCGCTGAACTTCGTCCGCATGAGCTCCTCCGCGCGTGCGAGCTCGTCCGGCCGCAGCTCACCGTCCACGGTGGCGTACTGCCGCCGGAAGTGAGCCTCGAAGGCGGCGATCACGTCCTCGCGTGGCAGCCGGGTCTGCGAGCGCACCGGGTCCACCCGCTTGTTGGCACTCGTCGTGCCCTTGTCCGACAGCTTCTCCCGGCCGATGCGCAGCACCTCGAGCATCTTCGCCGCGTCGATGTCGTACGACATGGTCACGTGGTGCAGCACCGCACCGCCGACCATCCGCTTCTGCGCCGACCCGGCGAGCTTGCCCGCCGGGGAAGCGATGTCGTTGAGCCCGCTGACGAAGGCCTGCACGCCCACGTCGGCCAGCGCCCCGAGCACCCACTGGTTGAGGAAGCCGTAGGACTCCTCGAAGCTCATCCCGTCGACCAGCGACGCGGGCACCACGAGCGAGAACGTGATGCAGTTGCCCGCCTCCATGAACATCGCACCGCCACCGGAGATGCGCCGGACGACCTGGATGCCGTACCGCTCGGCCGCCTCGAGGTCGACCTCGTTGCGCAGCGACTGGAACGAGCCGATGATGACCGCCGGCTCGACCCACTCCCAGAACCGCAGCGTCGGACCCCGGCGCCCGGCGGCGAGCTCCTCGGTGAGCACCTGGTCCAGCGCCGTGTGCATCGCCGGCGGCAGCGGTCCGGGGTGCAGCAGCTCGATGGTGTGGTCCGACCACGCCGTCGACCAGCCCAACGCCCGCCGCACCGCCGTCGCCACGGCCCGCGCGTCGAAGCCGACCATCGTCACCGGCGACGCCAGGGTGCCGTCGGCCTCGGCCACCTCCAGCGCCTCGCTCACCACCGCCGTGAGCCGCCCGGTCTGGGCGTCGTGCGGCTGACCGACCAGCGCCGCGGACATGACCGCCAGCGCTTCGTCGGGCTCGAGGAAGAAGTCTCCGCTGACCGAGACGTCGGTCAGGACACCGTCCGCCACCTCCAGGTCCACGACGACGAGCTTGCCGCCGGGGACCTTGTACTCACCGTGCACGCCCCCACCCTAGGTCGCCGCGCCGGCGGCCCGTGACGGGCCGGCTCACCCCAGGCTGCCCACCGCCGTGCGCGCCCGGTCCTGCACCACCGATGCCAGGTCCGACACCTCGCCGAGCACCCCACGGGCCTCCGCCGCGTCGGCTGCCTCCGGCGCCTCGGCGTCCCAGCTCACGATCGCGTTCCCGACGAGCATGTGCCCCCGGTACCCCGGCGCCGTGACACCCTCCGCGTGGTGCACGATCTCCTGGACGATCGACGGGTAGACGCCCTGCCCCTCCAGCGCGGGCTCCGCCGTCCACCGCGCACCGTCCGTGCCCGGGTTGACCTGCCGGTACGTCGGGCAGCCGTCGACGGTGGTGACCAGCGTGCGGAAGGCGGAGCGAGCGGCCGGCCCGTCGGGCAGCAGCACGACGCTCTGCCGCACGTCCACCCGGTCGTCGGACCAGGAGCGCGCGTCGAAGGCGACCGGCGGCTCCGTGACGACGGTGACCGCGGCGGTGCACTCCTGCGGCGATACGGTCGACCCCTCGGGTAGCCCCCAGGGCAGCTCGCCCTCACGGATGCCGGGCTGCAGGTCCTGCGCCTCGTCGGGCAGCGCCGTCGCGAGGTCGGCCCGCACCAGGAACAGCCGGCCCATCGTCGCGGTGTCGAAGACCGCATCGGCTCCCGGCGGCCCGACGCTGGTGCTCGGCGTCGGGGCCGGCGTGCTCGGCGGGGCGCTCGGCGTCTCCTGCGGGGCGGAGGACGAGGTCGAGGCCGTCGGCAGCGGAGGCTCGGACTGGCTGGACCACGGCTGCGCGACGAGCAGGACCACCACCGCGAGCGCCACCAGCACCGCGAGCGACCACCAGCGCCACCCGGGCAGGACCGATCCCTCCGCCGGCCGCTGTCCGCGCGACTGGGGTCCCGTGCCCGACACGGGCGCTCCTCTCTCGCTCGTCGTCCTGGTCGCACGCCGTGGTGCCACCGAGGACGAGGCTAGGGCGCACCACGGGGTGTGGCGCGCCGTGTCTCAGCGCGGCGCGACCCCGTGGTGCCGCAGCCCCCAGACGGCCGAGTCGGTGAGCGCCTCCCACGACGCCTCCAGCAGGTTCGGGCCCACCCCCACGGTCCGCCAGGACGTCTGCCCGTCGGTGGTGTCGATGAGCACCCGGGTCACCGCGTCGGTACCGTGCGTGGCGTCCATGATGCGGACCTTGAAGTCGATGAGCTCGAACGCGTCGAGCTCGGGGTACACCCGCAGCAGGGCCTGGCGCAGCGCGTGGTCGAGAGCGTTGACCGGCCCGTTCCCCTCCCCCGTGCTGACGATCCGCTCACCGCCGGCGTGCAGCTTGACGGTCGCCTCGGCGCTCGCCGGGGCTCCGGGCCGCTCGGTCTGCTCGACGATCGCCCGCCAGGACTCGACGCGGAAGTACTCCGGCCGCTTCCCGTCGGCCTCCTCGACCAACAGCAGCTCGAACGACGCGTCCGCGGCCTCGTAGGTGTAGCCGTGCGCCTCGGCGTCCTTCACCCGGTCGGTCACCCGAGCCAGCAGCTCCGGCCGACCGGACAGGTCGAAGCCCAGCTCACGGCCCTTGAGCTCGATGGAGGCGCGGCCGGCCATGTCGGAGACCAGCATGCGCATGTCGTTGCCCACGTTCACCGGGTCGGTGTGCTGGTAGAGGTCGGGGTCGACCCGGATCGCCGAGGCGTGCAGGCCCGCCTTGTGCGCGAAGGCGCTCGCCCCCACGTACGGCTGCCGGGCGAACGGGGTGATGTTGGTGATCTCGCTGACCGCATGCGCGATGCGGGTCAGTTCCGGCAGGCCCCCGCCGTCCTCGCCGCGCGCGAGCACCTGCCAGCCGTACTTGAGCTCCAGGTTGGCGACGATGGCCAGCAGGTCGGCGTTGCCCGTGCGCTCGCCGTAGCCGTTGACGGTGCCCTGGACGTGCGCGACGCCGGCCTCGACGGCGGCCAGCGTGTTGGCGACGGCGCAGCCGGAGTCGTTGTGCGCGTGCATGCCGAGCAGCGCCTGCGGGCCGACCACGGCCCGGATCTCGGACACGATGGCGGTGACCCAGCTCGGCACCATCCCGCCGTTGGTGTCGCACAGCGTGACGACCTCGGCACCGGCGGCGAACGCCGCGAGCACCGCCTCCCGCGTGTAGTCGGGGTCGAACCGGTACCCGTCGAAGAAGTGCTCGGCGTCGAGCACCACCCGCCGGCCCTCCCGGACGAGGAACGCCACCGTGTCGGTGATCATGTCGAGGTTCTCCGCGCCGGTGGTCCGCAGCGCCCGCTCGACGTGCCGGATGTCGCTCTTGGCGACGAGCGTCACGACCGGCGCCTCGGAGTCCACCAGCGCCCGCACCTGCGGGTCCTGGGACGCCCGCGTCCCGGCCTTGCGCGTGCTGCCGAAGGCCGCCAGCTCGGCGTTGCGCAGGTCCAGCTCCTTGGCGGCGCGCTTGAAGAACTCGGTGTCCTTCGGGACGGCGCCGGGCCAGCCGCCCTCGATGAAGCCCACACCCAGCTCGTCCAGCAGCGGGGCGATGGCGAGCTTGTCGGCGACCGACAGGTTCATCCCCTCCTGCTGAGCGCCGTCGCGCAGCGTGGTGTCGTAGACGTGGAAGGTGCTCGGAGCGGTCACGGGAGTGCCTCTTGTAGGGACGAGGGGGCGGCTGCCGGGCCACCAGCCGGTTCAACAAAAAGACCCCCCGGGGTACGGGAGGTCTGCGCGTCAGCCGGATCGACTGACGCGCTACACGATGATGAACCGGAAGGTGGCCACGGGCCCATCGTGGCACAGCACACCGCCCCTGGGCACCCCGTCCACTGGATGGGACGCGGTCGGCCCGTCGGACGCCGCCGCGCGACCGCCCCGAGAACGTGCACCCCCGGGGCGGTCGGCGATGACGTGGATCAGGCGAGCCGGTACATCCAGCCGTGCCGGTCGGTGGCCCGTCCGTACTGGATGTCCGTGAGCTCGGCGCGGATGCGGGTCGTCACCGGCCCGGCCGTCCCGTCCCCCACCGTGAGGTCGAAGTCGTCGGAGGCGAGCCGCCCGATGGGCGTCATCACCGCCGCGGTGCCGCAGGCGAACACCTCGCTGATCGAGCCGTCGGCCAGCCCGGACGTGACCGCGGCCAGCGTGAGGGGGTTCTCCGACACCTCGTGCCCGGCGTCCGTGAGGAGCTGCATGATCGAGGACCGGGTGACACCCTCAAGGATCGACCCTGAGATCGGCGGCGTCGCGGCCCGCCCGTCGGCGTAGACGACGAAGACGTTCATCCCGCCCAGCTCCTCGAGCATCGTGTTGGTCGACGCGTCGAGGAAGCAGACCTGCTCGAAGCCCTTGGCGTAGGCCTCCTGCTGGGGCAGCAGGCTGGCCGCGTAGTTGCCGCCGCACTTGGCCGCCCCCGTGCCGCCGGCTCCGGCCCGGTGGTAGTCCTGGGCCACCCAGATCGACACCGGGCGCACGCCGCCAGCGAAGTACGGGCCGACCGGCGAGGCGATGACCAGGTACTCGGCCTGCAGCGAAGGTCGCACCCCGAGGAACGCCTCCGACGCGTACATGAACGGCCGCAGGTACAGGCTGGTCTCGTCGCCCGACGGCACCCACGCCGCGTCGGTGCGCACCAGGGCCTCCACCGAGCCGATGAAGTCGGCCTCCGAGAGCTGGGGCAGCGCCAGCCGCTGCGCCGAGCGGGCGAAGCGCGCGGCGTTGGCCTGCGGCCGGAACGTCCACACCGAGCCGTCGGGGTGCCGGTACGCCTTCAGCCCCTCGAAGATCTCCTGCGCGTAGTGCAGCACCGCCGTCGCGGGGTCGAGCTGCAGCGGGCCGTACTTCTCGACGCGGCGGTGGTGCCACCCCTCGGCGTCGGAGTACGAGATGCGCGCCATGTGGTCGGTGAAGACCGTGCCGAACCGCGGCGAGGCCAGCGCAGCCTCGCGCTGGTCGTCCGGGACCGGGGTGTCGGTGCGGTGGATCTCGAAGAGGTCGGTAGCGAGCGTGCTCATGATCGGGTGGCCTTTCACCAGGGTCGAGATGACGGTACCGGTGAGGACGGCCGGGCGGACAGGCGTCCCCGGGGCTGCACGCCGCCGGGGACGAGGGCTCAGTGCGCGAGTCGCGCGACGATGTCCTTGCCCACCTCGGCCGTCGACCGTACTCGCTCGGCGGCGCCCCGCTCGGCGATGTCGGCCGCGACGGCGGCCTCGACGCGGGCCGCCGCGTCGTGCAGGCCCAGGTGGTCCAGCAGCAGGCCGACCGACAGCACGGTCGCGGTCGGGTCGGCCTTGCCCTGTCCGGCGATGTCCGGCGCGGAGCCGTGCACCGGCTCGAACATGCTCGGCGTGGTGCGCTCGGGGTTGATGTTGCCCGACGCGGCCAACCCGATCCCGCCGGTGATCGCCGCCGCCAGGTCGGTGAGGATGTCGCCGAACAGGTTGTCGGTGACAATGACGTCGAACCGCGACGGGTTGGTGACGAGGAAGATCGTCGCCGCGTCGACGTGCAGGTAGTCCACGGTGACGTCCGGGAACTCGGCGTTGACGGCCTCGACGGTGCGCCGCCACAGGTGGCCGGCGTGCACCAGCACGTTGTGCTTGTGCACCAGCGTGAGCTTCTTGCGCGGGCGGGCCGCGGCACGGGCGAACGCGTCCCGCACGACGCGCTCGACGCCGAACGCGGTGTTGACGCTGACCTCGTTGGCGACCTCCGCCGGGGTGCCGACGCGGATCGCGCCGCCGTTGCCGACGTAGGGTCCCTCGGTGCCCTCACGGACGACGACGAAGTCGACCTCGCCAGGGTCCGCCAGCGGGGAGGCCACACCCGGGTACAGCCGGCCCGGGCGCAGGTTCACGTAGTGGTCCAGCGCGAAGCGCAGCCGCAGCAGCAGCCCGCGCTCCAGCACGCCGGACGGGACGCTCGGGTCACCGATCGCGCCGAGCAGGATGGCGTCGTGCGCCCGGATCGCCTCCAGGTCGGTGTCGGTCAGCGTCTCGCCGGTGGCGTGCCAGCGGCGCGCGCCCAGGTCGAAGTCCGTGGTCGTCACGGTGGTGCCGGAGCCGGCCAGCGCCGCGTCCAGGACGAGCAGGCCCTGCTCGACGACCTCGGTCCCGATGCCGTCGCCCGCGACGACGGCCAGGCGGATCTGCGACGGTGCGCTGCTGCTCGACATGCTGGTCAACCTATCCCTGCGTCCCACCGTTCGGGACGCCCGTCTCACTTTCCGGTCGCACCGCGAGGGCGGGTGCTACGCCCCGAGGGCGGGTGCTACGCCGCCCGCCGTGAGGACGCAGCACCCGCCGTGGGTGCGGAACACCCGCCGTCGGGACGGGGGGTGGGGGTGGGGGCTCAGCGCGCTGCCGAGCCCTCCGTGTAGTCGGTGTCCGACGGCTTGACCCAGGCGAAGAGCTTGCGCAGCTCGCGGCCGACGGGCTCGATGGGGTGGTTCTGACCCTTCTCGCGCAGCGCCTTGAACTCCGGGGCACCCGCGTCCTGGTCGGCGATGAAGCGCTGGGCGAAGGCGCCGGACTGGATGTCGGCCAGCACCGCCTTCATGTTCTCCTTGACGTGCGGGTCGATGACGCGCGGACCGGAGACGTAGTCGCCGTACTCGGCCGTGTCGGACACCGACCAGCGCTGCTTGGTGATGCCGCCCTCGAAGATGAGGTCGACGATGAGCTTCAGCTCGTGCAGCACCTCGAAGTACGCAACCTCCGGCTGGTAGCCGGCCTCGGTCAGCGTCTCGAAGCCGTACTGGATGAGCTGCGACACACCACCGCAGAGGACGGCCTGCTCGCCGAACAGGTCAGTCTCGGTCTCCTCGGTGAAGGTCGTCTTGATGCCCGCCGCCCGCAGCCCGCCGATGCCCTTGGCGTAGGACAGCGCCAGCGCCCAGGCCTGGCCGGAGGCGTCCTGCTCCACGGCGACGATGACCGGCACGCCGCGACCGTCCACGTACTCGCGGCGCACCAGGTGACCGGGCCCCTTCGGGGCGACCATGATCACGTCGTGCCCGGCCGCCGGCTGGATGTAGCCGAAGCGGATGTTGAAGCCGTGGCCGAAGACGAGCGCGGCCCCCTCGTTGAGGTTCGGCTCGATCTCGTCACGGTACAGGTGCCGCTGGACCTGGTCGGGGGCGAGGATGACGACGACGTCCGCCTCCTTGACCGCGTCCGCCACGTCGAGCACCCGCAGGCCCTCGTTCTCGGCCTTGGCCCGTGACGACGAGCCCTGGCGCAGGCCGACCCGGACGTCGACGCCCGAGTCACGCAGGTTCAGGGCGTGCGCGTGCCCCTGGCTGCCATAGCCGATGACGGCGACCTTCCTGCTGGCGATGACCGACAGGTCGGCGTCGTCGTCGTAGAACAGCTCAGCCACGGTGGATCTCCTCGGTGTGTGGTGTCTCGTAGATGGGTACGGAGGTGGGACGAGGGTCAGGCGGAGCGCACGACACGCTCCAGCGCGCGGTCGGTGATCGACCGCGAGCCCCGACCGATGGCGACCGTGCCGGACTGCACGATCTCACGGATGCCGAACGGCTCCAGCGCCGCGAGCAGCGCCTCGAGCTTGCCCGGGCTGCCGGTCGCCTCGATGACGACGGTGTCCGGGACGACGTCCACGACGTGCGCCCGGAACAGCTGGACGACCTCCAGCACGCTGGTGCGCTGGCCGGCGTCGGCGCGGACCTTCACCAGCAGCAGCTCGCGCTGCACGGAGGCCGCATCCTCCAGCTCGACGATCTTGATGACGTTGACCAGCTTGTTGAGCTGCTTGGTCACCTGCTCCAGCGGGTGGGCGGCGACGTCCACCACGACGGTGATCCGGGAGATCTCCGGGTGCTCGGTCGGACCGACGGCCAGCGAGTGGATGTTGAACGAGCGCCGGGCGAACAGGCCGGCGACGCGGGTGAGCACGCCGGGCTTGTTCTCCACGAGCACCGACAAGGTGTGGCGAGTCATCGGACTACTCCCCCCGATCCCAGGCGGGGCTGATGCCCCGGGCGTACTGGATGTCGTCGTTGCTCACGCCGGCGGCGACCATCGGCCAGACCATCGCGTCGCGGGAGACGGTGAAGTCGACGACCACGGGCTGGTCGTCGATCTCCAGCGCGCGCTTGATCGTCGCGTCCACGTCCGCCGTCGACTCGCAGCGCAGGCCCACCGCCCCGTAGGCGTCGGCCAGCTTGACGAAGTCCGGCACCCGCGCCGTGCCGTGCCCGGTGTGCAGGTCCGTGTTGGAGTACCGCGACTCGTAGAACAGCGTCTGCCACTGGCGCACCATGCCGAGCGACGAGTTGTTGATGATCGCGACCTTGATCGGGATCTCGTTGATCGTGCAGGTGGCGAGCTCCTGGTTGGTCATCTGGAAGCAGCCGTCGCCGTCGATCGCCCAGACCGTCCGGTCGGGCTGCCCGACCTTCGCCCCCATGGCCGCCGGCACCGAGAAGCCCATGGTCCCCAGGCCGCCGGAGTTCAACCACGAGTTGGGCCGCTCGTACCTGATGAACTGCGCGGCCCACATCTGGTGCTGCCCGACGCCGGCGACGTACACCGCCTCCGGTCCGGTCAGCTCGCCGATGCGGCTGATGACGTGCTGCGGGGCCAGCAGGCCGTCGGCGGGCTCGTCGTACCCGAGGGGGAACGTCTCACGCCACTCGTCGACCTGCTTCCACCAGCCCTCGAGGTCCGGCTTGCCGTGCTGGGCGTGCTCGCGGGCGAGCTCGGGCAGCAGGTCGGACAGCACCTCGCGCAGGTCCCCGACGATCGGCACGTCGGCGGTGCGGTTCTTGCCGATCTCCGCCGGGTCGATGTCCGCGTGCACGACCGTCGCGTGGGGCGCAAAGCTCGACAGCAGCCCAGTCACCCGGTCGTCGAAGCGTGCACCGAGGGCGACGATGAGGTCCGCCTTCTGCAGCGCCGCCACGGCCGCCACGGTCCCGTGCATGCCGGGCATGCCGAGGTGCTGCGGGTGGGAGTCCGGCAGCGCCCCCCGGGCCATCAGCGTGGTGACGACCGGCGCGCCGGAGGCGTCCACCAGCGCGCGCAGCTCGGCCGCCGCCCGCGCCCGGACCACCCCGCCCCCGACGTACAGCACCGGCCGACGCGACGTGGCGAGCAGCCGGGCCGCCTCGCGGATCTGCTTGGCGTGCGGCTTGGTGACCGGGTGGTACCCGGGCAGCGCGACCTCCTGCGGCCAGGAGAACGTGGTGTCCGTCTGCATGGCGGACTTGGCGATGTCGACGAGCACCGGCCCCGGGCGGCCGGTCGAGGCGATGTGGAACGCCTCGGTGATGACGCGCGGGATGTCGGCGGGGTCGGTCACCAGGTAGTTGTGCTTGGTCACCGGCAGCGTGATGCCGACGATGTCGGCCTCCTGGAACGCGTCGGTGCCGATGAGCGAGGCACCGACCTGCCCGGTGATGGCGACCAGCGGGACCGAGTCCATGTGCGCGTCGGCGATCGGCGTCACCAGGTTCGTCGCCCCGGGACCGGACGTCGCCATGCAGACGCCCACCTTGCCGGTGGCTTGCGCGTAGCCCGTCGCGGCGTGCCCGGCGCCCTGCTCGTGGCGCACGAGGATGTGGCGCAGCCGGGTGGAGTCCATGAGCGGGTCGTACGTCGGCAGGATGGCGCCGCCGGGGATGCCGAAGACGACCTCGACGCCGACCTCCTCCAGCGAGCGCACGATCGACTGCGCACCGGTCACCTTCTCCGGACCGATCGCGGGGGCAGCGACCCGGGGCGTGGCGCCCGTGACTACCGCCCGCTCACCCCGCGGCGTGGTCGCGCTGAGCGTCGCCGGCGTCGCCGTGCCAACGGACTGGCCGGACGACGCGGGCGTGCGCGGCGGTGCCGGGTGAGGACCCTGGACCATCGGTGTCTCCCTGGGTGGATTGCGTACAGCGCCGGACATAGAAAAACCCCTCGAGCCGACGGGGCGGCATGACGAGGGGTGAGCGCGCGGACGAGGCCTGTGCGGGTGGCCTCAGCCAGCGCGCTCAGGAAGTACTACGAGGATCGTCTGCACGTCGGTGACACTACGCCGGGTGCGCGGGGATGTCACGCTGTCTCACATCCTGGCTCACCTGCCCATCTTGCGGACGCTACGGGAGCCGACGACCGCCCCGGGGCCCCCGCAGCCCGGCTCAGGACACGTCCCGCACGCGCAACACCAGCACCGACACCACGGTGACCACCACGGCCGCCGCCGCGAGCAGCAGGCCGCCGTGCGTCATCGACACCTCGTGCGACACCCAGTCGCACACCTGCATCCCGTCGACCCCGGTCCGGCACTCCGTCGTCCCGTACTCGGTGCCCGCGCTCGCCCACGCGGCAAGGTTGACCTGTGCCGTCATCGGTGCGACCGCGGGCACGAGGTTGCGCAGCAGCCCCTCGACGACGACCGCCCACCCGACGACCACGCCGAGCACCGCGGCCGTGTGCCGTACCAGGAAGGCCAACGCCACCCCGAGGACCGCCGCGACCACGGCGACCACCACCAGCCGCCCGTCGGCCTGCAGGATCCGCGTCCAGACCTCTGCCCCGGCGTCACCGACCGTGCCGTGCACCGCGAAGACCGCCCAGCCCCCGCCTGTGGCCACCGCCAGCGCCAGCACCGTGGGGGGCAGCACCCCGAGGACGGCCGCACCGAGCTTGCTGAGGTACACCGGCACCCGGCGCGGGGCGAACGTCAGCCAGGTCCCCAGCGACCCGCTGCTGGCCTCCGCACCGACGAAGCTGGCCGCCATCAGGCCCGCAGCGAAGGCGATCGGGAGCATCATCTGCTCGACCAGCCCCAGCCCGCTGTCCGCGAACGTCAGCTGGCTGCCGAGGTAGTCCTCGAGCCGGGGCGCCATCATGTCGCAGCCGAAGTCGACGTCCGGCTGGGTCGTCCGCGCGGCCGCCTCCTGCTCGCGGCAGTCGGCGACCATCTCCTCGCCGTGCTCCTCCCAGTCGGCGAGGCTCTGCTCGTAGAACTGCTGGCGCTGAGCCAGCTCCTCGTCGGTCGGCGGCACGGCCCAGCTCCAGGCCGAGCCCACGGTGAGCACGGCGACGGCGACGAGGCCGCCGGCGACCAGCCACAGCGTGATGCGGTGCCGGAAGCGGCGCAGCTCGACCCTCAGCAGCCGGCTCACCGGGCACCACCCTCCGTCGGCGCACCGACGGGCCTGGCGTCACCGCGCCGAGCGCGGCGCCCCTTGCCCCCGTCCGGTCGCCAGGCGCTGGTCCCCGGCCCCTGCCCGGCGGTGAGCTCCAGGAAGACCGACTCCAGGTCCACCCGCACCGGCAGCAGCTCCGACACGTACATCCCCCGCTCCGCGAGCGCCTGGGTGATGTGCTCCGGGGCGGGGGCGCCCTCGACCACCAGCACCTCGCCGTCCGCTGTCGTCCGCCAGCCCCGTGCCGTCAGCACCCCGGCGGCGCTCGCCGGGTCGGCCAGCCGCACGCGCACCGAGCTCGTCGCGCGCGAGCCCAGCAGATCGCTCACCCGGCCGCTGGCCAGCAGCCGGCCGCGGGCGATGATCGAGACGGTGTCGGCCACCTGCTCCACCTCGGCCAGGATGTGGCTGGACACGAGCACCGTCTTGCCGCGTTCGGCCAGCGCGCGCATCGTGCCGCGGACCTCCCGGATCCCGGCCGGGTCCAGGCCGTTGGTCGGCTCGTCGAAGATCAGCAGGTCCGGGTCCTTGAGCAGGGTCGCGGCGACGGCCAGCCGCTGCTTCATGCCGAGCGAGTAGGTGCGATAGCGGTCGCGTGCCCGGTCGGCCAGCCCGACGTCGGCCAGCACCACGTCGACCGTCCGTTCCGGCACGCCGATCGCCCCGGCCAGCAGCACCAGGTTCTCCCGGGCGGAGAACGTCGGGAAGAAGCGTGGCTGCTCGACGATGGCGCCGACGCGGCCGATCACGTCCGGCAGTCGAGCCGGCACCTCGTGGTCGAACAGCCGCATCGTGCCGGAGTCGGGGCGGACCAGGCCGAGCAGCATGCGGATCGTCGTGGTCTTGCCCGAGCCGTTGGGCCCGAGGAAGCCGTGCACCCCGCCGAGCGGCACGTCGAGGTCCAGCCCCTCCACGGCCACCGACCGGCCCCGGCCGGGACGTAGGTACGTCTTGCGCAGGCCGCGGGTCGAGACGGCCAGCGGGCCGCCGTACGTCGGTGCGGTAGACGTCGTCGTCACGCTGAGGTCCCTCCGGTCGGCGGCCCGGTCGTGGGCCAGGGGGCCCGGCTCGCTCCGGGCGAGGCTATCGGTGCACGTGCGCGCCCGGGGCCGTCAGGACGACGATCCGCCGTCGGGTCTCGCTGCCCGGCCGTCGCGCACCCGTGCCACCACACCGAGCGGCGCGGCGAAGAAAGCCAGCTCGTGCCGGCACGACGCGACGAAGGCGGCCCGCATCGCTGCCCGCCGCTCGCCGTCCGCCGCAGCCGCCCGCGTGGTGACGATCTCGATCGCGCTGCGCGTCGTCGCCGCGAACTGCGGGTCGGCGTACGTCTCCAGCCACGCGGCGTAGGGGTGGCCCGGCCCGGAGCGGGCATGCAGCAGCCGGCCGACGTGGGCATAGAGCCAGTAGCAGGGCAGCAGCGCGGCGACGAGCACGTCGTAGTCCGCACGGGCGGCGGTGGCCAGCAGGTGGTTGACGTAGGCGGTCGTCTCGGGACGTGCCTCACGAGAGAACAGGGTCCCCTCCGGCAGGAAGCCGGCGTGCAGCGCGAGCTCGGCCGCGATGGCGCCGTGCGCGCTGCGCGCCCAGAACGACTGCTCGTCCGCGCTGGGCGCGAGCGCCCCGGCGGTCGCCAGCGCCCGTGCGTAGTCCCGCAGGTACAGCGCGTCCTGACCGAGGTAGTGCACGAACGCGTCACGGTCCAGCGTGCCGTCGCCCAGGCTCCGCACGAACGGGTGCTCCTCGATCGCCGCGCGCACGTCGGCCACCTCGTCCCACCACCGGCGGGCGACCTCCTGCGGCGTCGCGTCCCCTCCCTCGTCTCGTGGCGCGGTCCCGGCTGGTGGTGCGGCGGCGGCTCGCCGCGCGGTCCGCGGGTGTCCGGGGCTCCGGTCTCCGGCCGCCGCGCGGTCCCACAGGGCCGCGAAGTGGTGCACCGGCCCGTTGCCTGTCCCGACGCCGAGCTCGGCGCCCCGGCCGATCGCCCCCGCGAGCCAGTCGGTCGCCTCCCGCACCGCCTGCGGCCACCCGCGACCCGCCGCTCGCAGCGTCGCGACCGCAGAGGAGAGCGAGCACCCGGTGCCGTGGGTGCTCGTGGTGACGACCCGTTCGCGGGTCACCTCCACCAGCACCGGCCCACCGGCGCCCATCGCCGGACCGGCCGTCGCCGCCGTCGTCCCTGGCACCGCCGTGGCGTCCACCAGGGCGTCACGGACCACGGCACCGTCCAGGTGGCCGCCCTTGGCGAGCACCCCGACGCCGTACCGCCCAGCGACCGCCAGCGCCTGGTCGAGCACCTCGTCCCAGCCGCGTGCCACCGGTCGGCCCGCCAGCACGGCCAGCTCCGGCACGTTCGGCGTGACCAGGTCGGCTGCGGGCAGCAGCTCCAGCAGCGCGGCCTCCGCCTCCCGGTCCAGCAGCCGGTCCCCGCTCGTCGCTACCATCACCGGGTCGAGCACGACCACCGGCGGCCGGATCTCCGCGAGCCACGCACCGACAGCACGGGCCACGACGACGGTGCCGAGCATGCCGATCTTCACCGCGTCGATCTGCACGTCGTCGCTCACGGCGCGCAGCTGGGCGTCGAGGAACGTCACCGGCGGCACGTGGGTCTCCCGCACCCCACGGGTGTTCTGGGCGACGAGCGCGGTCACCACCGCCATCCCGTAGCCGCCGTGCGCAGCGATGCTCTTGAGGTCGGCCTGGATGCCCGCACCACCGGTCGGATCGGTGCCGGCGATCGACAGGACCCGCGGGATGCGGGCCGTGGACGAGACGGTCATCGGTCGGCTCCGTTCGGGGTGGGGACGTCGGTCAGGCGCTGCGCAGCGCTGGTGGTGCGGACCGGGACACCGGGGCCGGCGGCCCAGGCGTCGGCGAGCGACGCGGCGGCGGCGCGCGCGTCCGCGGCGGCGCACACCGCGGAGACGACCGCGACCCCGGCTCCCCCGGCGGACCGCACCCGCGGCACGTCGGCCACCGTGACGCCGCCGATCGCCACGGCCGGCAGCCGGGTCGCCGCGGCCAGCGCCGCCCAGCGCTCGTGGCCGAGACCCGCCGGGGCGTCCGGCTTGGTCGGCGTGTCACGCAGCGCGCCGATGCCCACGTAGTCGGCACCGTCCCGCTCGGCCGCGGCCAGCTGCTCCGGCGTCGAGGCGCTCAGACCGACCACGGCGCGCGGTCCGACGAGGGCACGTACTGCAGTCGTCGGCAGGTCGTGCTGGCCGACGTGCACCCCGGTGACCCGTGCGCCGGCCGCCCCTGCGGCCAGGAAGACGTCGACGCGGTCGTTGACGAGCAACGCCACGTGCCGGGGCAGCGTCGCGGCGACCGCCGTCACGAGGTCGAGGAAGTCTCGCGCCGTGATGTGCTTCTCGCGCACCTGCACGGCTGTGACCCCGCCCGCGACGGCCTCGCGGACCGTCGCCACGACGTCCCGGCCCGCCCGCGCACAGGACACAGCATCCGTGACGAGGTAGACCGACAGGTCGGCGTTCACCGGACCACCGCCCGGGCCCGCACGGTGCTGGCGTCGACGGCGCCGAGCGCGTCGAGGAAGGCCGCGGGGAACGTGCCGGGGCCGGCCGCCTGCGCCGCGGCGGTCTCGGCGGCGACGCCGTAGACCACCGTGGCGGCGACGGTCGTGAGGAACCGGTCGGCACCCGCACCGGCGAACGCCGCCATCACGGCGCCCAGCGCGCAGCCGCCACCGGTCACCCGGGTCAGCAGGACGTCCCCGTTGTGCACCCGCGCCGTGCGCCGGCCGTCGGTCACCAGGTCGACCGGACCCGAGACGGCCACGACCGCACCGGTGCGCCGGGCCAGGTCGGCGGCAACCTGCGCGGTGGTCTCCACGTCGTCCGTCGCGTCCACCCCACGGCCCCCGCCGCCGACCTCGGCGAGCGCGAGGACCTCCGAGGCGTTGCCCCGCACCACCGCCGGGCCTGCGTCACGCAGCCGCAGCGCCAAGGGGGTACGCACCGGCAGGGCCCCGACCGCCACCGGGTCGAGCACCCACGGCGTGCCCGACTCCGCTGCCGCGGTGACCGCCTCCACCATCGCCGCACGCTGCTCGCCGCCAGGGGTGCCGAGGTTCACCAGCAGCCCGGAGGCGACCCGGGCGAAGACACCGGCTTCCTGCGGGATGTCGACCATCGCCGGCGCCGCGCCGAGGGCCAGCAGGGCGTTGGCCGTGAAGTTCGTGACCACCGCGTTGGTGATCGCCTGCACCAGCGGGGCGTGCTCGCGCACGGCGTCGAGCGCCCGCACCGCCTCCTCCACCAGCACGGTGCCCGCGTCCGTGTCCTGCCTGCTCATGTCGCCTCTCTCTCCGGGCCGCCGTGGTGACGGCCCTCGTCCTCGCCGCGGGGACCGCGGTCCGTGCGGTGCATCGCGGCGGCGGGACCGGTCGCCCGGCGCGGCCGTGTGCTGGTCGTCGGGGCGCGGTCGGTGTCGCCCGGTACGGCGCCCGTCGTCCCGCCGAGCCGGTCGAGCAGCCGGGCCTCGAGCGCGGCGCACCTGGTAGCGGCGTCCCGCGGGTGCGGCAGGTCGACGGTCTCGTCGTGCACCACCCGGGCCGGACGCGGACCGAGCACCAGCACGCGGTCCGAGAGCAGCACCGCCTCCCGCACGTCGTGCGTGACGAGCAGGACCGTCCAGCCGAACTGCCGCCACATCCCGTGCAGCCAGCCCTGCATCCGCAGCCGGGTCAGTGCGTCCAGAGCACCGAACGGCTCGTCGAGCAGCAGCACGCCCGGCCCCTGGACGACGGTCCGCAGCAGAGCGGCGCGCTGCCGCATCCCTCCGGACAGCTCGTCGGGTCGCGCGTCCTCGAAGCCGGCCAGCCCGAACGGTCCGACGAGCTCTGCCGCACGGCGACGGGCCTCGCGCGCGGGCACCCCCCGCACCTCGAGGCCAAGAGCTGCGTTCTGCAGCACCGTCCGCCACGCGAACAGCAGGTCCTCCTGCGGCATGTAGGCACAGGCGCCCGGGCGTCGGGTCACGTCACGATCACCGACGAGCACCCGTCCGGCGTCGGGGCGCACCAGCCCGGCGACGACCTCCAGCAGGGTGCTCTTCCCGCACCCGCTGGGCCCGACGACCGAGACGAACGACCCGGCGGGAACCGTCGCCGTCACGCCGTCCACCGCGGCCCGCTCGCCGCGAGCGGTCCGGAACGTCTTGCGCAGTCCCTCCAGGTGGAGCGCGGCCGCGGTGGTCCGCCCGTTCACCGGACCCGCTCCCGGACCTGCCGCCGGGTCGCCGGCCGCGCCCACGGGACCAGCAGCCGCTCCAGCAGGTGGGTGCCCGCGAACAGCAGCAGGCTCAGCGCCGCCGCGACCACGACGGCAGCCAGCACCAGGTCCGTGCGGAAGGCGTTCTTCTGCATGCTCAGGTAGATGCCCAGCCCGCGCTGGGCACCGACGTACTCGGCGAAGATCGCCCCGACGACCGCGTAGGTGATGCCGATGCGCAGCGCGGTGAAGAACCGCGGCAGCGCGGCCGGCAGGCGCACGTACCGGAACCGCTGCCAGCGACCGGCACCCATCGACCGCAGCAGCGCCTCAGCCCGCGGGCCAGCCGCCGCGAAGCCCTCGACCAGCCCGATCGCCACGGGAAAGAACGTCACCAGCGTGATGACGAGGACCTTCGGCAGCAGGCCGAAGCCGAACCAGAGGATCGTCAGCGGGGCGATCGCGGTGACCGGCAATGCCTGGGACATGACCAGCAGCGGCACGACGGCACGGCGCAGCGGCGGGACGAGGTCCACGACGACGGCGACCAGCCACGCGACAGCCGTCGAGACCGCGAAGCCGACCAGCGTGACGGTGAGCGTCGCCGCGGCGTGCTCGCCGATCGCCTCGCGCTGTGCCCAGCCCTGTGCAGCCACCCGCACGGGCGAGGGCAGGAACCGCGGGTCGGCGCCGGTGCGGACGACCACGAGCTGCCAGAGCGCCACCACGACCACGACGGCCACCGGCGCGGCCAGCCGCCGGCCCACCGGCGGGACCCACCACCGGACCGCCGACACAGCCGGCCACCGGACCACCCGCCGACCGGGCGCGGCGCCTGCCGGGTCGGTCGCGGGTCCCTGATCGCTCACCGCAGGTACTCGTTCGTGAAGAAGGCCGACCAGTCCGGCCGCTCGGTCACGACGTCGCCGGCCGGGTCCGTGAGCAGCCCGTTGTCCAGCAGGAAGTCCGCGTAGCCGGCCCACCGGTCGGGGTCGATGCTGCCGACGCCGCCGTCGGGCGCGGTCATGAGGTCCGCGGCGAGCGCACGCTGGCTCGCGGTCACCAGGTCCGGGTCCGAGAACATGCCCGGGTTGGCCGCGACGAGGATGCGCGCCGCCGCGTCCGGCTCGTCACGGGCCAGCTCGTAGCCGCGCCGCAGCGCCCCGACGACAGCCGCCGCGAGGTCCGGGTGCTGCGCCGCCCACCGCCGGTCGGCGTCCACCACCACCGCGTAGGCGTCCGGGAAGCCGTAGTCGGTGTACCGGAAGTACCGCAGCGGGTGTCCCGCGCGCTCGGCCTCGATGCCCTCCCAGGCCACGAACGGGATGGTGAAGTCCGCCCGACCGGTGTAGACGGCGTCGTAGGCCGCCGAACCGAGGGTGACGGTGGTGAAGTCGCCGGTGCCGCCGTCGGCCCGGATCACCTGGCGCAGCACCGGCTCCTCGTACGGGGCACCGAAGCCGGCGTAGGTGGTCCCGTCGAGGTCGCGCGGGCGGCTGATCGAGTCGTCGTCGGCCCGTACACCGATGGCCGTCGCCCAGTGCTGCAGCGGGGCGAGCACCGCCACGACGTCCGCCCCGGCGGTCTGCGCCATGACGCTCGCGTCGTGTGCGCTGATCCCGAGCTCTGCGACGCCGGCGTCGACGAGCTGGTCGGGCGGGGTGTCGGTGTACGGCAGCACCTCGACGTCGACGCCGACCTCCGCGAAGTACCCCTCCTCGAGCGCGACGTACAAGCCGGTGTGGTTGGTGTTGGGCGTCCAGTCCAGGGCGAACCTGACCACCGGGAGGTCGCCGGTGCCGTCCGCGCCGGGCGGCCCTCCTCGGCCGGACGACGTGGCCGTACCGCAGGCGGTGAGAGCCAGGCAGGCGGGCAGGAGGGCGGCGAGGACGAGCCGTCGAGGACGGGCGAGGGACGAGGAGGACACGCGGGCTCCCGAGGGCAGGGCGGAGCCGCCGGCGCACGCGGGCGTGCGGCGGCGCGGGTGCGACCGAGCGCACCCGAGGAGGGCAGGACGGGACGAGGGCTCAGACGGTGAGCCGGTACCTCTTCGGGGCGCGTGCGCGGTGGCGGGCGCGAGGACGGACAGCCACCAGGTGGGCGGACGGGTCCCCCAGGCGCGGGACAGCCCGGGTACGTGAGAAGAACGGCATGGCAGCCATGCGCGACATCCCTCCGCTAGTGCGAACTAGGTCAGGTTCGACGGGTGTGATCTCAGCTGCTCGCGCAGCACCCCGTGTCACGTTGCGTCGGCCACCCTAGCCCGGTCGCGCTCCTGTCGCGGGCCCGTCTCGCGCACCGGTCACCCGACGGCGACTGCCACCGCCCGGCGGGGGGACAGGGCGCACCGCCGGGCGGCAGGGCCGGGCAGCGGGGTGGGCGGACGGCCCAGCCGCGGGCGGCACGGGCGGGCCGTGGAGGGGCCCGGGCAGGGCCCTCCGGCTAGACGAGCACCGCGCCCTTCGACGCCGACTGCACGAGCTTGGCGTACTTGGCCAGCACCCCCCGGGTGTACGGGTGCGGCAGCGGCTGCCACCCGACCTTGCGGGCCTCCAGCTCGGCCTCGTCCACCAGCAGGTCGAGCGTCCCGTGGGCCACGTCGAGGCGGATCCGGTCGCCGTCGCGGATGAAGGCGATCGGGCCGCCGTCCACCGCCTCCGGCGCGATGTGCCCGACGCACAGGCCCGTGGTGCCGCCGGAGAACCGCCCGTCGGTGATGAGCAGCACGTCCTTGCCGAGCCCGGCGCCCTTGATGGCCCCGGTGATGGCGAGCATCTCGCGCATGCCCGGGCCACCCTTGGGCCCCTCGTAGCGGATGACCACCACGTCGCCGGCCTGGATGGTGCCGTCCTCCAGCGCGTCGAGCGCCGCGCGCTCCCGCTCGAACACCCGGGCGGTGCCGGTGAAGACGTCCTCGTCGAAGCCGGCGGACTTCACGACGGCGCCCTCCGGGGCCAGCGACCCGGACAGGATCGTGATGCCGCCGGTGCGGTGGATCGGGTTGTCGAGCGCGCGCAGGATCTTGCCGTCGGGATCCGGCGGGTTCACGTCGGCCAGGTTCTCCGCGACGGTCCGGCCGGTGACCGTCAGCGTGTCGCCGTGCAGCAGACCGGCGTCGAGCAGCGCCTTCATGACCACCGGGACGCCGCCGATGCGGTCGACGTCGTTCATGACGTAGCGGCCGAACGGCTTGAGGTCTCCCAGGTGCGGGACCCGCTTCGCGATGCGCTCGAAGTCGCCCAGCGTCAGGTCGACCTCCGCCTCGTAGGCGATGGCCAGCAGGTGCAGCACCGCGTTGGTCGAGCCGCCGAAGGCCATGACGACGGCGATGGCGTTCTCGAACGCCTCCTTCGTCATGATCTGACGAGCCGTGATGCCCTTGCGCAGCAGCTCGACGACGGCCTCGCCGGACCGGTGCGCGAACGCGTCGCGGCGACGGTCGGCCGAGGGCGGGGCCGCCGAGCCCGGCAGCGACATGCCCATCGCCTCGGCGACGGACGCCATGGTGTTCGCCGTGTACATCCCACCGCAGGCACCTTCGCCGGGGCAGATCGCACGCTCGATGCGATCCACGTCCTCGCGGCTCATGAGCCCCCGTGCGCAGGCCCCGACGGCCTCGAACGCGTCGATGAGCGTGACGTCCTTCTCGGTCCCGTCGGACAGCTTGACCCAGCCGGGGGCGATCGTGCCGGCGTAGAGGAACACGCTGGACAGATCCAGGCGGGCGGCGGCCATGAGCATGCCCGGCAGCGACTTGTCGCAGCCGGCGAGCAGCACGGAGCCGTCCAGCCGCTCGGCCTGCATGACGGTCTCCACCGAGTCGGCGATGATGTCGCGGCTCACCAGGGAGAAGTGCATCCCCTCGTGCCCCATCGAGATGCCGTCGGAGACCGAGATGGTGCCGAACTCGAGCGGGTAGCCGCCGGCTGCGTGCACGCCTTCCTTGGCGGCCTGCGCGAGCCGGTCGAGCGACAGGTTGCACGGCGTGATCTCGTTCCACGAGCTCGCGACGCCGATCTGCGGCTTGGCGAAGTCGTCGTCGCCCAGACCCACGGCGCGCAGCATGCCCCGCGCGGCGGTCGCCTCCAGGCCGTCGGTGACCTGGCGGGAACGGGGCTTGATGTCGACGCCGTCGGCGGGGGTGCGGGGGGCTGCGGGGGCTGTGCCCGACGTCACGGTCATGTGCCGGAGTCTAGGCCGGGCCTGCGCCGACGCACCCGCGGCGCGACGACCCGCATCCGGCGCGAGACGACCAGCACCCGCCGCACGACGCCCCGTGCCCGGCGCAGCACCACCGCTCAGTCGTCCTCGCGGCCTTCCCACGTGCACACGCACGCCTCGTTGCCCTCCGCGTCGGCCAGCACCCAGAACGCCGGCGCGAAGCCGTCGTTCACCAGGTGCCCGCCGGCGGCGAGCGCCGCCGCGATGCGCGCCTGCGCCTCGTCGTGCCCGACCGAGACGTCCAGGTGGATGCGGTTGCGCTGCGGACGCGGCTCGTCCATCTGCTGGAACCAGAAGGACGGCCCCACGCCGCTGGGGTCCACCAGGGACGCACCGGGCTCCGCCGACTCGTCGACGTACCCGAGCACCGCTCGCCAGAACGGCCGCACGGCCGGGATGTCGAGGGCGTCGATCGCGATCTCGAGCACCTCGGAGCGCGCCGGTGCGCCGTCGATGCCCAGCTCGTCGGCCAGCGCGCTCACCGTGCGGGCGAGGTCCACATCGCGCTGGGTCAGCCCGCCGACGTCGTGGCTGGTCGTGGTCACGGTGACGTCCGGGTAGCGCAGCAGGACGTCCGGGTGGTGGTCGGCGGCGTCGGCCGCCGCGGCGACCCGGGCCACGAACGCTGCCCCGGTCGCGAAGTCCCCGGTGCGGAAGGTGGCCCGCAGGCAGCCCACCAGGACCCGCCAGTGCCGGTCCCCCACCGCCCGGGTAACGGCGCTCGCCGTCAGCGTGTTCTCGGCCATGCGGCCACCCTGTCACCGACCACCGACGCGCGCCGCTCGGCCGGCATGCGTCCGTCGCGTCGGCGCTACACCGGCTCCGTGACCCGGTACTCGTCGTCGAGGATCCCGAGCACCACCACGTCGCACCAGCGCTCGCCGTCACGGGCCGCCTCGCGCAGCCGGCCCTCGGGCCGGAACCCGAGGTTCTCGTACATCGACAGCGCACGGGTGTTGATGCTCAGCACGTCGGCGCCCACCCGGTGCAGCCCCAGCCCGTCGAAGGCCAGCCCGAGCAGCAGCTGGATGGCCTCCGTGCCGTAGCCACGACCACGGTAGGCCGGCCGCATGAGGAGCCGCAGGCCGGCACGCCCGACGGCACGGTTGATGCCGTACAGCGAGATCTCGCCGAGGTACTCGTCGGAGCCGTTGGCCGTGACGGCGAGGTCCAGGCTGCTCTCGTCCTCGGCGGGAGACGTACAGCGGGCCTCGACCTGCGCCCTGCTGACCTGCTCGACCATCCCGGCCAGCCGGCGCGCCTGTGGGTCCTGCACCAGGTCCCACACGGCGTCCACGTCGCCCGGCCCGATGGGCCGGAGCACGATCATCTCGCCCTGCACCGTGGGCTGCTTCATCGCGGGCTCCTCTCGCCGTGCGGAGGCTACGGCGCGGATGTCACCTCGACGTTACCCGTGCGTGACGACGAGCGACACAGCTCGACATGAGCGTGTCGTCACATCCTCTTGACCGACGCTTGACCGACCAAGCGGCGCGCACGCTCAGGCCTGCACCCGCTCCAGCACCAGCTCGCGCACCCGCGCGGCGTCGGCCTGTCCCCGGGTGGCCTTCATGACCGCCCCGATGATCGCCCCGACCGGCCCGAGGTTTCCTCCGCGGATCTTCTCGACCACGTCCGGCTGGGCGGCCAGCGCCTCGTCGATGGCCACGAGCAGCGCACCATCGTCGGAGACGACCTCGAGCCCGCGGGCGACGACGACCTGCTCCGGGTCCCCCTCGCCGGCCAGCACACCCTCCAGCACCTGCCGGGCGAGCTTGTCGTTGATCCGGCCGGAGTCCACGAGCTGCTGCAGCGCGCCGATCTGCGCGGGGGTGATCGGCAGGTCCCCGAGCTCGACCTCCTGCTGCTTGGCGGTGCGGGCCAGCTCGCCCATCCACCACTTGCGGGCCGCGGCCGGGCTGGCACCCGCGGCGACGGTCGCCTCGATGAGCTCTACCGCACCGGCGTTCACCACGTCGCGCATCTCCGCGTCGGCGTAGCCCCACTCGCCCTGCAGCCGGCGCCGCCGGGCAGCCGGCAGCTCGGGCAGCGACGCGCGGATCTCCTCGACCCACGCGCGGTCCGGGGCGATCGGCACCAGGTCCGGCTCCGGGAAGTAGCGGTAGTCCTCGGCGTCGGACTTGACGCGACCGGAGGTGGTGACGCCCGTGTCCTCGTGCCAGTGCCGCGTCTCCTGCACCACGGCACCGCCCGCGTCGAGCACCGCCGCCTGGCGGCTGATCTCGTAGCGGACGGCCCGCTCGACGGAGCGGAACGAGTTGACGTTCTTCGTCTCGGTGCGGGTTCCCAGCGGCGAGCCCGGGGTCGGACGCAGCGAGACGTTGACGTCGGCGCGCACGTTGCCGCGCTCCATGCGGGCCTCGGACACCTCCAGCGCGCGGAACAGGTCCCGCAGCGTCTGGACGTAGGCCCGGGCGACCTCCGGCGCACGGGACCCGGCACCGCTGATCGGCCGCGTGACGATCTCCACCAGCGGCACCCCGGCGCGGTTGTAGTCCACCAGCGAGTACGTGGCTCCGTGGATGCGCCCGGTGGCGCCGCCGACGTGCGTGTTCTTGCCGGCGTCCTCCTCCATGTGGGCCCGCTCGATCTCCACCCGGAAGACCGTGCCGTCCTCCAGCTCCACGTCGACGTGGCCGTCGTAGGCGATCGGCTCGTCGTACTGGGACGTCTGGAAGTTCTTCGGGACGTCCGGGTAGAAGTAGTTCTTCCGGGCGAAGCGGCAGGACTCCGCGATGGAGCAGTTCAGCGCCAGGCCGATGCGGACGGCGTACTCGACGGCCGTGGCGTTGACGGCGGGCAGCGCCCCCGGCAGACCCAGGCTCACCGGGGTGATCTGCGTGTTCGGTTCCGCACCGAAGGACTGCTCGGCGCCGTCGAACATCTTGGTGCGGGTGCCGAGCTCGACGTGCACCTCGATGCCGATCACCGGATCGAAGCGTGTCACGGCCTCGTCGTAGTCGACCAGGTCCACGGTCGTCGCGGTCACCGTGCCACCTCCAGCTCGGGGGCCTGGGCGAGCAGCGGCCCACCCCATGCCTGCTCGGACAGCGCCTCCAGCGCGGCGCCCACGCGGTACAGCCGGTCGTCGGCCTTCGCCGGCGCGAGGATCTGGAAGCCGACCGGCAGCCCGTCGTCGGAGAGCCCCGCCGGCAGCGACAGCCCCGGGACGCCCGCCAGGTTCGCGGGGATCGTCGCGACGTCGTTGAGGTACATCGCCAGCGGGTCGTCCAGCTTCTCGCCGAGCCGGAACGCCGTGGTCGGTGCTGTCGGGGAGACCAGCACGTCGGCGGCCTCGAACGCGGCGGCGAAGTCGCGCTGGATCAGCGTGCGGACCTTCTGCGCGGACCCGTAGTACGCGTCGTAGTACCCGGCCGACAACGCGTACGTGCCGAGGATGATGCGGCGCTTGACCTCGTCGCCGAAGCCCGCTCCCCGGGTGGCTGCCATGACCCGCTCGGCGGTCACCGGGCCCTCGTCGGGCTCGACGCGCAGGCCGAAGCGCATGCCGTCGAACTTGGCAAGGTTGCTCGAGGCCTCTGCCGGCAGGATCAGGTAGTACGCGGCCAGCGCGTAGGAGAAGTGCGGGCAGGACACCTCGACCACCTCGGCACCGGCCGCGCGCAGCCGGTCGAGCGACTCGTCGAAACGGGCCTGGACGCCGGCCTGGTAGCCCTCGCCCTGCAGCTCACGGATGACACCCACCCGCACCCCGGACAGGTCACCGGTCGCACCCTGCCGGGCGGCGGCGACCAGGGGCGGCAGCGGCTCGGGGATGGACGTCGAGTCGCGCGGGTCGTGTCCGCCGATGAGCTCGTGCAGCAGCGCCGAGTCGAGCACCGTGCGGGTCACCGGACCGGCCTGGTCCAGGGACGACGCGAGCGCGATGAGGCCGTAGCGGGACACGCCGCCGTAGGTCGGCTTCACGCCGACAGTGCCGGTGACGGCGGCTGGCTGGCGGATCGAGCCGCCGGTGTCGGTGCCGATCGCCAGCGGCGCCTCGTACGCGCCGACCGCAGCGGCCGAGCCGCCGCCTGAGCCGCCGGGGATGCGGTCGAGGTCCCACGGGTTGTGCGTGTTCCCGTAGGCCGAGTGCTCGGTCGACGAACCCATTGCGAACTCGTCCATGTTGGTCTTGCCGAGGATCGGCAGGCCGGCGGCCTTGATCCGCTCCACGAGCGTCGCGTCGTACGGCGGCACCCAGCCCTCGAGGATCTTCGAGCCGGCCGTCGTGGGCATCCCCCGGGTGACGACGACGTCCTTGACGGCGATCGGCACCCCGGCCAGCGGGTGCAGGTCCGCGCCGGCGGCGCGGCGGGCGTCGACCTCGGCGGCGGTCGCCAGCGCCTCGTCGGCGCTGACGTGCAGGAACGCGTGCACGGCCGGCTCGACGGCGGCGATCCGGTCCAGGTGGGCCCGGGTGGCCTCGACGCTGGAGACCTCGCGGGCGGCGAGCCGTTCGGCCAGCGCGGCGGCGGACAGGCGGGTGAGGTCGTCGGAGGCAGTCCCGGGGGTCGTCACGCGTCCTCCCCGAGGATCTGCGGCACCAGGAACTTGCCGTCCTCCGCGGCGGGCGCCGCCGCCAGTACCGCCTCGCGGTCCAGCGGGGTCTCGGGCACGTCGGCGCGGAACACGTTGGTCAGCGGCAGCGGGTGGCTCGTGGCCGGCACGTCGGGCGTGGCGATCTCGGACACCCGGGCGACCGACTCGACGATGACGTCGAGCTCGCCCGCCAACCGGTCGAGCTCCGCCTCCGTCAGCTCGATGCGGGCCAGGCCCGCCACGCGCGCGACCTCGTCGCGGGAGAGGGTGGACATGCCACGGAGTCTAGACGTGCCGGTCGGGGCGGCCGGGCGTCGTCCAGCACGTCCCGCGGGTCAGCGCCGGTCCTCCACAGCGGCGCTCACCAGGGCGAGCAGCGCCTCGGCGTAGGCCTCCGACGGCTCGTCCGCGGTGAAGGACCGCTCCGGCTGACCCGGCAGCTCGACCACCACCTGGTACGTCCCGTCCACGGCACGGGCGAGGCTGCGGAACGTGCCGGCGAGCAGCTCACGGAGCTGATCCTCGCGGGGCAGCCACAGAGCGTCCTCCTGGGCGACGGAGTCCAGCGCCCACTCGGTGGTCCCGTTGAACCCCAGGACCGTGCCCGTCGGGTAGGTGTGCGGCTCGATCGTCATCTCGCTGATCGTGAAGACCTCGCCCTCCAGCCCGGGCTGGAGCACGGTGAAGCGGTCGCCCGAGGCCGGGGCCCAGCGCAGCCCCGACTCCCGCAACGCGCGCGCCATCGCGACAGACACCATCGCTCCACTATCGCCCGGCCGACCCGGCCGGGCGACCGGTGCGGGCTCTCAGGGCACCCTCAGACCTCCTCGTCGTGGGGCACCGGCGGACGGGCCCCCTGTGCACCGGTGTCCCGCTCGTCCTCGTCGACCGGCTCGCCCGACAGGGCGTCGCCGTCCGCGGCCTGGTCCCGCACCTCCGCCTCGGCCGGCTCGTCGCCCACCCCTGCCGGCCCCTCGGCGAGCAGCCGCTCGAACCCCTCCTCGTCCAGGATCCGCAACCCGAGCTCGCGGGCCTTGGTCTCCTTCGACCCCGCGGCCTCGCCCACGACCACGTAGTCGGTCTTCTTCGACACGCTGCTGGCGGCCTTCCCCCCGTGCGCGAGGATCGCCTCCTTCGCCTGGTCGCGGCTGAACCGCTGCAGGCTGCCGGTGACGACGACGGTCAGCCCGTCCAGCGTGCGTGGCGTCGACTCGTCCCGCTCGTCCCGCATGAGGACGCCGGCCGCAGCCCAGCGGTCCACGATCTCCCGGTGCCACGGACCGTCCGAGTCGCTCTCGTCGAACCAGTCGACGATCGACCGTGCGATCGTCGGCCCGACGCCCTCCACGGCGGCCAGCCGCTCCAGCGCCGTCTCCCGGTCGTCCAGCACCGCGCGCAGAGCCTCCATCGACCCGAACTCCTGCGCGAGCGCACGGGCGGCTGTCGGACCGACGTGCCGGATCGACAGCGCGACGAGCACCCGCCACAGCGGCCGCGCCTTCGCCTTCTCCAGCTCGGCGAAGAGTCGTTCGGTGTTGGCGTGCGGCTTCGACGGCACCTGCGGGGTCGGCTTCGTCCAGAAGTAGAGCCGGTCCTCCCAGAACCCGGTGCCGGTTCCGTCCTTCTTGATCTCGCGCCACACCCGCACGTCGCGCAGCGCCTCGGGCGTGAGGTCGAACAGCCCCGCCTCGGTCTCCAGCACCGGCTGCTGGGGTTCCGGCAGGGCATCGGGCGCGGGCCCGGTGAGGTTGCCGTCCGGACGGTACACCGCCGGGTCGGTCGGACGGTCGAGCTCGGGGTCCACCAGGGCGATGGCCGCCTCCCAGCCGAGCGCCTCGATGTCGAACGCTCCCCGACCGGCGGCCGCGAACACGCGCTCGCGCAGCTGCGAGGGGCAGGAGCGGGCGTTGGGGCACCGGATGTCGACGTCGCCCTCCTTGGCCGGCGCCAGCGGTGTCCCGCACGAGGGGCAGTGCGTCGGCATGACGAAAGCCCGCTGCGTGCCGTCGCGCAGCTCGACCACCGGCCCGACGATCTCCGGGATCACGTCACCGGCCTTGCGCAGCACCACGGTGTCCCCGATGAGCACGCCCTTGCGCACCACCTCGCTGGCGTTGTGCAGCGTCGCCATCTCGACGGTGGAGCCGGAGACGAACACGGGCTCCATGACCCCGTACGGGGTCACGCGTCCGGTGCGCCCGACGTTGACCCGGATGTCGAGCAGCTTCGTGTTCACCTCCTCCGGCGGGTACTTGTAGGCGATCGCCCACCGCGGCGCGCGGCTCGTCGCGCCCAGACGGCGCTGCAGCCCGATCTCGTCGACCTTGACGACGATGCCGTCGATCTCGTGCTCGACGTCGTGCCGGTGCTCGCCGTAGTGGTCGATCATCTGCTGCACCTCGTCGAGTCCCTCGACGACGCGGGTGTGCCCCGAGACGGGCACGCCCCAGGACGCCAGCAGGTCGTACACCTGTGACTGCCGCGCGATGCCGGCTCCCCCGCCGGGCCCCCAGCGCAGCGCACCGATGCCGTGCGCGTACATGCGCAGCGGCCGGGAGGCGGTCACCCGCGGGTCCTTCTGCCGCAGCGAGCCGGCCGCGGCGTTGCGCGGGTTGGCGAACGGGCTACGGCCGGCCTCCACCTGGGCGGCGTTGAGCGCGGTGAACGCCTCGACCGGCAGGAACACCTCGCCGCGGATCTCGATGAGCTCCGGGTGGGTCGCCGGGTCCCCTGCGAGCATCTCGGGGACGGTGGCGATCGTGCGGACGTTGAGCGTGACATCCTCCCCCGTGCGGCCGTCGCCGCGGGTCGCCGCGCGCACGAGCCGCCCCTTCTCGTACAGCAGCGCGATCGCGAGCCCGTCGATCTTCAGCTCGCACAGGTAGTGCAGCGCCGCGTCGGTCTCGAGGTCCCGGTGCAGCCGCTCGGCCCAGCCCACGAGCTCCTCGGCGGAGAAGACGTTGTCCAGCGAGAGCATCCGCTCGACGTGGTCGACGGCGGCGAACTCCGTCGAGAACGTCCCGCCCACCCGTTGCGTCGGGGAGTCCGGCGTCACCAGGTCGGGGTACCGGTCCTCCAGCTCGCGCAGCTCACGCATCCGGGCGTCGTACTCGGCGTCGGACACCGTCGGCGCGTCCCGGACGTAGTAGGCGAACTGGTCGGCGTCGATCAGCTCGACCAGCTCCTGCCAGCGGTGCCGCACCTCGGCAGGTGCCGGCCCGGGGGTCGTCGTCGGGTCGTCCACGTCCGTCACGTCGCTCACCGGGACATGATGGCGCCCAGCACCCACACGGCGCCCACCGGGACCGCCCGCGCGGCTCACCGCGGCACGCTCCGCCCCGTGACGACAGCCAGCACCCCGGCCACGGCGGGCAGCAGCCGGGCCCACCCCGCCACGTCGAGCTCCAGGCGCTGGTCGGCGCCGTCACCGGCGTACAGCCAGGTGTCCGGCGCCCCGTCACGCCGCTGCACGCACACGACGAGCTCCGTCGCACGCGGCACGTCGTAGGTGAGGGCCTCTTCCTCGCCGGGTCCGCGGACGTCCGACCCGTCACGACCGGGCCGCGCCCCACCGACCCGCGTCCCGCGCACGCGCCCGGCCAGCTCCACCACCGGCACCGTCACCGCAGCGCTGACGTGCTTGCGGTCGTCCGGGTGGTCCCCCGCCTCGTGCCGCACCACGCACCACACCGGGCACGGCTCGCGCTGCCACGGCGGTCGTGGACCTGCTGCCTCCATCGTGCGCCCCCTCCTCTGGTCGCCCCGCGAGCGCGTGCGCGTCGCGTGCTTCCAGGGTGGGGAGGGGCACTGACACGGGAGCGAGGTTGTCCACAGGCTGCCCGCGCGCAGGCCGGCCCGGTGCGGGCGCCGGGGCTTCAGCGACCGGAAGGCTCGGGCCTGGCCGGCGGGGTCAGCAGGAGCAGCGGGTCGACCTGCACGAGCTCGGCGAGCCGTTCGACCGTGCGCAGCGTGAGGTTGCGCTCACCGCGCTCGACACCGCCGACGAAGGTGCGGTGCATGTCGAGCAGCTCGGCGAAGTCCTCCTGGCTCAGGCCGCGCTGCAGCCGGATCGCACGCAGGTTGCGCCCGACCACCCGCTGCAGCTCGCCTTCCACAGCAGCCAACGGTGGGCCCGCGCTACTGGACGGTCTACAGACCGATGAGTAGCATCGCCAGGCCCACCGCTCGCCGTGCGCCTGTGATCTACACCACGGTCGCGTCGCGTGCTCAGGACTCGGCACGCTCCGCGACGACCCGGCCGGCGCGGGCGACGCCGGCCAGCGCCGCCCGCGCCGCCTCCGGTGTGTCGGTCGCCGCCGGCGCGCCGGCGAGCAGCACCACGTCACGCAGTCCGCGCAGCGGCAGGCCCACGGTCCGCCACGGTCGCAGCAGCACGTCCGCCTGTCCGGTGACGTCCGGGCCGGCACACTGCGACGACCCCTGCGGCGGGAGCTCGGCCCACAGCGCCAGACCGGCCTCGACCGCCTCGGCGACCGACTCCCAGGCCCGGTCCTCCAGACCCGCGACCGCCAGCGCGAGCCCGTCCGGACGTGCGCCGCGGACCACCGGCACGGCGGCCCACGCCGACCCGCCGTGCACCACGACCCCGTGCGCCCCGCCGGAGCGGGCACCGTCGAGCACCCCGGCCACCCGCTCGGAGGCCACCGGTCCGGGCACCGGCCGCAGCGCCGCGTACCCGGAGAACGTCGGTAGCACCCCCGCGACGACCTGCGCCAGCAGCGGCTCGTGCAGCAGCACCGTCAGCCGGGCACCCGGCACCGCCGCGCGCAGGGTGGCCAGGCGCTCGGCCAGCCCGGCCGCGGACGACTCGGCCACGTCCCGGACCGCCCCCGGGTCCGACAGCACCCGGTCGCCGCGCGCCAGGTACAGCCCGGCGGACAGGGTCATCGGTCCCAGCGCGTGCACGACGAGCGGACCGGTCCAGCCGTGCGCGGCCACCGCCAGCGCGTCGACGTCCTCGCGCGCCAGTGCGCGCGCTCGCGACAGGTCCGCACCGGGCCGGTCGGCGAGCTTCCAGCCGTGCGGACCGAGCTCGGCCGGGAGGTCCACCAGCGTGGCGACAGCCTGACCGGTGCGGTCGCCCCACGGTCCCCGAGCCGGCAGCAGCACGGTGTAGGGCAGGCCGGCGATCTCGGCGGGCAGGTCCGCCAGATCACCCACCACGACGGACTGCGCCACCAGCGGGTCGTCTCCCGGCCAGGGACCGAGGCCGCTGATCCCCGGACGTCCCGCGTCCGTCACCGCGGTGCCGTCGCGCCGTGATGCACCCTCGTCCCGCGGGACCTGGCCGTCCCGCGCCCCGCGACGCTCGCCGTCCGGCGAGCCGAACCCGCCCTCGGACGCACCGCCCGCGCTCACCGCGCCCCCGCTGCCACGGTCCCGGCACCCGTCCCGCCGGCGCTGCCCCGGAGGTCCGCACCCGTCGGGCGCCGCGTGCCGGTCACCGTCGCCTGGCCCAGCACCCGCGTCCCGTCGTACAGCACCAGCGACTGGCCGGGCGCCACGCCACGCAGCCCACCGGCCGGGTCGACCCCCACGTCCAGCGTCCCGTCCGCCCGCACCCGCGCGACCGCCGGCACCGCGGCGCCGTGCGCCCGCACCTGCACGGTGCACGTCACGGCCTCGTCCGGGGCCGGCGCCCCGCCGAACCAGACCGCACGGTCCGCCTCGACGGCACCGACCTGCAGCGCCTCGGCCGGCCCGACGACGACCTGGTTGCGCACCGGCTCGACCGACAGCACGTACCGGGGACGCCCGTCCGCGGCGGGCCGCCCCAGCGCCAGCCCGCGCCGCTGCCCGACCGTGTAGGCATAGGCCCCGTCGTGCCGTCCGAGCACCGTCCCGTCGGCGTCCACGACCTCCCCGGGCCGCGAGCCCAACCGCTCGCGCAGGAAGCCGCGGGTGTCCCCGTCCGCGACGAAGCAGATGTCGTACGAGTCGGGCTTGGCTGACACCGACAGCCCACGGGCCGCGGCCTCGCGCCGGGTCTCCTCCTTCGAGGTCACGTCGCCCAGCGGGAACATCGCCCGCTGGAGCCGGCGCGGTCCCATGACCGCGAGCACGTACGACTGGTCCTTGCTGGCGTCACGGGCCCGGTGCAGCCTGCGGGTGCCGTCCTCGGCGGTCTCCACCCGGGCGTAGTGGCCGGTGCACACCGCCTCGAAGCCCAGCGCGACGGCCTTGTCCAGCAGTGCCTCGAACTTGATGTGCTCGTTGCAGCGCACGCACGGGTTAGGGGTGCGACCGGCCTCGTACTCGGCGAGGAAGTCCGCGACCACGGTCTCCTCGAAGCGCTCCGACAGGTCCCAGACGTAGTACGGGATGCCGAGCACGTCGGCCGCCCGGCGCGCGTCGCCGGCGTCCTCCAGCGAGCAGCAGCCCCGCGAGCCGGTGCGGAACTGGTCGCGGTTGCGCGACAGTGCCATGTGCACGCCGACGACGTCGTGTCCCGCGTCCACCGCCCGAGCGGCCGCGACCGCCGAGTCCACCCCCCCGGACAACGCCGCCAGGACGCGCATCAGCGGGCCCCCGCCGCGGCCGGGGCGAGCGACGGCACGGTGCTCAGCCCAGCGGCACGCGCCCGGGCCACCACCTCCGGGAGCACCTCCAGCAACGCGTCGACGTCCGCCTCCGTCGAGGTGTGCCCCAGGCTGAAGCGCAGCGCTCCACGCGCCTCGTCCGCGGCGAGACCCATCGCGAGCAGCACGTGGCTGGGCTGGGGGACGCCCGCCTGGCAGGCCGATCCGGTGGAGGCCTCCACGCCGGCCGAGTCCAGCAGGAACAACAGCGAGTCCCCCTCGCAGCCCGGGAAGGTCAGGTGGGCGTTGCCGGGCAGCCGGCGGGCCGGGTCAGCCGGTCCGCGCAGCACCGCGTCCGGCACGGCGCGCAGCGCCCCCGCCACCAGCCGGTCCCGCAGGGCGCCCAACCGGCGCGCCTGCGCCTCCCGGCCACCTACCGCCTCCGCGACGGCCACGGCGAAGGACGCCAGCAGCGCCGCGTCGAGCGAGCCCGACCGCACCCCGCGCTCCTGTCCGCCCCCGTGCAGCACCGGGGTCAGGTCCAGCCCCCGCCGGGCGAGCAGCGCACCCGTGCCGCCCGGACCGCCGAGCTTGTGCCCGCTCACCGTCAGCGCGTCCACACCCGTGGCCGTGAAGTCCACCGGGACCTGGCCGACCGCCTGGACCGCGTCGGTGTGCACCGGTACGCCGGCGCGGTGCGCGAGCTCCACCACGTCGGCGAGCGGCTGCAGCGCCCCCACCTCGTTGTTGGCCCACATCACCGAGACCAGGGCCGTGCGGTCCCCGGCACGCTCCAGCTCCGCACGCAGGGCGTCGACGACCAGGACGCCCGCGTCGTCCACGGGCAGCAGGACGACCTCCGCACCGGCGTGCTCGGCGAGCCAGCGCGCCGGGTCCAGCACCGCGTGGTGCTCCACGGCGGACACCAGCACCCGGCGCCGTGCCGGGTCCTGCGCCTGCCGCGCCCAGAACAGCCCCTTGACCGCTAGGTTGTCCGCCTCGGTGCCGCCCGAGGTCCACAGCACCTCGCTCGGACGCGCCCCGAGCGCGGCCGCCAGCCCTTCCCGCGCCTCCTCCACCACACGGCGCGCGGCGCGCCCCGAGGCATGCAAGGACGACGGGTTGCCCGTCCGGGCGAGCTGTTCGGCCAGCACCCGCGCGGCCTGTGGGAGCACAGGCGTGGTGGCGGCGTGGTCCAGGTAGGCGCTCACCCGAGCAGTCTACGAAGCGCTCCCGCACCGGCCCGCCGTCGCGAGGTGCGCGCAGCCGCACCCTGTGACCTCGCACGTGCCGTCACGTCGCTCGTCGGCGCACCGACTCACGCGACGGTCGGTGCACGGACGGGCTCACGCGCACGCGGCCGTCCTGGCACGATGTGCGGGTGAGTGCCGACGACGTCATCGCGCTGCCGCCCGCGTTCAGCGGCCAGCGGCTCGACTGGCGTGACCTCCCCCGGCACGTGCGCGCACGCATCGCCGAGCTCGCCGGCGCCCAGGTGACCGCCGAGACGAGCGCGACGAGCGGCTTCAGCCCCGGGTTCGCCGCCGTCCTGGAGCTCACCGACGGACGCGGGGTCTTCGTCAAGGCCGTGTCCGCCGAGCAGAACCCCGTCTCCCCCGAGCTGGCCCGGGCCGAGGTGCGCGTCGCCGCCGCGCTGCCCCCGCAGGTCCCTGCGCCGCGGCTGCTGTGGTCGGCGGACGACGACGACTGGGTCCTGCTCGGCTTCGAGGTGGTGCACGGCAGGTCGCCGGAGCTGCCGTGGCGGCCGGACGACCTGGAACGGGTGCTGGCGACGCTCACGACGCTGGCCGGCGTCCGGCTCGAGACCGGCCACGGGCTCCCCGAGACGGCCGATCAGCTCGCCGAGGACTTCACCGGCTGGAACCGGTTGGCGGCGCTGGACGCCGAGCAGCGTTCCGCCTTCGCGTCCCGCGGCGGGGCGGTCGGGCAGTGGGCGCTCGACCACCTCGACGACCTGCTGGGGTGGGAGCGTTCCTGTCGGCCGGCCCTCGCCGGGGACGCCCTCGTGCACGGTGACCTGCGCGCCGACAACATCCTGCTGGACAGCACCGACCACGGCGTCTGGCTCATCGACTGGCCGCACGCCGGCGTCGGCGCGCCGTGGCTCGACCTGGCCTTCATGCTGCCGAGCGTCGCCCTGCAGGGCGGTGGCGACCCGGCGGCGCTGTTCCGCGGCGCCCCCGTGTCGGCGGGCGTCGGCGACGACGAGCTCCGTGCCGTGCTCGCCGGGCTGGCGGGCTACTTCGCCTGGGGGGCACTGCAGCCACCACCCCCGGGGATCCCCAACCTGCGCGGCTTCCAGGCGGCGCAGGCCGTGGCGACGCTGCGCTGGCTGGCCGACCTGGGCTGAGGGCTCGGTGGCGCGCAGCAGCGCTCGTCAGCTGCACAGGAGCGGTGCAGCTGTCCTCCTCCGCTGCGCGGGCTGCCCAGCAGCGCTCATCGGCTGCGTCGACGGCGCAGCTCGGCAGCGGCCTGCGGAAGGACCTGGAACAGGTCACCGACGACGCCGAAGTCGGCGATCTCGAAGATGGGTGCGTCCGGGTCCGAGTTCACCGCGACGATCGTCCCGGAGGCCTGCATCCCCCCGCGGTGGTGCACCGCGCCCGAGACGCCGGCACCGATGTAGAGCCGCGGGGCGATCGTCACGCCGGTCTGCCCGATCATCTGGTCGTGACCCCGCCAGCCCTGGTCCGTCACCACCCGGGTCGCCCCGACCGCGGCGCCGAGCGCGTCGGCCAGCTCCTCCACCGGCCCGAAGTCGCCCTCGGTCCCCCGACCCCCGGCCACGACCACCGCAGCGCTCGCCAGATCGGGACGACCGCTGTCCGGCCGTGAGGTGTGTTCCACGACGGTCACTCCGGCGACGACGTCGTCCGCCACGACGGGCACCTCGTCCACGGCAGGCGTCGTCCGTCGCGCTGCAGGTGCGGCGACGACGGTGTTCGCCTTGACGGCGACCACGGCGAGCGGCGCGGTCACGACCGCCCGGGTGCGCCAGGTCCCCGCCAGCACCGTCTTGCTCGCGACGTACCGGCCGTCCTCGCGGGTGAGCCCGTCGGCGTCGGTGATCACGCCGGCACCGGTCGCGACGGCCAGCGGGGCGACGGTCTCCTTGTTCTCGAAGGACGACACCACCAGCAGCAGCCCGGCGCCGGTGCGGTCCAGCAGCACGGCCAGCGCCCGCGCACGCACGCTCGCCAGCCGCAGGTCGGCGTCCGTCGTGACACAGTGCACGGCGCCCACACCGTAGGCGGCGATCTCGTCGAGCGTGCCCACGGGCAGCTCGGCGGCGTCCAGCCAGGCTCCGTGCACCCCGGCGGGACCGGCCAGCTCGCGGGCGAGCGTGAGCAGCTCGCGCACCGGCGGGCGCAGCGCCCCGTCGGTGGCGTGGTCGAGCAGGACGAGCACGGGGCTGGCTGTCGGGTCGGTCACGGTGCGGTCCTCGGATCGGTGCTGGTCGGGGTCGGATCGGCGGTCGGGCGGCGCTCTGCCCTGTCGAGCGGGTGGTGAGGCCTCAGGCGAGCCCGCGGTCGACCAGGTAGGCCGCCAGTCGCACGCCCGCGTCCCCCTCGTCGGTCACGAGCACACGGTCCTCCCGGGGCGGGCGCGGCGCCGCGCTCAGCACCTCGGTCCGGGCGGCGTCGGAGCCGACGGTCGCCGAGTCGACGCTCAGGTCGGCGAGCGTCAGCGTGGTGACCGGCATCGAGCGGGCGGCCATGATGCCCTGGAAGTTCGGGTACCGCGGACGGTTCGCCTGGTCGGTCACCGACACGACAGCCGGCAGCGGGGCCTGCAGCACCTCGGTGGCGTGGTCGAGGTCTCGTCGCACCCGCACGGTCCGCGTCGACCCGTCCACGGTCAGCTCGCTGGCCAGCGGCAGCGCCGGGAGGCCGAGCTCGGCCGCGAGCGCCGCAGGGACCAGGGAGGTCAGACCGTCCAGCCCCGCCATGCCCGTGACCACCAGGTCCACCGGCGCCTGCGCGTCCAGGTGGCGCACCGCTGCGGCCAGCACGCGCGCGGTCCCCAGTGCGTCCGACCCGGCCACCGCGTCGTCCTGCACGTGGACGGCCTGGGCCGCACCGAGCTGCAGACCCTTGCGCACCGCACCGACCGCCTCCGCCGGACCGACCGTCAGCACCACCACCTCACCCGGGGTGCCGGCGGCGGTCTGCGCCTCGACCAGTGACAGCGCCGCCTCGACGGCGTACTCGTCCAGCTCGTTGAGCGTGCCGTCCTCGGCTCCGCGCACCATGCGGTTGTCAGATCCGAGCGCGCGCTCCGACTGGATGTCCGGCACGTGCTTCAGGCACACGAGGATCCTCACGTCCGGACACGTTACCCGTCGCCTCCGACACCGCCGCAGGGACCCACGTCCCACGACTCCTGAGGACCGCACGCTATGCGTCCGGCCCACGCGGCGGCCCGCGTCCAGACCCGGGCGGCGGCGCGTCCCCCGACCCGCACGACGACCCTCGTCCCGCCCGGCACGGTCCGTCCGACCCGCACGGCGAGCCGCCGGGCCGGGACCGCGATCCCGCCCGACGCCGCACCGGGAGCCACCCTCACGGCCCGTCTCACCCGGGCGAAGGTGGTGCACCTGTCCCGACGGGCCGTGCGCAGCGCGCACAATGGCGCACTGTGAGCCAGCCGCCCCGCGCCCCGCGCCCACCCCGCCTCGGCGTCCACGTGACGGACGACGGGGTGGAGGTCGCGGTGCTGGCCTCCCACGCCACAGCCGTCGAGCTGTGCCTGTTCGACGAGCCGCGCGGACCGGGTGAGCCGGGTCCGGAGCGTCGGATCCGGCTCACCGGACCCCGCCACGGCGTGTTCAGCGCGCACGTGCCCGGCGTCCGGCCAGGTCAGCGCTACGGCTTCCGCGCGCACGGCCCCTGGGACCCGGCCGCGGGGCTGCGGTACAACCCGGCCAAGCTGCTGGTCGACCCGTACGCCCGCGGCCTGGACGGCGACGTCGGCTACGGCCCGCAGACCTACGGGCACGTCGTCGGGCCGGACCTCACCGGCGACGTCTACGGACCGGCCGACCCGCGGGACTCGGCCGGTCACGTCCCGTACTCGGTCGTCGTCGACACCCGTGCCCTGCCCGGGCCCGACCCGGCGGCGAACCGCCCATGGACCTCGTGGGAGCACACCGTCGTCTACGAGGCGCACGTGCGCGGGCTGACGCGGCTCGCCACGTTCGTGCCCGCCGAGCTGCGCGGAACCTACGCCGGCCTGGCACACCCGGAGGTCGTCGCCCACCTGCGCGACCTGGGCGTGACCGCGGTCGAGCTGCTGCCCGTGCACGCCTTCGCCTCGGAGCCGCACCTCGTGGCCAAGCGCCTCACCAACTACTGGGGCTACAGCACCCTCGGCTACTTCGCCCCGCACGCCGCGTACGCCACCGCCGCCGCCCGGGCGGCGGGCCCCGCTGCCGTCCTGGACGAGGTGCGGGCCACGGTGCACGCCCTGCACGAGGCTGGCCTGGAGGTGCTGCTCGACGTCGTCTACAACCACACGTGCGAGGGCGGGATGGCCGGGCAGCACCTGTCCTGGCGCGGCCTGGACAACCCGCTCTACTACGCGCACGACGGCGGGGTCCCGGCCAACCTCATGGACGTCACCGGGACCGGCAACACGCTGGACTTCCGGCGCAGCGAGGTCGTGCGGATGACGATGGACTCGCTGCGCTACTGGGCCGACGTCGTCGGCGTCGACGGGTTCCGCTTCGACCTCGCGGTGACGCTGGGCCGCGCCCACAGCGGCTTCACGGCCGACCACCCGCTGTTCGTCGCGGCCACGACCGACCCGTCGCTGCACGGGCTCAAGCTCGTCGCAGAGCCGTGGGACGTCGGACCGGGCGGCTGGCGCACGGGGCAGTTCCCGCCGCCGTTCGGCGAGTGGAACGACCGGTTCCGCGACGCGGCGCGCTCGTTCTGGCTGGCCGAGCCCGGACGAGCCGCCCACGGCCTGCCTGGGCACCAGGTCCGCGAGCTGGCGACGCGCCTGGCGGGCTCCGTCGACCTGTTCGGCGCGAGCGACCCGCCGCTGGCCCGAGGTCCGGCGGCCTCGGTGAACTTCGTCACCGCGCACGACGGTTTCACCATGGCCGATCTCGTGGCATACGACCACAAGCACAACGCGGCCAACGGCGAGGACAACCGTGACGGCTCCGACGACAACCGGTCGTGGAACCACGGCGTCGAGGGACCGGTGCGGCCGGACTCGCCCGCCGCGGTGATCCTCCCGCTGCGTCGACGGTCCATCCGCAACCTGCTCGGCACGCTCGCGCTGGCCGCCGGCACGCCGATGCTGGTGGCCGGCGACGAGCTGGGCCGCACCCAGCACGGCAACAACAACGCCTACTGCCAGGACTCGCAGCTCTCCTGGGTGCACTGGGAGCTGTCGCCGTGGCGGCGGGACCTGCGCGAGACGACCCGCCGGCTGCTCGCGCTGCGTCGCGACCACGCCGCGCTGCGGGCGCAGGCCTTCTACACCGGCCGGCCGCTGGGTCCGGGGCAGCCGCCCGACCTCGCCTGGTTCACCGCCGACGGTGTCCCGTTCGACCACGACCGCTGGCACGACCCGGCGATCCGCACGCTGCAGATGGTGCGCACGGCCCGCGCCCCGGAGAACGACGCGGTCCTGCTGGTCATCAACGGGTCGCTGGACCCGGTCGACGTCGTGCTGGCCGACGGGCACCGGCGGTCGTGGCGCCTGGAGTGGGACTCGGTGTGGGAGAGCCCCGCGGAGGCCGACGAGGCCGCTGAGCTGGTGAGCGCCCCCGGCGACACGGTGCAGGTCGACCCGCTGAGCCTGCGCGTCTACGTCCTGGCCTGACGGGCAGGCCGGGCGACCGGCGGGCCTGCCACTTCCCCTTGCCGGTGTCCGATCCCGCCGCTGTCCGATCCCGCCGGTGTCCGATCCCGCCGGTGTCCGATCCGCGGTGTCCGATCCGCGGTGTCCGACCCCGCCGCTCTTCACCGCGACACGCCGGTGGGGGGCGCCGACCGACGCCACACCCGTCGCTGCCGTCACAACAGCGGCGGGTTCGGACACGCCGACGGGCGACCCACGCTC